>ERZ772871.1036-NODE-1036-length-16684-cov-3.05454_pt1 | contig 16684 bp, 16 predicted proteins | sample MGYA00511899_ERZ772871 | MGnify/ENA primary metagenome ERZ772871 (study PRJEB29015, sample SAMEA2737693) | human gut metagenome | biome: human gut; feature: human-associated habitat; material: faeces | place: China | collected 2012 ... | reverse complement strand
AAAAAATTAAAATAATACTTGTTTAATTAATAATTTAATGCGTATCTTTGCGACATGTATCTGAGATAAGAAGAATCTCTTGAGTAGCTCTTTCATTATAAGAAAGAGTTTTTTTATCCCTCTTTTCCACCTCTTTACCTCAGACTATTAATCACCAACCGGTTGGCCCGGTCAAGCCGCTTAGTGTCTATGCGATCCAGATAAATGCGGGTAGTCTTCTCCGATGTGTGCCCCATACAATCGCTGATCACCGAGACGGGCACATCATTTTCGTGAGCGAGTGTCGCCCATGAGTGGCGCGCCACATAAAATGTGAGTGGCATATCCAACTGTAACCGGTCGCCCAATTCACGAATCAGTTTATTAAGCCTCCGCTGCCTGCGCCGATAATCCTGATAACGGTCACCGTTTCGAAGCATTGGAAGCAGATAGTCCGACAAAGGGCTGGCGTATCTGTCGATTAACACACGCAAATCTTTTTCAATGCGTATCTGTAACTCCTGCCCTGTCTTCTGCCGTTTGTACCGAAGATAATTTCCCTGCAGGTTCTCCTTATTTAAATAGCACATATCTACAAAAGACATTCCGCGCGTATAGAAGCTAAACAGGAACAGGTCACGGGCAAGCTGCATATCAGCATGACAAGCAGTAAGGTCGACACATTCGATCTGCGCAATCTTCTCTCGGGAGATGGCGCGTTTGGATGTCACCTCCTCTTTGAGGTTCAGCCGTCGGAAAGGCTTTTGATCGGAAAAAACCACATGATCGGCGCAGGCACGATTGTAGATGGCACGCCACTGACGGAGATAGAACGAAACCGTATTGGGCCGGTTGCCCCGCTCACGGAGAAAGGTGACAAAGCGGTCCAGCACTTCGGGAGTCAACTCCTCAAACGAAAAAGGACTGCCATCCAAAAACATCTCAAACGCACGGCGGGCGCTACGATAATTGGCAGCCGTACCCTGACGTCCCTTATTCTCCAGCCCGGCAATCACCGAGTCGGCATATACCAACACCTGGCCCAGATCATTGTGGTAGTTATAAACGTTCACAATGTCGTCCACCGTATAAGCACTCCCCTTATCCGCTTCAAGCGATCTGCAAATAGCCTCCAACTCCTTCTTTATATATATAAGGTATTCATTGGCTTCGCGGACAATGAGCAGACGACGGCGATTGCCTCCGACGTTCTCCACCATTTCCAAACGGGTGTTAAACTCTGCCTCCCAGAAACGGTAAGGCGTATAAATCTCTCTCTTCTTTCGATGGCGAATAATTTGTATCACAAGCGGATAACTGCCATCACGCCCCTCGCGCGAGCGATTGAGCCGCGGTGTAATTGATGTCATCTTCTTCTTTACTTTTAACTGGTTTACAAAAGTAAAACAACACCTGCTATCAATATGTTGGCAGCTTCCCAATTTCACTATCTTAAATAATCTTATACATTTTGTTTGCATCTCCCTCCATAAAGGGTAGGACAAATGTAGCCTCCGCCCTGAAGATAACCTAAAAATCAGCGTTGCATTTTTGCAGCACCTCCCCTTTTCGGGGTGCTGCAAATGTGCAATACCGGTTTTTCACCGATGGAATGGACGATTCCTGAAGTATCACCTCTCTTTCTTTTTCTCCCGCCAAAGGTAAAAAACACCTTATCCGGCTTCCCCAGTAGGGCATGGAAACCACGGAATATCGCATAACCGGGTCTCTGAACAGCCCGGGAAACATGAAAAACGACATCTCACGCCCCATGTGACAGATAAGAAAAGTATATACATTATAGAAAAACATGAAACGAATGCGGACTTGTGCTTGCTTAGGAATATAAGAATACATCCCTGCTGCATCTTTAATCAAAAGAGATTGACTTATACTTTCGATAAACGGTCGGAGCAAGAATCTGACAATTGTCAAATTGTATATCTTACCTGCGATAGAATTTGTTTTTCCTGCCCGACTGACTGGGAAGCTGGGAAAAAGCCCGTAAATCAGCATTAGAAGAATACAGAAAGAAACAAAAACAAAGTACATATTACAATAAAGACAGCAAAAAGCACATAACACAGAGACAACAATAAAGAGATCGGCACAAAAGAGAAACATTTTCACAGATTTGCGCCAATCAAAATTGAGAAGTAACCAGAGAAAATCCGGTACTTTCAGCCGCTTTTCAAGGAGAAAAAAGACTACTGTCGATCATCTGCCGACTTGCCGCCGACAAGAAGTTAACTTTGTATAAACAAAGAATTAACTTTCTGCCGGCAAAGAACGAACTCTTTGCAACTACGTTATTCACTTCCTATGGGCAAAAAAGTGAATAACATATTATTCAGACTCTCAAAAACATTTTCCTTTTGCATATATATACAATAAACAACTTCTATCACAAAAGAAAAAAATAGGGTATGCGTCACAAAAAAGAAAGATTTTTGAGCAAATAGAAAGCAATATTGAGTAGAGACTATACATTCTGATCAGACACACTTATCATCAATAATAAGGTGTATTGTTATTTAATCTTAATATCTATAGTTGCAGTACTACTTTGATATATGAAAACATAGAGATTTGCAGATTTTCATGAATAGTAGAAACCGCATTCATAGTTTATTTTTATCTTTGCAGAGGATAAGAAAATTACTTGTATCTATCTGAATGTTAGATTGTAATTGAGAAGTGATAAGTTGCTCTTCCGATCTGGCAAAAGTAAAGCTGCATTGATAATCTGTGCTTTGCGTACCTTAAAAACAACTTCGTTACAAAGTTAGAAAAGTTTTTGGAATAATAAAACCTCGCTTTGGTTTATATAGTCGAAGCGAGGTTTTATTTCAATGTAGATAGCTATATATCATAATCATTTCATTTAGCAAGTAAACCAAGAAATAACTGTCCACGTTCTGTTAGTCGAAACTTCTGAGCAGGATGGTTAGGTTTCTCAGGGATAGTTCTTGTTGGCAATCAGTTTTTGAATAACTTTATTTAATTGTCCCGATACTTTCTTTTGTCCCAATGCAAGGGATATATCTTGCCTTGATAAAGCATTACTTACTATACAACGCAATACCTCCGAATACAATGTCGCCTTTTGTAGCTCTTGCTGCAACTCTTGCTGCAACTCTTGCTGCAACTCTTGCTGTATATCCTTTATCCGCTCTGCGTTCAGCACATAATCCAGCCTCACAAACTGTACCTGAAACGACAAGCCCACCTCTCTCCAACGAAGTTCGATGTTTGGATACTCTTTCATTTCATCGGCAATCAACTTCAAGCCGTTGCCCCATTGGTCGATGATACCAAGACGTTTGAAAACAGGGGCTATTACTTGATAGTAATGTAGCTCTGTCCTCACTTGGCCTTTTGTTGGTTTCAGATGGCTTGCTGCTTTTTCCTTTTTATTATCTAAACCGCTATTCATCAGTCTTATTACTGCGTTCTGCCCTAAGTCTCAATTTTATTTCTTATCTTTGCATAAATATATTCAATATCAATATGGGTGAAAATCACATAGCAGCAGATACCTCAATATCAGTAAATGATGAAATAGAAGTAGAAGATACTTCGTCTGGCAGAAATATATCAATAACCGAACCATTTAATCCTAATAGTATAAAAATAAGTACTCCTCCTTATTCCATAGGATTTTTGGTAGACCGTTTAGAGAATGATGAAGTCAATATGAATACGGATTTTCAGCGTTCCGGAGACTTATGGAGTGACGGTCAGCAGAGTCGACTGATTGAATCGTTGCTTTTAGGTTTACCTTTGCCTGCCTTTTATTTTGATACATCAGATAATCGCTGGGGAATAATTGACGGATTACAAAGATGTTGTTCCATTTATAATTTTTGTGTAGCTAAAACACTGAAGCTACAAGACTTAGATTATTTAAAAGGACTTGAGCAACAAGGCTTTGACGATTTGGAAAGAACTTTGAAACGGAGCATACTAACTCGACCGATTACTGTGAATTTATTAGAGAAAGGAGCTCCTCGTCAGGTAAGATATATTTTGTTTAAAAGGCTCAATACAGGAGGTTTGGAATTAAAACCCCAAGAAATACGAAATGCTATTTTTCAAGGTAAGATTTCATCTTTTATTAAACGATTGGCTCAATCTAAAGAATTTATACGTGCTACAGACGCACGAATACCAACGAGGAGAATGCAGGATTTTGATTTTGTATCTCGCTTTTTGGCATTTTATCTCATTAAAAATGAAAAGTATGAACCCGATTTAGATGCTTTCATTATTAAAGGACTAGAGAGATTGGAAGATGCTTCGCCAGAATATTTGAATAAAATAGAAATAGATTTTAAGAAATCTCTAAATTTGGCATATAAAATTTTCGGTAATGATGCTTTTAGAAAAAGATATAGTGAAACAGATCCTAGGAATCCAATAAATAAGGCATATTTTGAGGTAATAACAGTTACCTTTGCTGAACTGGATGATCAAGCGCATGATAACCTGACGGTTAAGGCCCCAATATTGAAGCATAATTTGATACAGGCGATGGGGACTCTCGGACGTTATCTGTCTCAAGGAACGGGTACGACAGATAGTGTTTTCAATCGCCATTCTATTTTTAATTTGGTAGTACAAGACACTTTGGAAGGGAAAATATATGATAACAAATCTATTACTGCACAATTTTAAATCGCATAAGAAGACGGATTTGAGATTTTCAAATCTTACTGTATTGACCGGCATTAATAGTGCCGGAAAGTCAAGTGTAATTCAGAGTCTACTATTGCTTAGGCAAAGTCATCAAAAAGGACGCTTAGAGATAGGTTTAGATTTGAATTCGCCTTTGTGTGATTTAGGGAAAGGGAATGATGTCCTGTTTCGTTTCGCTGATTCTAATATTATTACATTTTCCATATCGACGGAAGACGAAAGAACTTATGAACTTCATTTTGATGTTAAGGAAAAAGTTCTGTTTAATACATTTATTCCTGTTCAAGAGGGAACAAGCGTTTCCAGGGAACTTTTTCAACTTCCTCTTTTTACATCCAATTTTCAGTATCTCAGTGCCCTTAGATGGGCAAGCCGGAGCTTGTACCCAATGGATACGTATGCTGTCGAGAATGAGCATCAATTGTCTTTAGCTTACGGACAGGGAGAATTAGTAGCGCATTTTTTAGAGTATAACGGAAGAAGGTCTGAGTATGCTATCTGTGATACTACTGTGCTTCACCCATCTTGTGCAAGTGATAATAGTTTATTGGCACAGACCATCGCCTGGGAAAGAGAAATAAGTCCTCGTGTAAATATCAAAGCTGAGAAAAAGGCTGATCAGGTATCGATTGAGTATGGATTCGAAGGTGTGGGAAATAATCTTCCGCTAACTAATTTACGTTCTGAGAATATAGGTTTTGGAATATCATATTCTTTATCAGTCATTGTAGCATTACTATCAGCTCGTCCAGGTGCCTTATTGCTTATAGAAAATCCGGAAGCGCATTTACATCCCAGCGGACAGGCAAAGCTTGCAGAGTTAATAGCTTTAGTCAGTCAAACCGGAGTTCAAGTTGTGATTGAGACACATAGTGACCATATATTTAATGGGATTCGAAGAGCTATTAAAAATAATATGGTAGATGTCGATCATGTTGCCATACATTATTTTAAACATGGAAATGAAAATCATACTGAAGCTGTCGAAATAGGAATAGAGAAGAATGGGCGGGTGAGAAATTACGAAGAGGGACTTTTTGATCAGTTCGATAAAGACCTCGATGAATTACTAGGATTGTAATATTATGGATATATGTATTAATGAGTTATCGCTTACCGGTCAATATACCTCAGAAGATGAATGTATAGAGAAAGGGTTGTTTCCTATAATCGAGTTATTACGGCAAATGGAGCAGGATTCTTGCTCATTATATAAGACTTATTCATTATATAATAGTGTGGCAACTGTTTCAGGTACTACATTACATGATATTTTAGTTGGAAAACTGACACGTCAGAGAGATGAAATACGTCGTTTAAAACTACTTTTTTCCAGATTATTCTCTAATCCCTATTGGGAAGATTCTCCGAAGCATAAAGCCAAAGATACCTATTCTTTCTGCAAAAAGATTATGACCGGAACTTCGTTGGCAGAGGCTTGTGAACGTGATAGGATGTTGCTCTCATTTTATCATAAGGATTTTCTTAATTCCAGTATTGAAATAGTGAAAAATACATCCACAGTTATTATACTTCATAATTTCTTTGATAGCAAAGGATACATTTTTGATTTGTGGAAACAAAAAATTATTTCTTTTGAGGAATATACGAAGCATTTATATCGAAATTCTAAAATAAATTTCGATTTGATTGATAGAAATCATGGTTTCGAATTAATAAGTGAACAGGACGAATCATTGTTTGCAGATGCTTTTAGAATTTTTGCTGAATTGTCGTGGGCTGATATTTATAATTCTGAAGGATTAGACTATAAGGAATATACTAATAAACAGAAAGATTCATTCGCCATCTTTCGGTCTAAAAAGATATTTAAGTTCAGGATTACTCAGAAATATCGTTGTTTTGGAGAAGTTGTAAATGGAGTATTTCATGTCTTGATGTTTGATTTAACACATAAGTTAAGTGATTGATCATCCGATAAAGCAGGTATATGGTGAGCCTTGATGACACGTACGACGAACTCAGTACATTTTTTCAAGATCTTCACCCTCCCCCCTTCTATTTTCATTCTTTTTTGTATTTATTATAGGATAAAAAAGCCGTTTCGAAAGTCTTTCCGTCAGAGTATGCTCGCCTGCATGGGCTGGTTTATAAACATTGATTATTGAAACCTAAAAAACATGAATTCAAAATACCTGTCTTTGACCAAAACAAAAAAGTACATCCAAAAGAAATATCTACAGTTCAAAGAGATAAGAAATCCGAAGCGACAAACTATTTATTTCGTCTATTACGGTACAGTGGGCTGCTTTAGTATCGGAATCATCGCCGACCTTTGCATCTACCTGATCAGAAAAGACCTGTTACTGGCTTTATGTAACATATTATCCCTGGGGTTATTCTTACTGTTCACTTACCTGCTGATTCGGAAAAAGAAACAGATAACTTTTTTGTTGAAATGCACCTTTTATACCATACAAAGCAATATCCTAATATCGATGTACTGCCGTATCTACCTCCCACCGGAAGAGACCGGCTTCTTTTTGTCGCAAGATCTGATGATCGGTATGGTTACTTGTGGTCTGGCTTCCATCTCTGTGAGTCGACACACCGTAATGATATTATCTTTCGCCCCGATTCTTTTGTATATGTTCATCGGGGTCTATACATCATCCGAACTTTATTTGATGAGTCTGCCCAGCCTGGCAGTGGCATATATCTTTCCTCCCATCATGTTGGCAAGATTACAGGAAATACTACGAACCATGCAACGACAAAAGGCAAGAATGACATCCGAACTAAAACTATGGGCTGCTTTCAATGCTTTGCACCTGCAACCGAGTAGCAAAGAAATACAACTTTGCTGCTTGATACTGGAAAACAAAACAACCGAAGAAATAGCAGCACTCCAATACATAGCCACTTCAACCGTGAGAAGCAACCGGAGCCGGCTCCGGCAGAAATTACAACTGAACCAGGAAACCGACCTGCAAACCTTTTTATCAGAACTGATAAAAAAAGATTTTGATTATTTGGAAAGTCCCGATTAAAACCTCTATATTTGTCACCGACAAGAATAAACGACAGCACGCTTTAGGCAGAAGTGAGCGCGTTTATGAATACATTTAATTTAAAACTAGATTTCCCCAACTTGTTGTGGGAGATAGCCGGATATAATTTCCCGTCTCTATTCGGGAAACGGGCTATATTCTTTATTTTCATAGCAATATCTTTTCAAGTATCCGCCCAACGCATGGCCATCAAGACTAATACGCTGGAATGGTTGGCGGCATCCCCCAATCTGGGAGTGGAATTCCCATTAAACGATTGGATGACAGCTGAAATTTCGGCATCGGCTAATCCCTGGAAGATTACAGATAAACTTTTCTACCGCCATGGACGCGTACAAGCTGAAGCTAAATATTGGCTTCGGAACCTGCTGGCACGCCATTACATCGGTATCACAGGATTCTATTCCATGTTCGATGTGGGAATAAACCGCAGGGCATATTATGGAGATGCCGCGGCCGCGGGTGTCACGTATGGATACAACTGGATTCTATCACGTCGCTGGAACCTTGAGGTATCAGGCGGTGTGGGTGTGGCACGCTACAGGTTGGTGCGCTACCAACCGGGAAGCACTCATGGTGAACCGAATGAATCGGGATGGGCCCCCATACCGGTTAAACTAAGTGTATCTTTTATTTATATAGCCAAATAAATATAACCCTAATGAATATCAAAAGATTTTTGCTATTGGGGATAATGGCCCTATACGCCATTATTCCGGCATGGGGACAAGCCCAGAAAGTAGAAATACGCGGAAGCGTAATCGATGACGAGGGAGAGCCTGCCATCTCTATCGTAATCAGAGATCAGAATGAAAAGGGAGATGTATACGGCATCACAGACCTAGACGGAAAGTTCAAGATCATGGCAGATCCCAATACAACCCTGCATTTCTCGGGCTTTGCCTACGCATCAAAAACAGTAAAACTAAAAGGAAAGACAACGATAAACGTAGTGATCTCGTACGAAGCATCGATGATTGACGAAGTGGTGATCACCGCCAAAAAAGTGGTGGACAAACTGCTACCGGAACCAACCGACATCGAAATCGTCGGAAATCAATACATCATCCACCCTAAAGTAAAAATTCCCAAAGAAATGTATAAGCCGAATACACGTATCGTAGTGCAACCGATGTTGGTGAATATTACCCGTAAAACACAGAACCTGTTCCGCCCGGCAGTGGTGACCGGAAAGGAGTATGCCATCACATTGGAACGAATGATGGAATTCGACCTGAGCAGAGACCCGTTAGCAGCATTTCAGGAGAAAACGCAAAAGATTGATAAGAATGAAGTGATTGCCTACGTAGACTCCCTCTATATGGATAACCCGGACGATGAATGCCGGTGTGACATCTACATGTATCTGGTAGAATATAAAAAACTGGCATATAAAGATACGGTAGTGATAGCCAAAGGTACGGTAAATCCGATGCGTTTCTTTACGTACCAAGCAGATGGCATGAAAATCAGAGATGAAAAATACATCCCTAAACCTCAAAAACAACAAAGAGGCGACAGAGGAGAAGTGAAGCTGAACTTCCTGATCAACTCGGCAACGATAGACGAAAAAGATCCGAACAACCAAAGAGAACTGGAGAAAATGCGCTTGCGCCTGCAGGAAATAGAAAACGATCCGAACTCGGAATTCCTGTCGTTTTCGGTCAAAGGGGTATCTTCGCCTGAAGGTCCGTATCAATCGAATCTGAAACTGGCAAAAAAACGCACGGACAGTACGCTGAAACGTATCTTTGGTTTTCTGAACGAAGGTACTATAAACGCAATAAAAGACAGTACATATACAGAAGGAGTGGTGGCCTCATGGGAAGAGGTAGCAGAATTGATGGAACGCGACTCACTGCCTACAGACAAGTTACGGGAAATCATCAATTGCTATCCGGACAACATGGCCTCACAGTACAGCCGGATCCTACGACTACCGGAATATCGGAATGTCATTCTAACGACTTACTTACCACGGCTGCGCCGGGTGGAATATAGTTTCAACTATTCGGTGATGAGATTGCTGAACGATGAAGAAATACGCATAATGTATAAACAGGACTATAAAAAATTGGTACCCTATGAATTTTGGCGGATATACCTGAATGCCGATAATGACTCTACACGCGAAGTGATCTGCCGACAGGCACTGGAACAATATCCTAAATTTATGATTATGGCCAACGAATTGGCTGCGTTGCTGATAGAACAAAAGAAAGCAGACAGCAAATTGCTGGAACCGTTTGTCAGCAGGTCGGCTCCCACAGAACTACTCTGTAATCAGGTAATCGCCTTAATGGACGAAAGAGCTTATAACCGGGCGGACTCGATTATAGACTTTCTGCCGGACAACGACATGACACAAGACGTAAGAGCCATCGTTGGAGCTTACAACGGGCATTTTGAGGATGCTTATGAACGGTTCGGAACGCAAGGCGGCATAAATGAAGTGGTATTATTAATGGCCATGAAGCAAAATGAAGAAGCATGGGAAAAGGCACAAGAACTACCGGATGAACCACTCAGCTATTATCTAAGGGCGGCATGTGCCAACAGGTTGGACAAAGTGAGCGAAGCATACGCTTTCATTAAACGGGCCCTGAACGAAGATCCGTCACTGAAAGAGATTGCGCAGATAGACGGAGACGTAACCGACCTGCTGCAACAACTGGAAGAGGAAAAGAAAGAACTGAAGGAAAAAGCGGAGAAAACAAAAGAAAAAACCGAAACGGAAGACACCGAAACGGAAGAGAGCGGCTTGAATGAAGAAAAAACGATAAAGCAATGAAGAATATGGGAAAGAGCTATAAAAGAATCCTGCTGCTAGGAATCGGTTTCATCTTATGCGGAACTCTGGCAGCACAAGAGCAAAAGCAAGATTCAACAGAAGGAAAAAACAATATAAAGGCCTCAGAATATTTGATGCCCAAACGAAAGGGAGCAGAAAAGTTCCATTCGAAGAGAGGATCGGAACATCTGTTTTTCTCTGTCGGATCGGGTATCGGTTATCTGTTTAACGTAGGAGGCGGACAAACCGCCCACGGGCCACGGGCATCATTCATGGCAGGTAATTGGCTGACCCCCGTCATAGGACTACGGGCCGGAGGGGAATATACACAATGGAAACAGGGAGATACGGATATGCATCTGGCAGGAGCCAATGTAGACTATTTGATCAATATCAGTGCATTTGCCGCCAGATACAACCCGAAGCGAGTATTCGAAGTGATCGGCGCTCTCGGACTCAGTTATCAGGCCACTATCGTAAAAGACCAAAAAACAATCCATTCATACGGATTGAGGGCAGGATTACAAGGAAAACTGAATGTATCGTCTGCTTTTAACCTGTTTATCGAGCCACAACTGGCACTTTATCCGGACCGGGTGGACAACCAGTCATCGTGGAAAAGATATAACCTGGCAGGATCACTAATGGCAGGTATTACTTACAAACCGGCAGGATACACTACCCTGACTTTCCTTAAAGGAGGTTTTGCCTCGCTGGCAGCCGGTACCGGAAACACCGGAAATGTATTGTTCGACACGGAATTCGCTTTAGGTAAATGGTTCGACAAATTTAACGGGATGCGGATCAGTGCCGGTAGTAGTACCGCCTTTTTGGATAATGAAGACAGCGGTAGCAACCGCGATTTTAATATCAGCCTCAACATTGACTATCTGTGCAGCCTCACAAGGCTTTTTTCCGATCGGGACAGCCATGTGTTCAACCTGATCGTGGCAGGCGGCATCGGGAGCTATTTTCCCGGAGCGGAATCATCGTCTTCAATTATCTTGAACGGACGCATCGGACTACAGGGAGAAATCAGGCTATCGGCACATAGCGGACTCTGGCTGGAACCCCGGATCAATATATTCAAAGACAGAAGTTATCGGGCAGACCTTCAGGAACCCATACGGGGAACAGTAGGGTTAATGGTGGGAACGACGTATAAATTTTAGAATAAGATTCACCCCCACATACTTTATGCCCTCTGTTATGGGAAAATTAATATAAACATACATTGATGCAAGTGTTATAATGGCTGTTGTACAGCTTTTATTTTGTTTTGTTTGTGTTTAATAGTGCGCAACGAACTTACTGTGAAGTAAATGCGCTCTTGCTGTTCCACTCTAACTTACTGTGAAGTAAATGTGGTGTTTGTTTTATCAATGTCCCAAAGTTCAGCGGAACATGGGACATTTTTTTATTGTTCGAACCACCAGATAATGAATAGTGTAAAGAGTGTTGCCAATACGGTACAAACCAACGAACCTTCAAAACCAAGTGCCCCTCCATTAATCAGATTATTTGCAGGCAGGCGAAGTGAAAACAAGGTTTCACAGAAACGATTGCCACTGACTTCATAGCCAAGTACGGGCCCTTGAATCCAGTTCCAAAAGAAATGAAGCGAAACAGGAAACCAAAGATTACGGGTGTAAAGATAGGAAGCTCCCAGTAACAACCCTCCCAACACCAGATTGAGCATGGGTAAAAAAGCCACATTGGGATTCATCAGATGAAGCAACGCAAACAAAAGGGAAGAGATGAGAAGAGAAATGAATTTATTGAGACGCGTACGCAACAAACGTCCCAGAACATATCCGCGCATCATAGTTTCTTCGACAATGGCAACCATGGCGAAAAACAACCCGCTTAAGAGCAAATCGCTCCAATGCAAATGGACACCGACAACCTCAATCTGCCCGGTCAGCAGGCAAACACCAAAACCAATGGCATAAATGAGCACTGCCACCAGGAAACCGTAGAGAATATCTTTGCCACGCCCTTTCAGGCTGAATCCTAAATCGGAGAAGGGACGGCGATCCAGAAATCGCATCATCAGAAAGGTTACAATAAATACGCTCAACAACATAATCCCCTCTCCAATAAAAAAATAACCCATTCCGTACCCTCTTACTACCGAAAAAAGATTCAGAACGGAATGGAATAGGGACATGACGATAAAGAAGCTTACCAAAAAGATAATAATGCTTGCAAATGCCGGAATCCCTTTCGGAGAAAAGAATGATTCGTGATCCTGTTGTTCCATTTTGTTAATTTATTGGTTGAAGGACAAAAATAACTATATTTTTCTAAAACTCTGGACGAGATAAAGTATGATTCGCTATATTTGTCTAAACATTTATCATAAATATGAAAATAAAACATCTGTTTATAGGAATAGCCCTTACTGCCAATCTATTTGCAGCTACGGCACAAGAAGTTAAGAAAACGTATTTCGTCAGCAAACCGGGAACATTGATTTCGATGATGACGGAAGAGGAAGCGAACCAGGTCACCCACTTGACCCTGACCGGAAAGATCAATGCAGTGGACTTCAGACATCTGCGCGATGAATTTAAAAACTTACAAGTGCTCGACATAGCTAATGCGAGCATCAGCATGTACTCGGGTAAAGAAGGTACCTATCCGGATAAGTTCTATATTTATATGCCGAATTTTGTTCCGGCATACGCTTTCTGTAAGAAGGAAAACGGCACTGCCAAAGGAAAATCCACTCTGAAAAAGATCATTCTTTCGGAAAAGATCAAAAACATTGAAGATGCGGCTTTTATGGGCTGCGAAAATCTGAATATATGCCAGATTAAAAAGAAAACTCCTCCTAACCTACTGCCGGAAGCATTGGCAGACAGCATCACTGCTATCTTTGTACCACTGGGAGCAAGTGATGAATACCGGCTGAAAAACCGTTGGGATAACTTTGCATTCATCGAAGGCGAACCACTGGAAGCTAAAATAGAGGTAGGAGCACTGAGCACGCTGGAAAATGAAATTCAGAAAGCAGGACTACAGCCGAAAGAAATCAACTTCCTGACCATCGAAGGCAAGCTGGATGCAGCCGACTTCAAGTTGATACGGGATTATATGCCGAATCTGGTAGCTGTAGACATTGAAAAAACCAATGCAACGGCCATCCCCGACTTTACTTTCTCACAAAAAAAATATCTGCTCCGCATCCGTCTGCCACATGGACTAAAAAGCATCGGACAACGGGCTTTCAGCAATTGCGGCCGTCTCTGTGGAACGGTAGAACTACCGGAAAGCATTACGGCTATCGAATATGGAGCTTTCATGGGATGCGACAGGTTGCGGTACGTAGTTGCTCATGGAGACAAAATCACAACGATAGGAGATAACCTTTTTGGAGAAGGAAAAAATAAGTTGATTTATAAACGATAAAAAACAAGAGCTGTCAGAACTCACCACAGAGCACACAGAGTAATACAGAGTGAATTTAAATCATGGATGACCACATGAATAATCTGTGAAGAACTGCGTAATCTGTAGTGAGTTCTGACATTATCTCACTCCTCTCCTGTTCATCGCTTTTTTATCCAAAAGCCTATTCCCAAAAGAATCAGTACACCGGTAAGGATAAAAGCCCAGACATGGGGTCCCCGTGATTGGGCCGTCAAGGAATATTCACCCGCCAAAAGACGGTAAGCATCCACTTTCCAAACCAGATGTTCGCGATCTCTGAAAGTTGTATTGGCTGAGATCATTTGTCCGGGCATTTTAAGTTCATATTGAATCACGGCTCCGAACAATTCGATCGGACGTGTCTCTTCGTCAAAGCGTTTATCTACTTCCTGTTGCTTTTCCTTATAAAGCAGAGAAAAACAGTCGGTATGATAATGCGTATCGAGCAATTGGCAAATGAGTTCCGGATCAGGATCCGGATCATCATCTTTAGGTTGATAGCCGAGATACAATGAATCCTTAACTTCATCTAGACGGGACATATACTTCCCCCGATCTATCTCAGCGATAAAAGGCCGGATAACTTCGAAACTTAATTCATAAAGACTTCGGTTGTACCAGTCGTAAAATTTCTTTTCCAACCGATCGAGCAATTCTTTCATCTCCAATCCGTTCATTCCGCAATAGGCTGTGTCGTCACCCTGGAACCAAAGCTTCTGTTCCGATTCATTCAGGTAGTTCTTTAGAGGTACGGGGCCTTTATCTGCCAATTCCGGATAGATGCCAGTATAGGTATAATAGGTGTAGAACCAACGAAAATGTTTGGTCAGTGTCTCCTGAGGAGTCACCAAAGGACGGTACATCGGATCTTTAGGATGAACCTGCTCCGCAAACATGCTGACAGAAGGCTCTTCCCTGCCGGCACATACGTTAATCTTTCCCTCTTCTCCAAAATAATTGTGAGTACGGACAGAATCGAAACGTGTCACTACCCAACCGGAATCCAAAGAAAACATAAAGGGGTTTTTCATCGGATCTCCGGCCATGAATGCAGAATCGGCAAAAGCATATACTTCCCTATGGGCCGAACCGTCAGGATGAATCCGGGTTTTCACCTGATAATAAGTGGTGCAAGACACCATTGAAACCGCCAGCAGCAATATCGATAAAAGTTTATTCGTTTTCATATGCATCTGTTTTTATAGGTTATTCATTCTTCATTATCTGTTCGTACCGGGTATAAAGCCGTTCCCGTTTAAGCATCTTCTTTTTCCGGGACGCGGAAAAGAAGATCTCCCGCTTCTCTCCTGTCATCAATCTCTCATAGTTTCGCTCATCGGTGAGTGTTTGCTCTTGATAGGGCTTCGGTATACGAGTCACCTCTGAGGATAGAATCGGATCGACAGCAACTGCCTCTGCCACCCATAAACCGAGAAGCAGGGTTGCAGCAATAGCAGAACACCAGGCAGCAAAGTTCAATCTGCGGACGGGCCTGTTCCTGAAAGGCGCTGCTTTGACAGCACGCATAATATCCTCGGTCAGTGCGTCCGGATTTTCTAAAACAGGTGGAGTCTTCTTTAATTGCTCCAACCATTTTTCGTAATTCATTTCTTCCTTTTTCATCTTTCTTTATTTATTTCGTTCAACTTCTTACGGATACTTTTTCGTGCAAGATAGAGATTGGCCTTGATCTGGGCAGATGTAAATCCGGTGATCTTCTCAATTTCCTTGATTTCCAACTCCTCGATATCCCGCAATGTAAATACAAGCTTTTGCTTAGGGGTCAGTTGTTGCATGAAGTACAGGATATGGGCTTTCAGCTCCCGGTTGACTAACGTGGCTTCAATATTATCATCGGAACAGACAGGCAGTTCGGCAAATGTAATATCAGAGAGCGCACCGGCCGGAGAATGCTGCAAAGCCCGCAGACGATCATAACAGATATTACATGATACCCTGTAAAGCCAGGTGGAAAAACGGAACTCCGGCCGGTACTTATCCAATGAAAGCCAGACACGTAAAAAAGTCTCCTGCACCATATCCCGGGCTTCTTCTTCATCGCACAATAGACGGAAAGCCAAGCGAAAAACGAAAGTCTGATACTCCGCCACAAGCAAAGCAAATGCACTTGCATCTTGCCTCCTGCTCTTTTCAACCAATACCTGTATCTCATTCTGTTCCATAGCTCACACTGTATATGTTGTTTATATATGATACGCAATAAATGAAGAAAGGTAAAATAACGATGGATGATAAACTACAGTAAATGCAAACAAAAAAACGATGAACAGGCACCCATTTATGTGCAGCCTGTTCATCGTTTATCGTTCAAAAAACGTTCATCGTTACTTATACATCTTGGCTCTCAGCTCTTTGATGTGGTCGGAAGTTATGTACTCGTCATATTCCATCATCTTGTCGATAATACCATTCGGAGTCAATTCAATCACACGATTAGCAACGGTCTGAATAAATTCGTGGTCATGCGAAGAGAAGAGGATATTACCTTTGTAAGTCTTCAGATTATTATTGAATGCCTGAATAGACTCCAAGTCGAGATGATTGGTCGGAGTATCGAGAATCAGACAGTTGGCATTGCGCAACTGCATACGGGCAATCATACAACGCATCTTCTCGCCTCCCGAAAGAACACTAACTTTTTTCAGTACTTCCTCACCGGAGAAAAGCATACGCCCCAGAAAACCTTTCATATACACCTCGTTGCCTTCGCCATATTGGCTCAGCCAGT
>ERZ772871.1027-NODE-1027-length-16832-cov-3.69333_pt1 | contig 16832 bp, 10 predicted proteins | sample MGYA00511899_ERZ772871 | MGnify/ENA primary metagenome ERZ772871 (study PRJEB29015, sample SAMEA2737693) | human gut metagenome | biome: human gut; feature: human-associated habitat; material: faeces | place: China | collected 2012 ... | reverse complement strand
CCATGGATACGCCTAGGCGCGGTCCAAGAAATCGTCCGCACCCCCTTTTGGTCAAAAAAGCCGCCAAACAGTCCGCATTTCACCGCAACTGCAAGAGGAGCCGTGTGGGTTTGGGCTAGGTTCGGGTGCCGTCCGCGCTGTGCGGTAGAATCGTAACCCTAAGATCACGAACCCGCATCGGAGCTCATCACATGGCATTCGTCCATCTGCACAATCACACTGTTTTCTCCATGCTCGACGGCGCAACCCGTATCCAGGATATGGTCAACCGTGCCGTTGAGCTTGGCATGCCCGCCGTGGCCATTACCGACCACGGCTACATGTATGGCGTGCCCGACCTGGCGCTGGCCTGCGACGCCGTCAACCACAACACGCCTGAGTACAAAACCTGGAGTCACGACAAGGCCTTTTTGGAAAAGGATCGCCGCGACGAGCTGGTGGAGCCCGATCCCGAGGAAAACCCGCGCGAGCATGCCCAGTATGTGAAGGACATGGCCATGTGGGACGAGAAGGGCAACATCGACGAGCTCAAGCCGCCTCTGGTCATCAAGCCCATCTTTGGCTGCGAGGTCTACTTTACGCCGGACGAGACCCTTGCTCGCGACCATAAGCCCGAGCTCTACCACATGATCCTTCTGGCCAAGGACCAGGAGGGCTACGTCAACCTGATGCAGACGGTCTCCGAGGCAGCCGTGCAGGGCTTTTACTACAAGCCCCGCGTGACGCTCGACAACCTACGCCGCCACGCCAAGGGCATGATCTGCACCAGCGCCTGCATCGCCGGCATCATTCCCAAATACATCGACCGCGGTGACATGGAGGGCGCCATCAAGTGGGCCGAGACCTTCCGTGATACCTTCGAACCTGGCGACTTTTATATCGAGATCCAGGAACACGGCATCACCACCGACAACGGCCTGACCGATGAGCAGATGGACCGCACGCTCATCGACATCGCCAAGCAGGTAGGCGTCAAGGTCATCGCCACCAACGACTTCCACTACCTGCGCCGCGAGGACGCTCCCGTGCAGGACGTCATCATGTGCATCGGCATGAACGCCAAGGTCGACGACCCCAACCGCATGCGCATGACTGGCTCGGAGTTTTACATGAAGACCGAGGAGGAGATGCGGGCGATGTTCCCGTATTGCCCCGAGGCCTGCGACAACACGCTCGAGATCGCCGACAAGTGCTACGTCGAGCTGGACTGGGACTCCATCATCCTGCCGCGCTTCCCGTTGCTCGACCCCGGCGAGACGCACGAGAGTCAGTTTCGCCGCGAGTGCGAGAAGGGCCTGCGCCAGCACTACGGTGACGACTGGGCCACGCGCGAGATCGGTGGCGTCAACATCAAAGAGCGCTTTGAGTACGAATACAAAGTCATCTGCGACAAGGGCTTTGCCGCCTACTTTTTGATTGTTGCCGAGTACGTGCAATGGGCCAAGGACAACGGCATCGGCGTCGGCCCCGGCCGTGGCTCGGCTGCCGGCGCTATCGTCGCCTACGCCATGAACATCACCGCGTTCGATCCGCTCGAGAACGGCCTGATGTTCGAGAGGTTCCTGTCCCCGCAGCGTACCGAGATGCCCGATATCGATATGGACTTCGACGATGAGCGGCGCCTCGAGGTCGTGGAGCACGTTCGCCAGCTCTACGGCCCCGAGAAGGTCACCCACGTCATCACCTACTCGACCATTAAGGCCAAGCAGGCCATCAACGACGCCGCTCGCGTCCTGGACTACCCGGTCTACATGGGCCAGCGTCTGTCCAAGATGGTCTCGAGCGACCCCAAGGTCAAGCTCAAGCAGGTGCTCGAAAAGCAACCCGGCAAAGAGGACCTGTTTAACCCCGATTTTGCCGAGGCATATAAAAAGGACGACGACGCCCGCCGCATCATCGACACGGCGCTCTCAATCGAGGGCCTCACCCGTGGCGAGGGCGTGCACGCGTGCGCCGTTCTGATCTGCCGCGACCCCGTCAACGAGCACGTGCCCACCAAGCTCGACACCAAGGGCGGCGTCGAGATTACCCAGTACGAGGGCCATACCGTTGCCGACATGGGCCTGCTCAAGATGGACTTCTTGGGCCTGCGCACGCTGACTGTTATCTCCAAGGCCAAGGCAAACATCAAAAAGAACTTCGGCATCGACATCAAAGAGGAAGAGATTCCCTTTGACGACCCCGAGATCTTTAAGCTCATGGGTTCCGGCCACACCGCCGGCGTCTTTCAGGTCGAGTCCGCCGGCATGACGGCCACGATCAAGAACATGAAGCCCACCGAGTACAAGCACGTCGTGGCATTGATCGCTCTGTACCGCCCGGGCCCGCTGGGCGCCGGCATGGTCTCGTCCTACATCAACCGTATGAACGGCAAGGAACCGGCGGTTTCCTACGACGACCGCCTGGACGACATCCTGGGCGAAACCTACGGCACCATGGTCTACCAGGAGCAGGTTATGCTCATCTCCGTCGAGATGTGCGGCTTCTCCAAGGGCGAATCGGACTCGCGTATCCGTAAACCCGTGGCTAAGAAAAAGATCAAGCTGCTCACGTCGACGGTGCTGCACTGGGAGGATGGCTCGGACGAGACCACCTACGACCACTGGATGAACGGCGCTATCAAGAACAACTACACGCGCGAGGTCGCCCAGAAGATTTGGGACGATGTTCTCGAGTTCGCATCTTACGCCTTTAACAAGTCGCACTCCGCCGGCTACGCCATCCTGGTTATGCAGACGGCGTGGCTCAAGGCGCACTATCCGCACGAGTACATGGCGGCCGTTCTGACGTCCTACACGGGCAAGACCGACAAGATCGTTCATTACGTCTCGGCGTGCCGTCACGACGGCATCCCCGTGCTTTCGCCAGATGTCAATGAGTCCGGTACCGAGTTCACGGCTACCAAGGAGGGCGTGCGCTTTGGTCTGGCCGGCATCCGCGGCGTGGGCACCGGCGTGGCGCAGGCGATTATCGCCGAGCGCGAGGCGGGCGGTCCGTTTAAGACGCTGCACGATTTTGTCGAGCGCGTGGACTCGAGCCAGGCCAACCGCCGCGTGATCGAATCGCTCATCAAGGCAGGCGCCTTCGACTCCACGGGGTATCCGCGTCGCCAGATGATGCACTTTGTGGACAAGAACAACCCCGAGAACATCATCGATGCCGCGGTAAAGCGCCAGAAGGATCGCGCGAGCGGCCAGACGTCGTTCTTCGATATGTTTGGCGACGTTGAGGGCTCGGGCTTTGAGGTGAGCGTGCCCGATCCGGATGGCCAGGAATGGGACCGCCACCTTAAGCTGAGCCAGGAGAAGGAGGTTCTGGGCATCTATGTCTCGGACCACCCGCTGCGCCCGTTTGAGTATGCACTTAGCAAAGCGCGCGACTTCTCGTTCTCGCAGATTGACACCGGCTACGAAGTGCAAAACCCCACGGGCGGCACCATCAACCAGGAGATTCCCGAGGGCAAGGCACTGTGGTGGGCCGGTATGGTCTCGAGCGTGTCCAAGCGCGTGACCAAAAACGGCGACCCCATGGGCATCGTGCAGCTCGAGGACATGGAAGGCGAGGCCACCGTCGTCGTGTTCCCCAAGACCTATAAAGAGGCCGAGGGGTACCTGTACGGCGAGGTCGATCCCGAGACCGGCGCGCAGCTGTCCGATGCCTTTGTGCGCATTAAGGGCAAGCTCGAGCGCTCGGACCGCGGCGACCAGATCATCGCGCAGGAGATCGTGCCGCTCGAGCTCAACGAGGAGAACAACAAGCCCAAGGTGTTTGAGGTCATGGTGCCTAACAGCCGCTTTAGCCAGGGCAATATGGCGCGCCTGGCCACGGTGCTCACCGCTAACCCGGGCGGCGACCGCGTGGAGATCTTTATCGAGCAGGTGGACGGGCGCGTGCTGCGTGCCGAGGTACCTGCCAAGGTCAACGCGCGTTCGATTCCGCTGCTGGCCGAGGCCAAGGCCATCGTGGGTAACCAAGGCCGCGTGACGGTGATCTAAGGGCGACCTTGCTGGTCTGCGCGAGATTGGAGGAAGTGATGACGCAGGGGACGTTTGTGCAGGCGCTTCGCAAGGAGGCGGCGCTCGGCAGTACCTTTATGAAGGGGCGTTCGCTCATGCTCAACGGCGCCGTGCTGTCGTTTGAGGACTCCGGCTCGCGCTTCTCCAAAAATGTGACTATTGAGGGCACGGTGCGCGGCTCGCGCGGCGACCTGTACAAGACGCACGTGGCGCTCGACATGGACGAGCACGAGGTTGTCGACTACGACTGCGATTGCCCCGCCGCCTTCCGCTATTCCGGCATGTGCAAGCACGCTATCGCCACGGCACTGGCGTATCTGGATGCCAGTGGCGCCGAGCCCGTCGAGGGCCTGCGTACGCCGGTCCGCACGTTTACGGCACCGCCCGCACAAGCCAAACAGTCCACACACCCCGCGCCCACCGCATCTGCGGTCAACCCCAATTATCCCTTCCCGGCACCCGTCCCCACGAGCCCGAGCCTTGTGGCGGCGCTTTCCGATCTTTCGGACGCGCGCATGGACGAGCTCGCGGCCATGCGTCGCAAGCTCGCCGGCACCATTGACCCCGATGCGCCCAAAGCGGTGCTGGAGCCCTCGCTGGTGCCGTACTACAATCCGCTGTTCGCCGACCGCTTTAACTGGGCGCTCGAGTTTCGCATTCGCTGCGGTTCGGTGTCCTACGTGGTTAAGGATATCGACGGCATGGCCGATGCCTATGTGCGCGGCGGTACGTTCTCCTTTGGCAAGAAGCTTACGTTTGTCCATGTGCCCGAGGCCTTTGATGAGGTTTCGGTGCAACTGCTCGACCTTGTTGTGACGACGGTTGCCTATCTTTACGACATCACGAGCTCGCGCTCGGCATCGTACGACTTTGCCCGCAGCGGCTTTGTCGCCGAGCGTCAGTTGCCGGTATCCGAGTATTCTGTCGTGTCCGTACTGGACCTGCTGCGTGGCAGGACTATGTCCTTTGAGCCTGCTTGGTCGCGGGGGACGACGACGCATCGCGCCTACGAGGTGGCGGTCGAGCCGTCGCCGCAGGGGGAGGGCGAAGTCCAGGCCAAGCGCCCGCCGCTCCTTGCCGCCAAGATTGCACCGGCGGCGGGAGGCAGCTACGACTTGCGCCTGCCGGCCGATACGTACTGCTTTGTCGCGGGCGATGCAGCCTATCTGGTCGATACGCGCCGCGCGCGCCGTACCGACACGGCGTTTGCCCAACATGCGGCGCCGTTCCTATCGCACTTGTTGCCCTGCCGCACGCCGGTCCATATCGCCGCCGACCAGGTGGGCGAGTTCTGCCGCATGGCGCTGCCTATCTTGCGCGACTACACCGACCTGACCGCTCCCGCCGCGCTCGACGCCGTGGCGCCCGAGCCGAGCTTTGCCATGGCGATCGGCGTCGATGATGGTCTTGTGACCTGCAAGATTACGGTGACCTACGGCGATTGGTCGGCAGATCTCTTTAGTCTTGGTGCTCCGGGCAGTCCCTTCGAAGAACAACGCCCCGGCGTTCCGCCCCGCGATACGGTGGCGGAGTTTCGCGTTATGGACACGGCTGCCCTGTACTTCGATTTCTACGAGGGTGGCCTGGCGTTTGAGGAACGCGATGACGCCCGCCTGTTCCACTTGCTGACCGAGGGCCTGTCTGCCCTGTCCGAGCTGGGCGAGGTCATGCTCAGCGACCGTCTGCGCCAGATCTCGGTCCGTCCTGCGCCCAAGCTTTCGGTGCGTGCGACCGTCAAGAGCAACCTGCTCGATGTCGAACTGGGCACGAGCGGTCTTTCGGCGGCAGATCTTGCCATCTATCTCGATTCGTATAAGCGCCACCAGACGTTTGCGCGCCTTACATCCGGCGACATCGTGCGCCTGGACGAGGGTGCCCGCGCCGCGTTTGGTCTTGCCGAGGACCTGGGTGTCGATGCCGTCGACCTGCTCGACGGCGTGTCGCTTCCCGCGTCGAGCACCCTTTTTGTCGACAGCATGCTCGCGCGCACGCCGGCGCTCGAGGCCGATCGTGACGCGGCGTTCCGCCGCACCGTCGAGCGCCTGGACACGCTCGGCAAGATGGACTTTACGGTCCCCGCCTCGCTCAAGGCCACGCTGCGTGGCTACCAGATTGACGGCTACCAGTGGCTCGGCTCGCTTGAGCACCTGGGCCTTGGCGGCATCTTGGCCGACGATATGGGCCTGGGCAAAACGCTGCAGATGATCGCGCACATTCTGGCGCGCGTGGAAGCGGGGGATACCAAGCCCACGCTCGTGGTATGCCCCGCGTCGCTCGTGTACAACTGGGCTGCCGAGTTGGAGCGCTTTGCCCCCTCGCTTGATGTGTGCGCCATCGTGGGCGCCAAGGCCCAGCGTCGCGTGCAAATTGCCGGTGCCGCCGAGCATAACGTGGTCGTGACGTCGTATGACCTCATGCGCCGCGACATCGACGAATACGTCGAGCAGGACTTTGCCCGTGTGGTGCTCGACGAGGCCCAGTACATTAAAAACCCGCTCACCCAGGTGGCCCGCGCTGCCAAGCGCCTGCCGGCCGGCGTGCGCTTTGCCTTGACGGGCACGCCCATCGAAAACCGTCTGTCCGAGCTCTGGAGCATCTTCGACTTTTTGATGCCGGGCCTTCTGGGCACGCGCGACTCATTTGCCAAGCGCTTTGAAAGTCCCGTCGAGCATGCCGAGGGCGACAGCGCCGCTCGTCTGCAGGCGCTCGTGTCGCCGTTTGTGCTGCGTCGCGTCAAGGAAGACGTGGTGGCCGACCTGCCCGAGAAGATCGAAGACACGGTGATGGCGCAGCTTGCTGGCGAGCAGCGCAAGCTCTACCTGGCCAACCAGGACCGCATCGCCCAGCAAGTCCAGCACCGCGAGGCCGGGGAGTTTAAGAAAGACAAGCTCAAGGTGCTCGCCGAGCTCACCAAGCTGCGCCAGATCTGTTGCGACCCGCGCCTACACTACGAGGATTACAAGGCGGGGAGCGCCAAGCTCGATACATGCATGGAAATCGTCCACGGAGCGCTCGACGGCGGTCACCGCATCTTGCTGTTCAGCCAGTTTACGGGCATGCTCGATATCATCGGCAAGCGCCTGGCCAAGGAGGACATCGCCTTCCTTAAGCTCACGGGCGCATCGTCTAAGGAGAGCCGTGCCAAGATGGTTGCACAGTTCCAAGCGGGCGAGGTGCCGGTGTTCTTGATTTCGCTCAAGGCGGGCGGCGTGGGCCTTAATTTGACGGCTGCCGACGTGGTCATCCACTACGACCCGTGGTGGAACGTGGCGGCGCAGGACCAGGCGACCGACCGCGCCCACCGCATTGGCCAACAGCACACCGTGACCGTGTACAAGCTCATTGCCAAGGACACGATCGAGGAACGCATCATGCAGATGCAGGAGTCCAAGCGCGATCTGGTCAACAGCGTGCTCGGCGGCGACGGCATCTCATCGGCGCTGTTCACGCGCGAGGATGTTCTGGCGCTGCTCGGCGGCGACGGGCGCTAACCCGCTCGGGTGGGGCCGCCAGGGCGGATAGTACGCGCCGCCCCACCGTTCCCGCCCGTTATGTGTTCATTTGCAATGCCATGGATGGCCCGGCGCTCTTTGGGCATAAGAAGGATCAAGTACATTGGCACATCAGCAAAGGAGAACATCATGGCGAAATTCTTTAAGGACTCCGATGGCAAGCTTATCGCTGCCATTGGCGACGGCGTTGCGACCCCTGCCGGCTGCACGGAGCTGACGGCGAAAACCGAGGATGCGGCGCACGAGAAGCATGTGCCTGTTGTCGAGATCGAGCGCGACGGCCACGTCATTCGCGCACGTGTGGGCTCGACGGAGCACCCCATGCTGCCCGAGCACTACATCGAGTGGATCGCGCTTGAGGCCGAGGGCCGCCTGGAGGTCCATTACCTTGAGCCCGGCATGAAGCCCACGACGTTTTTCGCTGGCGGCTCCAAGACTGGTACCGTCTATGCCTACTGCAACCTGCATGGGCTGTGGTCCGCGACGTTCTAGGAGCGCGCCCCCGCTCGGGGTATCATAGCTAGCATATGCACATGCGAGCGCCGGCTGCATTATGCGGCCGGCGCTTTTACTACGGCAACGACGATTTACGACGGAAAGGGCTGGGCCATGAAGCTCGCACTTGCACAGATCGATATGCGCCTGGGTGATATTGAGGGCATTTGCCGCCGCATCGAGGACCAGGCTCGCCTGGCTCATGAGCGCGGCGCGCGCGTGCTGTGCGTTCCGGCTCCGCTCTTTATGGGCGCCATACCCGGTGGCCTGGTGGGCGCTGCCGATTTTGAGCACGATATGCTGACGGGTCTGACGGGCGTTGCCGAGCGCATCCAAGAGCTCGACATGATCTGCATCGTACCCTCTGCGGTTTCGTTTGAGGGTCAGCCCCTGCTTGACTACATGATGCTCAAAGACGGTCGCGTGGTGCCTGCGCGCGCAAGTATCGCCCTGCAGCGTGGCGAGAGCAACGACGCGCGTTGGGCGCCTCCGGTGTTTGACGTGGACGGCGTGCGCATCGCTGTGGTGTTTGACCTGGATCGCGAGCTCGAGATGCTGCCGACCGGCGTCGACCTCATTGCCTATTTTCAGTTCAATGCGTTTGACATGACCGACCGCGAGACCGCCGCCGTCGCCGCCGTGCGCAGCGGTGCCTACCGCAAGATCGCCTCCAAGCGCAGCGTGTGGTTTGCCTGCATGGCGCCGGTCGGCGCCTATGACGAGTCGGTGTATACCGGCGGGTCGTTTGTGCTCGACGATTGCGGCCGCGTGGTGGCCCAGGCGCCGTGTTTTGAGGAGAGCCTGCTGGTTCAGGAAATACAGCGCGGCGTGATGCTCGATGCCCTGGAGGACCATGAGCTGCCCCAGTTTCGCTCTGAGGAGTGGTTGTGGCAGGCGCTGGTGCTTGCCGTGCGCGACAATGCCCGCGCCCGCGGCGCCTCGCGTGCCGTGGTGGCGCTCGAGGGCGATCTGCCGTCGTCCCTGTTGGCGGCGCTTGCCGTCGACGCCTTGGGTCCGCGTAACGTAATTGGCCTGGTGCTGGGGCGCAATCGCATCTTTACGCCGGCGCAGGAGGAGGCAGAGGCCGCCCGCTGTTCTGCTGTGCGCTCAATCGCCGAGCGCTTGCACATTCGCACCGTCGAGCGCGATGCGCCGGATGCGGCGCGCGTGCTCGATCGCGACGTGTCGGCGGGCGATGCCGAACGCCTGCGTTCGCGCGCGCTGGGCCTGATGCTCGAGGATACGGCGCTCGAGCTGGGCGCCATGGCGTTGAGCCCGCTTTCCAAGACTGAGTACGCATTGGCGGCGCCCGCGCTGTCCGGCGGCTATCAGGGCGACTTTGCGCCCTTTGGCGATGTGTATCTGTCGACGCTCGAGTTTGTGGCACGCGTGCGCAACCGTGCCTCGGCCGTGGTGCCCCAAGAGCTCGTGACGCTCAACGCGGTAGAGGATTGCATGGATCGCGTGCTGGCGCAGGCACTCTCGACGCTCGCCGGCCCGGTTGATATGCTCGATCGCGCGGCGCAGCTGCTTGGCGGGCTTGAGCCGGGTGAGGTCGATGGTGCGCTCGAGTCGCACGTGGACCGCAACCGTCCCTTTGACGACATCCCGATGGCCGCCGCCAAGCCCGAGGCCTGCTCGCTGCTGCTGATGCTCGTGCGCCAGGGTGAGGCTGCTCGTCGCATGCTACCGACGGCCCCGATCGTCTCGGCCCGTTCGTTTGCCGAGCGCGCCTGGCCGTACATGCTTGCATGGTCCGATCTGGGGCTCAACGGTAAGGAGCGCATGACGGTTGATTCGCTGGCACGCGCCGAGGTGCGCCGCTTTGCCGACGACGATACGAGTGACCGCATGCGCGGCGAGATGATGGGCCTGTTGGGCGAGCTGTTGGGTATTTCGCCTGAGCAGATGGAAGAGCTGCGCTCTGAGGACGGTCAGCGTCGTTTGCACGAGGGAATGAAAAAGTTCGAGGGCGAGGTTCAGGACGCCATCGACAAGATGATGGGCGGCCAGGGCGGACCACAGGGTGGGCCCCAGGGAGGTCCGATGCCGCATCCGCCGGTGGATCCCCGACAGTTCCCGTTCTTCTCGCAGAACTAACTATGGGATGGGATTCGCTCCCAACCCCGATACTTCAACTAAGCGTCTTGGCCCCGTTGTGTTATTCTAGAACAGACGTTCGTGAATGATGCGCGGGGCCTTGCCTTGCGCTTGGAAAAAAGGCGAGGGGAGGTTGGCTTGGTCATTTTGGGTATCGACCCCGGTTTGGCCCATACGGGCTGGGGGATTATCGAGGAGCGACGTGGCGAGGTTCGCTGCCGTGCCTACGGTTGTATCGAGACCAGCGCGGGCAGCCCGCTCGCGGTGCGCCTGTCGCATATCGCCCACGACCTCAAGGGCGTCGTCGAACGCTACCGTCCCGATACCGCGGCTATCGAGAGCATCTACTTTGGCGCTAACGTCCGCTCGGCCATCCCCACGGCGCATGCCCGCGGTGCCGCGCTCGTGGCGCTTTCGGAATGCGCGCTCGAGATTGGCGAATACACGCCCATGCAGATTAAGCAGGCCGTGGTGGGCACGGGTGCCGCAGACAAGCGGCAGGTTGCCTACATGGTGCGCACGCTCACGCAGCTCGATCACGACCCTCACCCAGACCATGCCGCCGATGCCCTAGCTTGCGCCATCTGTCACGTTAACCTAAGCCGCACCCGGGCGCTTACCGGCGGCGAGTTCTATCAACAGAGAGGAACCGGATACTGATGATCTCCCAGCTCCATGGAACGCTTATCGAGGCCACGATGAGCTCGGCCGTCGTCGATGTGTCGGGCGTGGGCTTTGAGCTCGGTATTTCGGGCAGCACTGCCGCCACGCTGCCTACGCCCGGCGGTGAGGTTCGCCTCTATACCCGCATGCAGGTGCGCGAGGACGCCATGACGCTTTTTGGCTTTGCTTCCAAGGACGAGCGCACGATGTTCGATCGGCTCGTTTCTGTCTCGGGCGTCGGTCCACGCCTGGCGCTTGCCGTGCTTTCCACCTATACCGTGGGACAGCTGTATTCCCTGGTAATGGCCGAGGATGACAAGGGCATGGCCAAGGTGCCCGGTGTGGGCAAAAAGACCGCCCAACGCCTCATCTTGGAGCTCAAGAGTACCTTTGCCAAGGACAAGGGCTTTGTTCCGGTCGACGTAATTCCCGGTCAGGTTGCGATGCCGGTTCCCGCCGCCGCTCCCTCGGCGATCGATGACGCCCGCGCGGCGCTCCTTTCCATGGGCTTTAGCCCTCAGGAGACCGAGGTTGCCCTGAGCGGGTATGATGGGCAGGATATGCGTGTCGAGGATCTGCTCGGCGCGGCGCTTAAGCGACTCGGAATGGATGCGTGATGTGGGAAGCCGATGACTCTCAGGACCTGTGGGCGACGCCCGGCAACTCGCCGGCGGCATCCATGGCGCACGGTGAGCGCATGGCGGGCTCGGAGCTGACGCCCGAAGACCTCGATGTCGACCGTACCCTGCGTCCCCAGCGCCTGGACGACTACTGCGGTCAGGAGCATATCAAGCAGAGCCTTCGCGTGCTGATCGAGGCGGCGCAGAGCCGTGGCGAGACGCTCGACCACGTGATCTTCTCGGGTCCTCCGGGCCTGGGCAAGACCACGCTGGCTACCGTTATCGCCAACGAGCTGGGCGCTCAGATCAAGACGACGAGTGGCCCGGCCATTGCGCGTACCGGCGACCTCGCGGCTATCCTGACTAACTTGCAGCCGGGTGACGTACTGTTTATCGACGAGATCCACCGACTCAACCGTTCGGTCGAGGAAGTTCTGTATCCCGCGATGGAGGACTTTGCGCTCGATATCGTTATCGGTAAGGGTCCGGCGGCGCGCTCGATTCGCCTGGATATCCCTAAGTTCACGCTGGTGGCGGCAACGACTCGCTCGGGTATGCTCACGGGCCCGCTGCGCGACCGCTTTGGCATTTCGTATCGCCTGGATTACTACACGGTCGAGGAGCTTGCCCAGATCGTGACCCGCTCGGCGACCATCTTGGGCGTGACGATAGACCATCCGAGTGCGCTCGAGATCGGCTCGCGTTCGCGTGGCACGCCGCGCCTGGCCAACCGTCTGCTCAAACGCGTGCGCGACTATGCGCAGGTGCGCGGCAACGGTCCTATTGAGCTTGATATTTGCCGTCAGGCACTCGAGTTCTTCGAGATTGATGAGCTTGGTCTGGACTGGATGGATATTCGCATCTTGGAGACGCTCGCCAAGACGTTCTCCGGCCGTGCCGTGGGCCTGACGACCCTTGCCAGCGCGGTGGGCGAGGACCCGGGTACGCTCGAGGATGTCTATGAGCCCTATCTGCTGCAGTGCGGCTTGATGATTCGCACGCCCCAGGGCCGTCAGGCAACGCTTCGCACCTTTGAGCATTTGGGTATCGAGCCAGCCGTTTAGAGTCGGGTTTGTTTTGGCTAGTCTGTAGGCTATCGCTGAGCATTGGATAAACATATCGCCATTCATCGGTTACGGGTGTTTTACTATTGCGCGCCCGTGCTATGCTGAATTGGTCTTTTTCTCATCCGGTAACGAAAGGACCGCCCATGCCTACTGACATCGAAATCGCACGTTCCGTCACGCCGCTGCCCATTACCGAGGTGGCTAAGAACGCCGGCGTCGACGTAAAGCACCTGATTCCGTACGGCTTCGACAAGGCTAAGGTCGACTATTCGCTGCTCAACGAGCCGACCGATCACCAGGCCAAGCTCGTCCTCGTGACCGCCATCAACCCCACGCCCGCTGGCGAGGGCAAGACCACCACGACCATCGGTCTGGCCGATGGCCTGCGCCGTCGCGGTGTCAAGAGCGCTGTGGCCCTGCGCGAGCCCTCGCTCGGCCCCGTCTTTGGCGTCAAGGGCGGCGCCGCCGGCGGCGGTTGGGCCCAGGTCATCCCCATGGAAGACATCAACCTGCACTTTACCGGCGACTTCCACGCTATCGGTGCCGCCAATAACCTGCTGGCCGCCATGCTCGACAACCATATTCAGCAGGGCAACCAGCTCGGTATCGACGTCAAGCGCATCACCTGGAAGCGCGTCGTCGACATGAACGACCGCCAGCTGCGCCATGTTATCGACGGCATCGGCGGCAAGGCTCAGGGCGTGCCGCGCGAGGACGGCTTCGATATCACCGTTGCCTCCGAGGTCATGGCGATCCTGTGCTTATCCACGAGCATCAACGACCTCAAGGAGCGCCTGGGCGAGATTGTCGTCGGCTACAGCTATGCCGGCGAGCCCGTCCGCGCCCGCGACCTTAAGGCTCAGGGCGCCATGGCCGCGCTGCTTAAGGATGCGCTCAAGCCCAATTTGGTGCAGACGCTCGAGGGCACGCCCGCATTTGTCCACGGCGGTCCCTTCGCCAATATCGCCCACGGCTGCAACTCCATCATGGCCACGCGTATGGCCATGCGCTTTGGTGATGTCGCCATTACCGAGGCAGGCTTTGGCGCCGATCTGGGTGCCGAGAAGTTCCTCGACATCAAGTGTCGCATGACGGGCGTTCGTCCCAGCGCCGTCGTGATTGTCGCCACCGCCCGTGCGCTTAAGTACAACGGCGGTGTTGCCAAGGCCGACCTTAGCGACGAGAACCTCGAGGCCCTCAAGGCCGGCATGCCCAACCTGCTGCGTCACGTCGACAACATCCAGAACGTTTATGGTCTGCCCTGCGTGGTCGCCATCAACCGCTTCCCGACGGACACCGAGGCAGAGCTTGCGCTCATCGAGTCCGAGTGCCAGAAGCTCGGCGTTAACGTTAAGCTTTCCGAGGTCTGGGCCAAGGGCGGCGAGGGCGCGCTCGATTTGGCTGACGAGGTCATGCGTCTGATCGAGCAGCCGAGCGAGCTCAAGTTTGCCTACGAAGACGGCGCCGATGTTGCCGATGCCCTCGAGGCCGTCGCCACCAAGGTTTACCGCGCCGATGGTGTCGACTTTACGCCGGCTGCCAAGCGCCAGCTCGCCGAGCTGCGCGAGAACGGCTTTGGCAACCTGCCGGTGTGCGTCGCCAAGACGCAGTACAGCTTTAGCGACAACGCCAAGGCCCTGGGCGCTCCCGAGGGCTTCCGCATCACCGTGCGTGAGCTCAAGGTTTCCGCCGGTGCCCACTTTGTGGTCGCGCTGACTGGCAGCGTCCTGACTATGCCGGGCCTGCCCAAGGTGCCCGCGGCAGAGAACATCGACGTCGACAACGACGGCAACATCACCGGCCTGTTCTAAGCCCGCTGCTCATAGCCGCTTGCCCGCCCCGCCGCGCCTACCAAGGCCCGGCGGGGCTTTTTGATCCTTAGGCACGCGCATGTCTTGTAGATACCGACGGCCTTTGCCCGTCATAGGCTTTTGCGCGGGTAGAATGCATGGATAACTTGATGCTTACAGGCGACGGAAAGGAAACGTTGCATGGACCAGGACAAGACGACCGTGATGGGCGGATATGGCTCCGCACAGGCTGGCGATAGCGCCGATGCGACTCGCGTTGTTCCCAACCCCAGTTATACCGCCCCCGCCGCGACGCAGACGTCTGCCGAACCCACACGGGTTATAGGCTACGGCGATACACCACGGGATCCGTTTGATTATGCACCGCAGGACCCGTATGACAATGCGGCGCCGGACCCGTATGGCAATGCGGCGACGGATGCTTATAACAACCTGCCGCAAAATCCCATTCCGCAGGCTCAGCAGACGACGTATATGCCGCGCACGGCACAGGCCCAGCCTCGATATGAGTCGCGCGATCCGTATGCGCGCCAACCTTATCGCGACTATCCCAAATCGATTCCGCAGTATGGTGAGGACGAGGAAGAGACGCCGTCGCGTTCGTCGAGTGTGATCAAGAAAATCCTGATTGTGCTGGCGATCTTCTTTGCCCTCTCGATTGTGTTCGCCATTGTGTCGGGCATGCTCAACAAGCGGGGGAGTTCAACGGCCGATACCACTGCCGGGCAAACCGAGTCCGCCTCGTCTAGCACCGTCGATCTGAGCGATATCCCGGGGCAGTACTGGTCCAACGCCAAGAAGCTCCTCAAGTCGCGCGGTGCCGATCTTTCGAATGCCGTGGTCCTGACTGATGATGGCTCAACGCCCGTCGTCGATGCCAACTGGGTCGTCACATCTGCCTACTATAACGACAACGGTAACCTTGAAATTCAACTCACGCACAAGAACAGCTCGGGTAACTCGTCCGACGGCCAAAGCGGCACCGACAGCTCGAGCTCCAACATGCTGGAGGACCTGAGCAACAAGGCGCAGGAATTGGGAGACAAGGCCCAAGAGCTGGGCGACACGGCTCAGAATCTCGGCGATACCGCACAGAACTTGGGCGATATGGCAACGAATGCCTGGGATGCCCTGCAAAACGGCATTTCGGGCGCGCAGGGGAACTAGCGGTCGAGCGGATAGAGCCTTAGCAGTGCAAACAAAAACGGGGCGCAGGATCGCGTGACCGGGCGCGTAGGCGCGTTGGTCGGCGGTCCTGCGTCCCGTTTTGCTGTCGATTACAGCTGCTCGGCCGGACGCTCGGGCGAGCTAAAGCCGGAGTCAAATGTGACGACGCACGAGGCATCGGGCCGGCGCTCGTGCACGATGCGCGTGACGAGCTCCAGCAGCTCCTCGTCGGATATGTCAAAGCCGTCGGGACGCACCAGGTCAAACGAAACGAACCCGTCGTGCTCGTGCAGGTCATGGATGGAGAGCGTGGGGTCGATTTGCGCTATGCCGCGCTTGACCCAGCCGCGCAGGTCGTCGCCGGTGGTGGCGATGGGGTCGCAGTGTAGCGTTATACCGATGCCCATCTGCCGTTTGATATCGTGCTCGATGGTGTCCAGGATCTCGTGATGTTCAAACGCATCGCCCTCGCCGGGCATTTCCACGTGTGCGCTGGCAAACTGGCGGCCGGGACCGTAGTCGTGCACCATGAGGTCGTGCGTGCCTAGGACCTGCGGATACGACATGATCTTGTCGCGGATTGCCTGGACGAGCTTGGGGTCGGGCGCTTGCCCCAACAGCGGGCTGATGGCGTCGCGCACCAGGCCCATGCCGCTGATGCAGATGAAGATGCCCACGCCCAGGCCTGCCCAGCCATCGAGGTCAAAGCCGGTCGTCTGCGAAATAAGCGCTGCGGCCAGGACCGAGGCCGAGGCAATGACGTCGTTTTTGGAGTCCTGCGCCGTGGCGATAAGCGTCTCGGAATCGATGCGGTTGCCGAGCGTGCGGTTGAACGCCGCCATCCAAAACTTGACGAGCATGGACAGGACAAGGGCTGCCATGGAGAGCGCCGAATACACGGTGGGGGAGGGCTTGATGATCTTGGTGACCGACTCCAGGATCAGGTTGATGCCGACGGCGCAAACGAGAACGGCGACAAACAGCCCCGCCAGGTACTCGTAGCGGCCGTGGCCATAGGGGTGCTCCTCGTCGGCCGGGCGGCTGGCAAGGCGGAATCCGAGCAGGCTCACAATGTTGCTCGAGGCGTCGGAAAGGTTGTTGAAGGCATCGGCGATAAGCGAGACGGAGCCCGCGAGCAGACCGGCTATGCCCTTGGCCAGGCACAGCGTGATGTTGAGGCCGATGCAGATGAGGCTTGCGGCAAAACCCGCATTGGTGCGGCAGGAGTTATCGACCGGCTCGCTTTCGCTGCCGGGAACAAGCATATGTACCAGCCGATTTACAAATAGCATGGCGTATCTCCTCGCATTCTTATTAAGGGGATAGTGTAGCTCGCGCAGACGCAACGTGTACCGATGCTCAGAAAATGCAGCAATGGTCT
>ERZ772871.1022-NODE-1022-length-16943-cov-3.4081_pt1 | contig 16943 bp, 17 predicted proteins | sample MGYA00511899_ERZ772871 | MGnify/ENA primary metagenome ERZ772871 (study PRJEB29015, sample SAMEA2737693) | human gut metagenome | biome: human gut; feature: human-associated habitat; material: faeces | place: China | collected 2012 ... | reverse complement strand
TTTTTTCACGAGGCAGTCAGCATAATATGTTCTTACCGAATTTTTGGCGGCGAATTGATAAACGAACTTCACATAATAAAATATTGCTCATTAAATTTTATTACAATATTTTTATATTTTGTCAGAGTCGGTGGGGTATTTCTTTTGATAAGATTGTTTACCAATAAAAAAATTGCGCCGTATATTTTATTTGCCGTTTACTTATTAGAATTTTATTTGTCTAATTTTTTTGGTTGGCTGCCGGTTAACGACGCAAATATTATCGAAAATCTGATTTTTGAAAATAATATGTCAGCTGTTATTTTCGCCATAATCAGAGAGATAAGTTTTGCGATAATAATTATAATTTTTTCGTATTTTAAATTTCAAAAAAAGGACATCTTGAACAATGAAAAGAAATAAAGCAGTCGGTTTATTTTTAATGATTATAATCATATTCCAAGCACTTTATTTTTTAAATGACGAGAGCTTGCATTTATATTCCTTTGCTGTCGGTATCAATAGGGAAAGCAAAGACGCCATGGACATAATTACAATGGCTGTTTTTCTCGTTCCGGTGTTTTTTATGCACTTTTATTTCAGCGAGACTCTGTATAATTTAACTCACGGCTACGGAAAGCTTTACATTATAAGGCAATATTCAAAAACGAAATTAATCATTAAGCAAATCGTCAAAATTTTTCTGTCGGTATTGGTTATTACCGCATTTCAAATTATCACGTCATTTATATTCAGCGCAAGCTTGAAATCTGTTCAGGCAGGCAATATGATACGCTGTGTTTCGATATACATAATATGTATTTTCACTATGCAAATGCTCCAGATGATGCTTGAATACTTTTTAAAACCGGAGCAGGCAGCAATTATATGCTGTGCTTATGCTTTAATTTCATATAGCGTAGGATATTTTCTTTCAGACAGTATTATTATACGAGTATTATTCTTTCCTTGTCTGATGTTTGGCGCAGTGAACGGTGCATTAACAAGCGAAACATATTATATAAAATCATTTGCTGTTTTATTATTAATATGTTTATGCCTTATCGTCGGTAATATATATAAATTCAAAAAAACAGATATATTTTAGGAGGAAAAACAATGATTACTTTAAAAAATGTGAGCAAAACATTGGGAAAACATCTTGTGCTTGATAATATTAATTATACATTTGAAAACGGTATGGTATATGGCCTTTGCGGTCACAACGGCTCAGGAAAGACGATGCTTTTGAGAGCTATTGCCGGCCTTATTGTTCCCGACGACGGTGAGATTATAATTGACGGCGAGAAACTTCACCGTGACATTTCATTTCCGCCGAATGCGGGTATCGTCATAGAAAGTATGGAGCTTCTGCCTAAATACAATGCTTTTGACAATTTACGTTTGCTTGCAGACATTAAGAAAATTGCGAGTGACGAAGATATAAGAAACAGCTTAGAGCGTGTCGGTCTTAATTCGGACTTGAAAGTAAAAAAGTTTTCTCTCGGCATGAAACAAAGGTTGAATGTTGCGCAGGCAATTTTTGAAAAACAGAATATAATTTTGCTCGACGAGCCGACAAATGCGCTTGATAATGACGGCGTTCAGCTTATTTACAGTATCATTAAAGAGGAAAAACAGCGTGGTGCTACAGTTATTGTTGCCACGCATCACAAAGAGGACTTGGATGAACTCTGCGACACAATTTTAACAGTATCGGAGGGGAGATTAATTGAATAGTAAATTATTTAAAAAGAAATCGTCACTCATTTTTTTAGCCGTTTTTGCTATAGTGATTATTGGTTGCGTTTTTCTTAATATATTTTTAGTCAAACCCGCAGTCGCAAAAAGCGGTAATAATGTTGATTCATCAGCCACAGACGAGGTCACTGATAATGAACCTGAAATCGAGAGAAAAAAGACAGACGACGGTTTTATATATTACATTTTAACAGATGATAATAAAAACGTATATGTAACAATTAGCTCCTATGACGGTGATGAGAAAAATGTACTTATTCCAAACAGTATTGAAAATTATCCTGTAAAAGAAATTGACAGCAACTGTTTTTCAAATATCAATAAAGTTGAGTCAATTACAATACCCGACTCTGTTGTAGCAATAGGCGATTTTGCATTTTTCGGCTGCCCAAATCTTACAAAAGTTGTTATTCCGAGCAGTGTTAAAAAAATCGGCGCTGCCATAAATGCCGGCTCAAATTTCACGATATACGGCGAGTCCGGTTCTTATGCCGAGGAGTATACGCTCCATCCCGAAAAGCACTCGTGTGAAGAAAATCCTATTCGTTTTGAGGCTATAAATTCTAAAGATTAAATTGCAACCAAACATATATATTTGGTTAGAATTATGTTAATTTATAATAAATTATATAGATATTCGTATGGGAAAACGGACATATGAAGATGTATCAAAATATGTTGAATCGCAAAGTCAGCATAAATGCAAGGTTTTGAGTGCCAAACCCGAACAGCAATTTGACGACCTCGATTTAGACGTGACAGTTTGGAATGTAAAAACTGATACTGACGGAGCGTGGTGGGTTATAGAGGGAGACACTGTTCCCATGAATTTGTATCCGCAAGGTGCATACTATTTTGGAACAGACGAAGTCTACTCATTTCATATGGGATTAATGGAACGAATGCAGGCATCGCAGGAGCAATACAATCCTGATGACTATATTTAAACGGCTTCATTAGGTACTGAGATTGCTCCTCAACTTTTACGTAAACTAAGAAGCATTGCCACCCAAATTGATTTGGCAACAGAAATAGAAGTTTTTCAATCAATTGGTGTTCAAAGCAGAGAAATACTAATTGAACTTGGAAATTATATTTATGATTCGCATATGGCAGGTAATCAAGAGCAACCACAAGCTTCCAATTTTAAGAAAAAAGCCGAACTGACTATCCAATTCTATTTAAATGAATCTGATAACGCAGATTATCGCAGCATGATCAAAAAATTGACTGAGGCAACATGGGACTACGCAAATAAAATAACCCATTCGAGTAGTGCAACATATTATGAAGTATCTACTTGTGTATCCCTATGTATTTCTCTTGTTTGTGTCTATGAAAATGTTTGGAACGATATATTCATATGACGAAAATATAGCTGCAAAGGTTGGCCTTATTTCCTATTGCTTTGGGTCAAAATTCTGGGAAATGGTTATTCCACTGAAACGGTTAAGGTTGTTTTGCAGTATGGCGCTGATGAAATCGGTTATAACAATACCGCAATCTTTGTAGCAAAAAGCAATTACCGTTCTCAAAATGTTTTGTCCCGTTTAGGCGTATGGTCGAACCATCAGCGAATCGGAAAATTTCATGTAATTCATCCAAAGAATTTAATCGTAAAAAATGATGTTATTTATTTGCCGCCATATATGACCCTTTGTTTGTGAAATTAAATGAAGAACTTTTATATTCTTCGTCATCAAATTATGCACTACCCTACTGTAAAAGATAATGTGGATTTAGAGTTTCTTTCGACACCTCATTGTAAGATTCGCAATTCCTCATACGAATTTGCTGTATTAAGCAAAAATAAAATTCTGAGAGATTTTTGAGAGATTCTAAGAGACAGCAAATTTCAAAATTCCAAAGTCATTTTAGTGCGATTTAGGGCAATTTATGACTGAGACTTTTGAGAGACATCGCTCAAATTAAAATCGTAACACGAATTGAAATGAGCAAAAAAACGAGAGACATTTCAAAAAATAATGAGGGCTTAAAGAAATAAAACTTTAAACCCTCACTTTAAGTTTGCTCTTTTATATTGTTTATCCATCAAAAATGCAAAGGTAGCCATCAAAAAACTAAAGCGTTCTGTAATATGCTGTACCTTTGTTTGTTATGTGTTATATTTGTCTCTTATATTATCGGTTTTATTAACTATACTTATAGACATTATTAATAATTTTAGGCGTCCCTTTATCTCCCTCCAAGTATGCCTTTACTAACTTTTTATCTGCTCGGTCTTTTGTTGGATCTAATTTTGATAGAATTGAGTGTCCATTTTCCTTTGATACAAACCAAATTTCATCTTTTCTTAATATTTTAAAATCAAGAAGTAAAGACTCGTGGGTTGAAATTATCAATTGACAGTTTTTGGTTTTTACTTTTTCAAGGAAAGCATTAATGAAATTATATGTAAGTAATGGATGTAGACATCTATCTATCTCATCAACAATATATACTATATCATCATCTTCTTGAAAAAGTATTTCTAGAAGTTTAAATATTTTCTTTGTACCATCTGATTCTTCATACATATGAAATGGAACATTAGTATTTTCATGATAGAACTGAATTGTTTCAAATTGAACTTGTTCATCTAAATACTTTGCAACAAAGAAATCATCATTTAGTCCAAAAAGCACTCTATTGCTTTCTATATCATCACCATTAAGTAAATCTTTTTCAATTCTGGAAATCAAATCATCAAATACTTCTTTAGGCAATCTTCCGGCAATTCTATCTTTTGGGCATTCAATAAAATCGTAATTAGAAATCGACAAATCAAAATCTTTAAAAAATCGTAATATATCGCCAGTGTTTTTTTCTTGCATGAAATATGCATAGTCAGTTACAGCACTATCAGGTAATTTAACTTTTAGATTATAGTTGAACCAATTATATACATCTTGCAATATAACCGCTTCTTCATAATCAGTAAAAATGTTATTATATTTGCTTATACTTTTAATAAATAATTCGTTCTCTGATGAAAAAATAGCTTCTGCAAATAATCGCAATTTTGTTTTCAAATCGTTATTTTTAAAATGGTCACCAAGAGTAAATGAATGATCAGCGCTTGAATATCGATATATCAGTTTGTCACTTTTTGTTCCATTGTATATTAACCATTCTGATTCAATATGGTTTTGCGTTAACACTAACTCGAAACCATAAGTGTATACTTTTTTATTAATAAAGAATTTATATTCAAATTTACTCGGAAGCTCTTTACAACTAGGATTTAATTTATAATATTTTTGAATAGTTGCTCTATTGTTTCCCCGAACGATATAGTTTTTTGAAAATGCGATTGATTTAATAAAATTTGATTTACCAGAACCATTTGCTCCAAATAATGAACCGAATTTTAGAATCTTGTTATAGTTATCTCGGTAGGTTCTATCATTAAAACTCCTACCTTTTCCTGCATTCATAATAAATTGTTGTTCATTTTCAAAGGATAAGAAGTTCTTTACTTTAAATTCCAATAACATTACAAACACACCTCCATGACATCTATTATAGTCAAAATACGATAAAAGTCAATAATGAACGCTACATTGTTACTGTTTCGACACAATATTTCTTTTATTTATCGCTTTTTTCGTATTTTAACGGAATTTTCCGTTGACATTTGAAATGATTTGTTTATAATATATGTATAAGCAATCTAATGCTTATACAAAAAAAGAGCGAACAAAAGTTCACTCAAAATAGGAATACGCCAGCTGAGCCGACGCATACCAAGCAACACTGATATGTTATCACAATTATTTCATAAAGTCAATTTAAATTTTGTGCTACTGGCGAGAAGGGAGACTGATTTATGTTTAATAGAGTATCTGTTACTCAGGAATCTGATACCGGTAGAAACGAATGATTTCGAGACAATTTAACTGGTGAAACTATGACTCGTGCTAAATTTGAGAGAGAGATTAACCGAGGTACATATGATAATTATTATGTTAGAGAAATCAACGGAATACCTACACCGTGTAGCAAGCCTGATAGTAATCAAAAGAACAACTTAGGTTAAGACAATTCCCTCATATATGAGGGGGATATTTTAGGAGAATATTTTTATGAATATTACAAATTTTTTAAATGGCAAAAACAATCCGTCGCATAATGAGTTGGATTTTATAAATACTAATACTAAATGTGACACAACATTGTTTATTGACCCAGTACTAATCGAATTAGGTAATACTGATTTTTGCGTAAAAGCCAAAAAAGTAACAAAGGATTATTTTGATAAACTATTTGATGTATATTACGACAACATCAAAGACAATCAAAAAAGATATTTGTTAAAATATGCACAAGAAATCAATTCAACGCATTTAGGTTATGCATCTAAAAATGGTAAGGGAAATACAGAGGATGGACTGTTGGAAATTTTTGAAGGAATAGAGGAATATGTTAACACTATAAAAATGACACATCCTCTTGACGTAGTATTATGTGTTCCTAATTTTGCAGAAGATGGTATGTCGGATTTGTTAACAAATGTTTTGTACAAGGAACTTAGCGACTTTACGATTGCTCAATGCAAAAAATATGGTTATCCTTTAACTGATAATACAGAGGAAAGGTACTATTGGAATGCAGATTCTCATAGCTGGAGCAAGTATCAAGGTAGCTCGATGATAATTGATGGCAAAACATTTTTGTTAGTTCCTAAAGAAATAGTACAAACGCATTATCGATTCACTTGTGATAATTATTTACGTAGCGTAATTATCGAAAATATCTGCGAGGATAGAGCGGTTATATCTAGAAATGGTGACAAGGCAAGACCTCCAAAAGGTAATGTTAGAGAGGAACTTTTGAAGAAAAATGGAACCATTTATCAAACAGTTATCAATTATACAAAAGATGATGATAGTTTATTGAAACAATATCATAGTATTGTTTCACAAAAGTATCAAACTCTTAAAATGAATGATGAAGAAATAAACCTTACAGTATATGGAAAAAATTATTACAATTCTTAGTCATTATTTTTGATTGCAAAGTACTGACTTGACAACTTTGTTGCAAAGAGTTATAACATACAGCACAGAAAATTGATAAAATGGCAGGAATTATATATGCACGATATTCAAGTGATAATCAGCCTGAAGAAAGTATTGAAGGTCAGTTAAGAGAGTGTACGGAATATGCCAAAAGAAATGATATAACGATAATTGATACATATATTGACAGAGCTTTTTCCGCAACAACAGATAAACGACCCGATTTTCAAAAAATGATACAAGGCAGTGCAAAGAAAATGTTTGATGTTATCATCGTTTGGAAACTTGACCGTTTTGCTCGTAATCGGTATAACTCGGCAAGGTACAAAGCTTTGCTTAGAAAAAACGGAGTTAAGGTTATATCCGCTAACGAAAACATTAGCGAAGGCTCGGAAGGCATAATTCTTGAATCCGTACTTGAAGGTATGGCTGAATATTATTCAGCAGACTTATTAGAGAAAGTTATTCGTGGATTAACATAAAATGCAAGTTTAACGGTGATCCGATTACATTCGGATTCAATTTTGAACCTGTTGCCATCACCTCGGAACATTTGTGTTCCGAGGCTTTTTTATGCCCGAATACTGCTTTTTACGGCGGTATTCGGGCACTTTTTCTTTGCCTTAAAATATTGTGAGAGCTTTTGAGAGATTCTGAGAGACATCAAATTTCAAAATCCCAAAGTCATTTTATTGCGATTTAGGGCATTTATGACTGAGACTTTTGAGAGACATCGCTCAAATCAAAATCGTAACACGAATTGAAATGAGCAAAAAATTTGAGAGACATTTCAAGAAAAAAGAGGGCTTAAAGTAAGAAAACTTTAAACCCCTTTTTTTAGTTTGCCCTTTTATATTGTTTATCCATCATCCATCAAAAATGCAAAGGCAGTCATCAGTAAGATTCTTTTTTCATATTTAAACCTCTTTAATACCACTTATTTACCCAACCTTTATCATCGGTGAATGATTGGGTAGTGGATTTTGTATTTGATGTGCTTTGAGCTTTTTTTGTAGTTGTTTCATTGTCTTTTAAAGTGGTTTCTAATATTTCTGTGTTATTATTATTTTTAGAAATTTCTGATTCAAATGAAGTTATATTATCCGATTCTCTTTTAGAAGAATGGTTTTGAATATTGGAAGATGATTCTTTTTGAGTAACAGTTTCTATAATATTTGAATGATTTTTTGTTGTGTTACCCTTATCACTTGTTGATGGCTCTTGATTTTTTGTATACATGCCACCGTATTTATTTGTAACAGCAGCAGAATTATTGCTACTGCTGTTATTTGAGCAAGCAATAAACGAACAAATTATAACTATAACGAAAATTACGATTAATATTTGTTTTTTCATATTTTATCCCCATGGGAACGGCGTATCGTTATCGTCGGTACTGCTCGTTGTGATTACGCTTATTGTATTAAATTCTTCAATGGCGCAATCGGGTTTGATATATTTTTCTTTCATTGTCACACCACCTTTTCTAAAATATGCTTTAATGAATTTTTTGTACTTTCGTCAACATCATTGTCTTTTAAAACAGCGTCAGCAATGGTCATATAACTGTGAGTTACCGTATCGGAATAAAAATATTCTCCACCGATTTTTATATATCCCTTTGCTGAAATTGTTTGATTAAATGCTTTGCTCGTGTAAGACACTTCGGTGAATACAAGATTATATGTTGTATAATCACCATGGTTGATTTTGTTTTTAGCTATAAGCTTTGTTCCGTTTTGGACAGTTAAATCGTCAGTCTCACCTAAAGTATAAACAAATCCGTATTCTTCAATATTTTTGTTTTCCGTACCATTATACTGAAAACCGAATCTCATTCCGGCATCGGTTATCCTAATAGAACCGCCGTTCTTTTTAACATCTCCGAGTAAGCTTATATTGTTTCCTTTAGCATAACTTTCCATAGAACTGCCGTTAGGTGCCAAAACAGTTAATCGGTTACAATCTTTAAAAGTGTTAATTGCAAAAGATATGTCTGCATCACTTGTTTTGATAAGTTTTAAGTTTTTGCAACCCAAAAATGCATGATTATCAATTTCGTCTAATATTCCTAATTTAGCATTTGTGAGAGATGTGCAATTTCTGAAAATACCTGTGTTTGCATAAGTTAAGTTTGGCATTTCGACATTCACTAAGCTTTGACAATTATCAAAAGCGTATATGCCGCAATCTTCTACACCCGGTGCAATGACCTCTTTTAGATTAGGGCAGTAAGCAAAAGCATATTTGTCAATTTTCTTTACACTTTTAGGCAGTATGATTTTTTCTGCAATTTTATTACCGGTAAAACACCATTTTCCGATTTCTTCCACAGAATATGAATCTATTTCATCGGGAACTTCGATTACTTTTTGGTCTAATATTTGGCATCTGTCAGCAATATTGTATTGCTGTGTTGAGGTTGCCTTTGTTAAACGGTAACCGCTTTCTTCCGTATATATCGGTGCAGAAAATGTTAAAACCGTTTTTGCCTTGCTTGGAGCATAAGCAACAACTGTAACATTCTGCCATTTTGAGAGCTTTATTGTTTCACCCAAGTTGTACTTATATTCGCTTGCACCCGGACAGTTTTTATAAGAAATATCGGGATCACTTCCCAGTCCGAGTTCATAATAGATTTCAACATTTTCGTCATTGCTTGAAAATGAAATGTTCGAACAACCGGTGCTTTCGTTTTTGCTTACTTTGTATTCAAGATTGACTTGTTCAAGCTCACAACCGAGCAGTTTTTTTACGCAAGCATAAGCATCTGCAATTATTCTGTGCTTTTCGGAAATGTTTTCATCATTAGTTGAATAACCTGTTTCTAAAAGCAATTGTTTAACTTCTTTAACAGTAATGCCCGGCTTGGCATAAAGAAGCAAAGAACATATTGATGCAACGAGAGGTGAAGCCGCTGAAGTTCCGGTAAAGAATTTACTTGAACCGCTTTGGTCATAGCTGTTAAGTGCGTAGCCATCGGCGTAAATATCAACAGCATTTCCGAAATTACTGAATGAAGTGATTCTTTTATTGCTTGTGACGGCTATTGAATTATCTAACATAGCAGGGTATTTGTATCCTGATAATTCTTTAGAGTCGTTTCCGGCAGCACAAACGATTATCATGCCGTGTGAATTTGCATAATCGGCTGCCTCAATCATAGCTTTTGACTCTTTTGCCTCTCCCAACACAAAACTGCAATTAGCGATTTTGCAATTATCCGATACTGCTAAATATATTGCAGATACCGCATATGATATTGTAGATGGCTGACCGGTATCCTCAATTTGATATGAATAAAGTCGTACAGTGTCAAGTGTGTTATTTATTATTACTCCTGCTACGGAAGAGCCATGACCGTATTCGTCTTGTGTACCATCGGATGAGTGATCATCAAGATACGAATAACCACCGGCAAGTCTGTTTTTGGTGATATTGTTTACCGATATGCCTGTATCAATAACTCCGATGTTTTGCGTAGCAATTGAAATGTTCTCTTTTTTCATTAGTTTTATTGCATCATCAATATTCTGAGTTACTGTACTGTAACAGTTCGGTGTAAGATTATAGCTTGACTCAGTTTCTGCGCTACATAGAGAATTTTCTAATTTACTGTCGTATTCAACATAATTTACATATAATTTTGATGTGTAGTAGTTATATGCTTTTTTTGCAGAATCTGCACTTGGGAATTGAAGGACATATAATCCTTCAATTCCTGTTGCAATATCAACAGCATCTAAAGTGTTAATATCTTTCTCAGAGCTGACTATGAGTCTGTTTGAAGCATCATAATCCTTTGAATTTATATCTTTTAACTCATCAGCAAATTGATAAGTTTCTGTTTGAGACACTTTATCGGTGATCGGTACATACTTATCTGCAGCTAACGCAATATTGCTTGGTACAATGATTAAAAGAACAAGTACTATTGATATTATTTTTTTCATAAAATCAAACTCCTGAATAGTTAATTGAAACATGGCAAATTATTGAAATTGTTATAGAAATTAGTGCTAAAAAATAAAAATTTATATAAATTGGATTGGTAATGGAACTTCTATTTTTTAATATTTTTTCAGATAATTGTTTTTCTGTTTCTAATTCATAACAGACATTTTTTTCTTTGTTTATTAAAAGCAATGTGATTAACGATAAAGGTATTGCAATTTGCCAAGTAAATAACAAATTTATTAATAGCATGCAAAAACAATTCAGCATCAATATTTCACAAGCAATCATTTTTAATCTTAGATTTGATTTTTTTATTTTTTTGAAAATAATAAAAAAAGTGTTGTAACTATTGAAGATAAACAGAAAAAAGTATTATTACTATATAAATTGTTGTATTTGTTCTTGTGCAATCAATAAAAAAGTTTATCATATTACCAACCATCAGAGCCATCCACTATATTGTCATCTTTGCCAATATCGGTTGAACTTGTTGTGATAACATTTATAGATGAAAACTCGGTGATTTGTGCATATGGTTTAATGTATAACTCTTTCATTATTAAGCCTCCAATAATTTATTAACTGCGTTTTTGGTGTTTTGATCTATTTCATCGTCGGCGAGGACAAGATTTGCAACCTCGCCGAAAGAGCCTTTTAATGTGTTTGAATAGAAATACATTCCGTCTATACAAACATATGCTCGTGCGGTAATTTCTCTGTTATAATACTGCTTTGGTATATTGGAAATAACCAGATTAAACGATGTTGTGCCGTCATTTTCAATTCTGTTAGGAGCCAATGCTTTCTTAACGGTTGTACCATTTACTGCTTCAATAGATAAATCTTTAATTCCTTTTTGACTGTATATAAATCCGTATTCAATATTTGAAGCCAAATTTTCAATTTCGGGTATTTCGCTCCAGTCAAAACCAAATCTTATTCCTGCAACCGTGGTACAAATTGATCGCCCTTTAGCATTAACATTTATTGCATCTTTTTGATCGCTTTCTCTTTTGTCACTTGTAATGAATTTTATGTCATTTTCTTTAGCATATGTTTCTGCATAAGAACCGCTGGGAGCAATAATTGTTGCCTGTGTTGCCGGGTAAAGTTCGTTTTCTTCAAATTTATCTGATAAGTACAACTTGAAATCCACTTTTGTAGGTAAGCCGCCGATATATTCAATACTAGGTAAATAAACCCATTCCAAATTGCCGCAACATAGAATAAAACCTCGCTCACTTGTTACTGCCTTAGGAGCATAAATGAATTTTAAACTCATTGTTTTACTGTTTTCTTCTTCACTTGAAGGGAAAATTGCCGGAAGATTTACAGCATTAGGAAGATAAAGTTCTTCTAAAGAAAAACAATCGGTAAATATGTTTTGATAATCAGCGTTATAGCTTTCAACAAAATTAGGCATATTGATATGCTTAAGTTCTTTGCATTGATAAAATGTACGTGAACCAAAATGCCTAACATTAGGAATATCAATATATTCAGCGTGACAACTGTCAAATGTGCTGCCTTCAAGCTTTTCGGGTAAAGGTAATTCTATGTTTTTAAAATATGAACCTTTAAATGCACCTGATTCGACTTCTTGAATATTTCGTAAATCATATTCGCCTTCTTTTACAAATTCGGTAAGTTTAACACAATTATTAAATGCACCGTTTGCTAACTTTTCTATTTCAGGTGCGTATAAATGTTCAAGTGCATAGCAATTGCTGAAAGCGCCGCTTGCCCAATATATTAAAGGTAAGTCGGCAGATATAAGCGGTGTATTCACAAATGTGTCTTGAAAGTTATAAACATTTGGAAAATATGCATGTTTGAATCCTGTTGCCTCAAATGCACTCGGATATAATTCTTCAACTGTTTCATTAAAGTTGACTGTTTCAAGCTTTTTACAGTTCTCAAACGCCGATGTGTTTACAACCGAAACATTAGGCATATCTACATTTGTTAATGATGTGTCAGAATAAAAACAAAATGTGCCTATTTTTGTTACTCCTTCGGCAGTAATTGAGGTGAGCTTTGCACATTTATTAAAAGCATTTTTACCGAGTGTTTTTACTGTTTTCGGCAATTGAATTACTTTTATATCGCTATTTGCAAATGCATTATTTGCAACTGATACAGGAGTTATTCCGTTAATTGTATCGGGAACTATAAAACTTGTCTTTTCACCCGAATAGCTGCTCACAGCACCTGCTGCCGTGATTTCAAAATCACTTTCGTCTGCTTTGTATATGACAGAGTAATTGAGAGGAATATATTTACTTTTACCGGTTTCGTTTATTGCAACAGCAACAAATGATTTGCTGTCATCAATTGTCATTATGCCTTCAAATACTTCTCCGTTAGTCAAAGTCGGGATAGTATTATCGGTAGTGTATTTTATTGTATATCCGTTTTCTGCATTTGCCGTAAGATTGATAACTTCATTGTATGCACCGCTTTTTTGGCTGAATGTCGGCGCAGGTGCAAGCATTTCTTCATAAATTGCAGAATAATTTAAAATTCCTGCACCGCACCATTCGACTCCTGAATTTGAAACAATTGGAAAAGCAGCATCTTTAATTTTGTCTTCAACTTCTTTAGATGTAAGTGTGTTGTTAAGCATCAAAACCGTGGCTGCTGCGGCAGTTACAAACGGTGATGAAAATGATGTTCCACTGTGACTGTTTGTATATCCGCCGCCTAAATTTGTTGTGTAAATATTATCGCCCGGAGCGGCAATGTCAACCACGGAACCGAAATTAGAGTAATAACTTTTTTCATTTTTCGAGGTTGATGCCGAAACCGTTATTACATTATTTATATTTGAAGGAGAGTAGTTACCTGCGTCGCTTGATTCATTGCCTGCCGCAACAACTACGGTGCATCCCTTTCCAATAAGGCTTTCTATAAGACTGCGAAGAGTTTTTTCAAATGGGTCAAGCTTATCGTATTCGCCGCCTAATGAAAGGTTGATAACATCAGGAGCGTCAGTTTCTGAAAGTATATGATTAACGGCAGCAATAATTTGTGAAGTGGCACATTTACCGTCACTGTTGAGCACTTTATATGGCTTTATTTTTACATTTTCGGTAGTGTTTTGCATAACAATACCTGCAACCATAGTTCCGTGTCCTTGATCGTCCATACTGTCATTGGTTTTGCCGCTTGATGAAAAATTCAAATTTGTATCAACAATTCTGTTCTTCAAATCTTTATGCGTATAATCGACACCTGTATCAATAATTCCGACTGTTACCTCCGACAGCTTTCTGTCGGAGGCTTTTATTGCATTTAAGGTTTCAACTGATTCAATTCTGTCATTACCCCAAGTTTTCGATGTAGCTTGTGTCGAATTTACATCAGCACATGAGAGAACCGAATCATATTCAGCGTTAAATCCGTCTGAATTTATACGCTCCTTTGCGTTTTTTGCAAGTTCATCGGTTTCGTATTGAAGAATTGTATATCCAAGACCGATTGCTTTATCGACAGCACCGTAATCATCTGCAACATTACCGGATGATACTATAAGTCTGTCTTTGATTATTTTTTGGTCACTTTCAGAATCGGAAATGTAATCTTCATCTGAATCATATATATCTATTATCTCATTTAACGAGTCGGAAAAATACCCGATACTGTATTTATTGACTTGTGCCGCTATTACGCTTTGACACGGAGCAAATACAAATATACTCAGCATTATTGACAGGATTAAACATAACTGCTTTTTCATAGTATCACCCTTAAAAATTTTTGCTCTTCAATTTATTCGGAGAGTCATATTGGCAAGTTATAGTATATATTTTTTTGTAGAAAAATATATAGAAATTGCAATAGTGGTGTGTTTTACAGCCATTTTTGGTTGAACGCTATAAAATCTCTTTAAATGTAATTGTTAAAAACGCATAAAAAAAGACCACAATCAGTTTTAGTTAGATTGTGGTCTTTTTTGCATTTTAAAATAATTTAGTGCTTGAAAATAATTGTTGTTATAAATAGCTTTTTGTCATTTTCATAAAGCCATTCATATTCAGCATTATTCTTTTTTGCATATTTTTCTATAATTCTTGTACCAAAACCATGCTCTGCTTCGGATTTCTTTGTTGTTAATAATTTGTGTGCTTTATCAATCGGAGGAGTATCACAACTGTTGGATACTTTTAAAATGTCAAAATTATTAACACGAATAAGCGAAAAATCTATAACCTTTTCCCGACTTTGCTTGGCTGATTCAAAGGCATTGTCCATTAAATTATTAATTATCATCGAGAGATCGGAATCGGGGACATAATCGAGATTAGCTGTTCTGACTTCAATATTAAGCTTAATATTATTGTTATTGCATAATGCACTGTATTTGCTCAGCAATAAATCAAGAAGCTTGTTATTTGTTAATTGAACAATGTCATATTTTTGAATATCACCTATAACACCTTTAATATACGAATCTATTTCTTCAATATTATCTATGTTTGCTATTGTTAAAAAATGATTTTTTGTATCATGAAAAAGCATACGCATTTCATTGTTTTGATGCTTTAAGACTTCTATGTAATCATTGTTGATTTCAAGCAATTTGTTTTCGGTTTGCAATTCGTTTAGATATGCGTCACTTTTAGCTAATCTTTGATAGTAAATAAAAACATAAATACAAGCAATAATCATTATTATATTTAAAATTATAAAGCTGATGTTGTACCTGTTATCATAATTATTAACAAAAGACATTCTTAAAAATAAAACAGAAATAGCAATGGAAATGAATGGGAATATAAACAAAGGTATAAATCTTGTTAAATTATTACTTTTAAATTTCAGTTTATTGATGATAAAAGCAATAAATTGAGTAACTGCAAAATATATTATCTTACTTATAATTGTCAATATATAAAAGGTTGCCGGGTTTGTTTTGTACGCATTTGTGGGAAATTTCATTACATAAGATGAAAAAAAGAGTGCTATCATTTCTGCACCAAACATAACTGCATCCAAAAGAATAGAATAAATTACAGCTTCTTTAATTTTTATTTTAAAGCATATTATAAAAAACAGCAGATTTAGTATAAAAAACACAACGAGATTTAATATTTCGTTATTTACAAATTTTAAAATCAAAGCACCTGCTAAGAAGATAAAAAATCCTATAAACAGAATATTGATTGTTTTGCTTCGTTTTTTATCATAATTATATGAAATGAATACAAATGCTATAATCATTTCAAATGTATAAAGAAAAATATCAAATATCAGTTTCATATTACATACCTGTCATATACCTAATAAAAGCCTTATGCACAGAAGATTGGTAATTCCTTGAAATTGGAATATTGTACTTGCCATCAAGCTGCAAGGTGTTATTTTCATATTTAGTTATATATTCCATATTTATTATGTAGCTTTTATGAGTTTTAACAAAGAGTGAGCTTATTAAATGCTCTTCCCAAAAAGCAATTTTGTTAGAAGATATATATGTTTTTTCTTCTGTAACAACCTTTGTTTTTCTATGACCAATAGGTTCAATTTCGACATATATAATATCGTTTGCGTTTATTCTAACGGATGCATTATCTTCTTTTAAAAAGAATTTTATTGTAGTATTATCAATTCTTTTAAGAGCATTGTCAAGTCCGTCATAAAATCTTTTTGAATCAATTGGTTTTTCAAAAAATCTTGCAGCATTAAGATTTAACGCTTCATCAAGGTATTTTTTGTGAGAGGTTATATACATTAAAACGATGTGACGGTTTTTTTCTCTGAGTATTTTGCCTAATTCAATTCCGTTACAACCCGGCATTTCTACATCAAGGATTGCAATATTGAATCTTTCGTCACTTTCAAGCATGGCTTGCCCATTGTCGAAGGTCGAAATATCGAGAGAAAGATTTTTGCTCAAAGCATACTCATCAAGCAAATTCTTAACCTCATCAACTATATTCAAATTATCATCACAAATTGCAATTTTCATCTTATCACCATAAATTATCGTTATTATGCTTATAATAATGATTTTAGCATTATTTTATTTTTCAGTCAAATATTTAACTTTTTTGATGTGAATTTTAATGAGCAAATTCAATTTACGGAATGTTCACAGAGTCTGTTTTTTATAATTTTTTGCACATCAGTTCGTTGCTGTTGGACTTTCAACTTGTTGGGATTTGGTTACTGCATATTGAGCCATTCTCATTCGGTTCTGCTCGAATACTTCATCTACCATAT
>ERZ772871.1014-NODE-1014-length-17036-cov-3.42182_pt1 | contig 17036 bp, 15 predicted proteins | sample MGYA00511899_ERZ772871 | MGnify/ENA primary metagenome ERZ772871 (study PRJEB29015, sample SAMEA2737693) | human gut metagenome | biome: human gut; feature: human-associated habitat; material: faeces | place: China | collected 2012 ... | reverse complement strand
CCACTTTGTCCGTTTGCAGCTTCTAACATTTTTTTGTTTTCGCTTTTAATTGTTCCCTCTGAAATATTTACAGGTACACCTGTATCCTTGTTTAATAATAACTTCACCATTGTTCTTATAACTTCATTATTCATTCTTATTATATAATCCTGCTCATACATATATTTCACTCCTCCGATTATTAAATCATTCCAAAACTGGATGTTCCGAAATTTTAATACTAGTGTATCTCCGAAAAATACTTTCTCTAAAATATTATACATCCCGGTATCTTCCCGTGTACACTTTTATATCACAAAAAGCTGTCTGGTTAGTTTTCCGATGAAATTGCATTACAGCTTTCTAATATTGCTGATCCTGACCGACCAAGCGAAAATGTAACTTTGGATGTCAGGCTGGTAGAACGGAATTCTGTCTCTACACAATAACGAAATGATTAATAACTTTTTTATAATATGAACCATATAATAGAAACCGGTATTATCTGTCTTCTGTGATCTTACCGTCTTCTATATAAAGGATTCTTTCCGAATATTCCGCCACACTGATATCATGTGTAACCATGATGATCGTCTTGTGCATTTTAGAATGGATCGTGCTGAATACATCCATTACAATCTCTGTTGACCGGGAATCGAGGTTTCCGGTCGGCTCATCTGCAAAGATCACATCCGGCTGATTTACCAGTGCTCTGCAGATAGCCGTTCTCTGTTTCTCTCCTCCGGATAATTCATATGGATATTTTCCCAGAAGATTTTGGATTTGAAAAGAAACCGCCAGTTTTTTCGCTTCTTCTTTACATACTTTATCATCTTTATGATCAAGGATCATCGGAAGCATAATATTTTCAAACACAGACAATGAATCCAGCAGATAATAATCCTGGTATACGAATCCCATGTCCTGACGTCTGATCCTCGCAAGACGGTCTCCTCTTAGTTCTTCGCTGTCGACTCCTTTAAAATACAATTTCCCTGATGTCGGACGGTCGATCAGTCCAAGTAACTTTAACAATGTCGTCTTACCGGATCCGGATTTTCCCATGATAGAGATAAATTCCTGTTCTCTGATTTCCAGATTGATGTCTTTTAGTACTTCAATTTCTGTCTCCCGCCGATCCGAAATCACATATTTCCGGGACATATTTTCCGTTCTTAATAATACATTATCTTTCATCTCTCATCCCTGCCTTTCTGGAAAATACCTGATATACTGCCACAACATACAGCATTCTTAAGAGAAGTACACCAGCTGTTAACACCCCTTCCATTCGTATACACGTTTCTGCTATGGTCTCTGGAAACATCCTTGCTCTCAAAACAGCTCTAAGGAATAATACCATTGCTGCAAGCATGATACATGTCGGGGAAACATAATAGAAACAAATCTCTTTCCGATAAACCTTTCTTCTTTCTTTTCCACTCATCCCCAGATTTTTAAGAAATCTTTCTCGTAAAATAATTTCCTTTAATTCCATCTGACACATCGTATAGAAAATGATCATATCTACGATTATGACCATAATCATCAGATAACTGTTGATTAGAATTTTTACGGCCCTTTCTGATATGATATCTGCTTTTGCACTCTCCGAATCATAATGAAATCTTACGGTAGAATCATAGTTTCCTATATATTGGTGTGCCTCTTCTTTCTTTTCCAGCAACTGGTCTATCCGTTCCAGCATCTTATTTCTATTATTTATTCCTGATTTTACAGATATCAACACCAGTTTTGTCGGTCCTTGGATTATCGTTGCTTCTCCGTAATAGCTCTTTGCATCTTCGGCTGGAATTCCCCAGATTGCATCTGTTTTTTTCCATTCTTTTTCTGCCTTTTCAAAGTATTTATCCGAAAATACAACGATGTTCTCACTTTTTTCTGTACTATAGCATCCGGTCAGACTCCCTATTTCTTCTCCCGTTACCACTCTTTCTATATAAGTATTTTTCTTATCTCTCCAGTCATACTCTGCGGCTGGTACACCTATGTGAATATTTGGCCGGGATTTCCCATAAAACCAGTCCATCGGCTGTGCTTTTACGGAGCGATCCTGCTGGTGCACCAGGTAAACCTTTTTCCCTTCTGCGTCCAGATCCATCTTTTGGGCTTTATCCTCTTTATGGATTGCTTTTTTTAACCTGTGATATGTCGTCTCTGAAATTCCAATCTCCTGTCCCTGAATCCGTTGTTCCGCTCCCCTTTCGCCACGTTCTGTTTTATCTGCCGTTGCAACACGCACCATCGGATATTCCTCAATATGAATATCTGACTTATATGTTTCTTTCAAATTCTTTAAAAGCTTTTCATCCTTATCATCTGCAATACACATAAACTCATATGGATATAATGATGAGACCGGCTCTGCGGTAGCCGTACTGATTACCTGGAATCCAAAATAAAAACAGACCAGAAAATTCAATATAAAGAACAAGACTCCATATCTTACAACCGTTTTAGACCGATAATACAATTTATTGCGTTGCAGCAGATGACGGTAGTAGTTTCTTTCCTGCTTGTTCCGTATATAACTTAATATCAATGCCATACCACTTCGCAATATCAGATATGTTCCGGCAAAGAACAGACCAAGCAAATATACACTTTCATGATTATAAATTTTTCCATATTGTACTACGGCATAACTACAGCAACAGATTCCTATTACCAGTTTTCCACCCGTAAACTTTCCGGTCAGCTTTTCTTTTCTTACACTTTCCTGTGTACTGGTTATGATTCTAAAATCTGCTTCCAGTTCTTTCATAAGTAAAAAACTCAGTCCGTAAATTCCAAGAGCGAACAGACAGATTACCGGAAACGTAAGCTTTGAATAACTGCCGGTCTTTCCTTCTATACCGACCGTATCTGTAATAAATTTCCGGAATATCAGGAACATCCCTTTTCCAACAAAGAAACCAATGAACGTTGCAGCCACATAGCAGATACCTGCTTCTGTCCAGATCATCTTCCTGGTATCTGACATTGATATTCCCATTCTTTTTAATAGCATATACTGTGGAATACGTTTTCCAAGATAAGAAACCATTACCGTAATGATCAGAACGATAGCACAGAATAATAGCAACATTCCCGCATAGACAAATTGACGGCTGATTCCATCTTCCTGTAGAAGCAATACCTCACTGGAATGCTTCGCCGAAAGGATCTGATAACACATACTTCCGGAATATGCAATTGCAACGATCAGCATCTCACAGATAATTAACAATATTGTTTCTTTTCTGTTATACAGCATGTTTTTCCAAATGACTGTCTGGAATAAATTATTTTGTTTCTTTTCCGCCCGTAGATCTTTTATTCTCTGCATATTCCAATCCCCCTTGTTATTTTCTTAATGGGATTGTAAGCCTTCAAGTTGCTTGAAGGTCAATAGAATATACAGAGAATCCCGGAACAAACAATCACTGTGTCTTACTTTCTTTTATCATTTGCACAAAATATTCATGTACACTTGTGTCATCATTCAGCTCTGGATGAAATGCTGTCGCAAGCTGATTTTCCTGTCTGGCCGCTACCACTTTTCCATCTACTACGGCCAGTGTCTCTGCATTTCCATAGACATCAGCAATATATGGCGCACGGATGAATGTCATTGGAATCTTTCCAAGTCCTTTCATCTCATCTTCTGTGTAAAAACTTCCAAGCTGCCTTCCATAAGCATTTCGCTTTGCCAGAATATTCATCGTACCAAAGCATTGGACTCCATCTTCCACCTGATCTGCCAGCAGGATCAGACCGGCACAAGTTCCAAACACCGGAAGTCCGTCTTCAATCTTCTCTTTTAATATATCGTAAATATCCAGCTCAATCAGAAGCTTTCTCATAACGGTGCTTTCCCCGCCCGGAAGGATCAGTCCGTCAAAAGAACGATCCAGATCTTCTTTTTTACGGATTTCGAAATGTTCCACGCCCAGGCGATCCAGCATCTGTCCATGTTCTAAGAATGCTCCCTGCATTGCCAAGATTGCAATCGTCATCTTATTTTCCTCTTTCTGCCATTAATAATTCAATTTCCTGTTCGTTGATTCCCACCATTGCTTCGCCAAGATCTGTTGAAAGTTCAGCGATCAGTTTGGCATCTGTGTAGTTCGTAACTGCTTTCACAATAGAAGCCGCACGCTTTGCAGGATTACCAGATTTGAAGATTCCGGAACCTACGAATACACCTTCTGCTCCAAGCTGCATCATCAGTGCCGCATCTGCCGGTGTCGCAACTCCGCCTGCTGCAAAGTTTACGACCGGAAGCTTTCCATTTTCATGAACATATTCCACAAGATCAACCGGAACCTGTAACTGTTTTGCTGCTTCGAATAATTCATCTGCTCTTAAGTTTTGGATGCGGCGGATCTCCGCATTCATGGCTCTCATATGACGTACTGCCTGTACAACATCTCCGGTTCCCGGCTCGCCTTTTGTACGGATCATGGATGCACCCTCTGCGATACGGCGGAATGCCTCGCCGAGATCTCTTGCACCACATACAAATGGTACTTTGAACTCTTTTTTATTAATGTGGTAAATGTCATCGGCCGGTGAAAGTACTTCGCTTTCATCGATATAATCAATCTCGATTGCTTCCAGGATCTGCGCTTCTACAAAATGTCCGATTCTGCATTTTGCCATAACCGGAATGGATACCGCTTCCTGAATGCCGCGGATCATCTTCGGATCGCTCATGCGGGATACGCCGCCTGCTGCACGGATATCTGCCGGGATTCTTTCCAGTGCCATGACTGCACATGCACCTGCTTCTTCTGCGATCTTTGCCTGCTCCGGAGTTGTTACATCCATGATAACTCCGCCTTTTAACATCTGTGCCAGCTGCTTATTTAATTCATATCTGTTCTCTTTCATAATTCCTGCACCTTTCCTATCTGTTTTCTGTGAATTTTCTTTGAGTCTTATCATACGCTCATCTGGTATTTTTTAAACAGCCAGTTTTCATGCTTTTGTGCATGCCAGTTTCACATAAAAAATACAGCAGACTTTTGCCTGCTGTACATTTTCTTGTTTTTTATTCATTTACATTTACAGATCCAGCTTACCGCACTTCTCTTCATGATTATTTACCAAATCTGCAAGTGTCACACTATCCACATACTGGTCGATTACTTTCTTAAGTCCTTCCCAGAACTCAAGTGTGGAACACTGATCCTGTCTCTCGCAGCGATTCGGCACGTCATCCAGACACGCAATCGGCGCAAGGCTTCCTTCCGTTGTACGGATAATATCTCCGGCTGTATATTCTTCCGGCTCTTTCGCCAGCATATAACCACCGTTATTGCCACGATAACTTCTTACATATCCGGCCTTTGTCAGCATCGGCATAATCTGTTCCATATATTTTAATGTAATTCCCTGTCTTGCCGATATGTCTTTCAGACGAATATATTCCCCATTTGCATTCTCCGCCAAATCAATCATAATTCTCAGTGCATATCTGCCCTTTGTTGATATCTTCATAGTACTTCACCTTTCATCCGGGTCTCTTCTCCCGGTTCATCTCCTACTTAATTACTATGATATCACATTTTTTGACAAATGCCAATCCTCCGAACCATTCGTCCGTTATCCTTTTTCGCCTTTTTTAATCCTGGAATGTCTTCAAAGCATCAATTGTTCTCTGAATCAGATCTTCCAGTGTCCATCCAAGCATAACCGTGACTCGCCGTTGCATGGATGATCTTCTCATCGATTTCCCGTTCTTTCATGATCTCCTGCGATTTGATACAGTGTTCTTCCGAATATTTCTCAAAATCCAGATCGTGTAAAAGTCCTACGATTCCCCAGAAATCTTCCTCATCCGCAAACCCGAGCTCCCTTGCAAAATAACGCATCGTATTCTCTACCGTCTGTGCATGCAGGAGATGAAATTCATCCTGGTTATATTCGGTTAATGATATCACGGAACTGCCATTTGTCAATCAGATATTGGATCTACTTTATTTTATACAGAGAATACATTGCAATGGAATCACTTAGTTTTTGTCAGAAATTTTTTGTAACTGCTATCAATCGCAAATGCTCCAAGCGGTGCAGTCAGTACAATTGCAAGCACTGCTACCGTCAGAACCACATCGCCACACGCAAATCCAAGCGCCAGTGGAATTCCTCCGATTGCAGCCTGTACGGTTGCTTTCGGTGTGTATGCCATCATTGTAAATAACTTTTCTTTTCCATTCATATCCGTTCCAAGCAGACATACAAAGACCCCTGCCATTCGGAAGATCAGTGCGCCACAGATTAAAACGACTGCCTTGAGTCCTACATGAGACAGATATCCGATATTTACGGTCGCACCAACCAGTACGAATAAGAATACCTCTGCTGCCACCCATAATTTTCCGCATTTCACAGATATCCTTTTTGCCACCGGTTCCCTGTATTTCTGCAGACTGACACCAAGAAACATCACCGCGATCAATGCGGAAAATGTAATTACCGTTGTCATATGATCTTCCGCTACTACCAATAGGAAGGAAATACTAAGCATGATCAATACCTTTACCGTATCACGGATATGTACTTTTTCATAATATTTTGCAAGAAACCAGCCGGTTAATAATCCTATGACAATTCCCAGAATGATCGATACCGGAATATTCAGGAAACTTACCACGGATACGCCTTTTCCCTGCATAATTCCCGTAAATGTCGTAAACAGCACAATCACATATACATCATCCACGGATGCTCCGGCCAGGATCAACTGTGGGATTCCTTCCTCAGTCCCATATCCTTCTTCCATTAATTTCACCATACGCGGTACGACAACAGCGGGGGAAACTGCAGCAAGAACAGAACCTAAGATTGCCGCTTCCAACAGCGAAAGTCCAAGTAAGCGGGGTGCCAGAACCAACATACCTAAAAGTTCAAAACTTGCCGGCACAAAACACATCATTACCGCAGGACGTCCGATTTTCTTAAGTCCCGAAATATCAAGTCCCAATCCGGCCCGCATCAGAATGATGATCAGTGCCATTTTGCGAAGTTCCGACGAAATATTCAAGATATTTTCATCCAACAGGTTCAACACATATGGCCCGAGAACAATACCAGTGAGTAACATTCCCAGAAGTCCCGGCAATTTTAATTTTTTACAGATCCAGCTCATACTCATACCACAGAGCAGGATCAGTGCAATACTTAATAACATAAAAATTCCTTCTTATTCATCTTTTTTAAACCAGGACAATAAATCCCTCCGCATTAATTTTTCCATTAAATTCAGATTCGGATCTGAGTGCTCCAACTCTCTGGAATAGCGGTATACCGTATCTACCACATCTTCCATCTCCAGCATCTTCTCGTTCTTCAGCCACTGTGCCATCAGAAGTTCATGGATCAAAAGTACACTGACTACGGCCATCTGTACCTTCACATATGCCTCTCCGTCATAGACTGCACCGCAGAAATAAGTACTGATGAAATATACCAGAAGCTGCTCATACCAAATCTCATAGTCCGGCATGTGTGTATTCAGCCATGTGTGGAATTCCTGCTTATTCTTTGCATACTGTTCTTTGTACTTTGTACATTGTTCTTCACTGTCGCTGCAACCAATATCTCCGTAGAGTAAACTTTCTGCCTCAAGAAGATGCGGTTCCCAGTCATCCCGTAAGCGTTCCATCAGATACTGATTCCGGAACATTTTCTTAATAAATGCATAGTTCTCATCTTCTGATAATTTTGCTTCTACAAACTGTACTGCCTTCTCTGTCTGGTATTTTTCAAATACATCATCAATTGAAAAGATATCCTCTCTTTTGACCCGCACCTGCAAGTCATGTGCAATTGCCAGTACCAGACCAACACGCAAATCCAGCTTCTTATCTCTGTCCTGAAGAATATCGATCATCACTTTTCTTGCATCTACCAGTTTTGAATACAGAAACGGGTCAAAATCATCATATTCTTCTTCCTTGTTACTTTCATAAGTCAGAAAACGCACCGGTTCCTTTTTACCAAGCAGAATTCTTGCTACCTCCGGACAGGATACAGACAGCGTCATCTCCCGGACATCTTCGAATTCTTCTACGTGTCTCGGATACATCTTGCAGGTCCGGCACAGGCTTTTCTCTCCGAGCGCAGTATACATATCACAGAGATTCTCATCATTTAAAAAGGCACATCGCTTATTCTTGTCCTGCTTAAATGTTCCCTCTTTCCAGTTAATGGACCGTCTTAATCTTTTTCTGAAAGATCCGGTTACTTTTTTGTATTTTTTCAGTGCCGCCTCATCTGCTACGATCTGCCAGCCGGCACAGCAGGTATCTTCACATTCTCCTGCAATACAGGAAAATTCATGATAATAATCCAGAATTGTATATAACATTGATTCTTCCTCCAGTTTTTATACAAAATCAATTCAACTTTGAGCATTATACCACATAATTTTTTCTAAAACAGCCATTTCGTTTGAACAGGTGCAAAAAGCACAAAAAAGCCCCCGGGCACTTTAGGAGGAAAAGCCCGGGGGAATCGCATAACTTACATTAGTATATAAATGGATTCTCAAGAATTTATTTTTATTATTATCTCAGTTTATTTAATAAAACTTACATGCTTACAGATCTCTTCTGTAGCAGCATCTTTCTTCTTATTGTATTCAACCTTTCTTTCTTCAAAGAGGTTGTCTCCGTTTGCATCGATAGAAACGATCAGTGGTCCGAATTCTTTTACGCGGCAGTTCCAGAGTGTCTCCGGCATACCAAGATCTCTCCACTCAGCTCTTACGATCTCTTCTACTTCTGTAGCAGCTACTACAGCGTTACCTGCAGGGAATACGCAGTGGATTGCTCCGAATTCTTTACATGCACGCTCTGTATTTTCTTTCATACCACCTTTACCGATGATCACACGTACACCAGTCTCTTTTACGAATTCGTACTCGAATTTTTCCATTCTCATACTTGTTGTCGGTCCTACAGATACCATTTCGAATTTGTCATTTTCCAGTGGACGGATGATCGGTCCTGCATGAAAGATTGCGTTGTTTCTTACATCTACAGGAAGTTCTCTTCCTTCTTCTACCAGACGGCGGTGTGCAACGTCACGACATGTTGTCATGCTTCCGTTCAGATATACGATGTCACCGATCTTGATATCTTTTAAGTCTTCTGCTGAAACAGGTGTTGTTAAGATTTTTTTACCGTTCTTTACTTCTACCATTATAATTCTACCCCCGTATGTGTTGTAATTGTGTAGTTCAGGTCCTTATCAAATACAATATGTCCTCTTCTGTGGCTCCAGCATCCTACGTTAACAGCTACACCGATTGTAGACGGATGACGTGCTGTGTTCTCGATATTAACGCCCATTACAGAATATTTTCCGCCCATACCCTGTGGTCCAAGGCCGATTGCATTGATTCCGTCTTCGAGAAGAGTCTCCATCTTAGCTGCTCTTTCGTTCTCATTGTGTGATCCGATCGGACGCATCAGTGCTTTCTTAGAAAGAAGTGCTGCCGTCTCAACAGATGTTGCCACACCTACGCCAACGAGAAGCGGAGGGCAGGCATTCAATCCGTATGTTGTCATAACGTCCATAACGAACTTTGTAACTCCTTCGTATCCTTCACCCGGCATCAGAACCATAGCTTTTCCAGGAAGAGTACATCCGCCCCCTGCCATGTATGTATAGATCTCACATTTGTCTGAGTTTGGAACGATATCCCAGAATACAGTCGGTGTTCCTTTTCCTACGTTCTTTCCTGTGTTGTATTCATCAAATGTCTCTACACTGTTGTGACGGAGAGGTGCTTCAAATGTTGCTTTCACAACAGCGTCTTTCAGAAGTCCTTCCAGTTCGTCGATAAGTGGGAATTTTGTTCCACATTTTACCCAGAACTGTAATACACCTGTATCCTGACAGCTTGGTCTGTTCAGTTTTACAGCAAGTTCCTGGTTCTTGAACATGGTGTCATAAATTACCTTTGAAAGCGGGCTGTCTTCTTTCTCACGCAGCTCTGTTAATTTTTCAATGACATCATCTGGCAGTTTCTTTGCGATATGTGCAATAAATTTTGCCATATTATCTGTAAGTTGTGTTACCTGTTGTTCTTTAGACATTTTCATATCCTCCTTGAAATTCTATTAAAAATTTTTAGTTCCTATCTATATTCCTACAACAGTATTGTGATGAAAGACAGCGAAAACTTTTATCACAAACTGTCATAGGATGTATGTCTGCTTTCATCTTCCGTTTTTATGGAGATTAGAGGTCAAATACTTCCTTATGTTTATGGGAAGAATGGATAGAAGATTGGAAGCAAGATCATACTTACAATAGTTGCTACTACGATCATAGGAATACCTGCTTTCGCATAATCCTTGAACGTATATCCTCCTGCCGTTACTACCATGGTGTTGGCCGGCATTCCGATTGGTGTTGCAAATGCACAGGAGCCTCCGATTACACATGCCATCAGTACGGCACTTGGATCTGCACCCATGCCCTGTGCGATGGATACTCCGATCGGAGCCATCAGTGCTGTCGTTGCTGTGTTTGACATAAAGTTTGTCATGACACAGCAGAGCATGAAGATTACAAATGTTAATATGTATGGTGAAGGGTTATCTCCCAGCATTCCGATTACTTTATCTGCGATCAGTTCTCCGGCACCGGTTGCTTCCAGTGCAGACGCAAGGGAAAGCGTACCTCCGAATAAGAAGATCGTCTTCAAGTCGATGGAAAGAAGCGCGTCTTTCTCACTGATAACGCCTGTAACGATCAGTGCAAGTGCTCCCACACATCCTATGACACATAACTTAATACCAATCTGATCTTCAAAAATCATTCCCAGAAGTGTTAATAACAGGATGATCAGTGAAAGGGTCTGTTTCCACTTTGGAACATTGCTGAAATCTTTTGTCTCATCAAAGATTCCCTCACCGCTTGTGTCCACTTTATCCGGCAGGAATTTGTATCCAAACAATGCGAAAAAAATGATTCCTACGATCAAAATCGGAAGTCCTACTTTCGCATAATCGAAGAATCCGAATTTTAATCCGATCTTCTCCATAGATGACTGTGCGATCATGTTACCAGGTGCACCGATCAGTGAAAGGTTACCTCCCATGGCTGCTGCAAATACCAGCGGCATTAACAGTCTTGATCTTGAATATCCTGATTTTGCAGCAATACCGATAACTACCGGAATGAGGATTGCGGCTGTTCCTGTGTTGGAAAGGAAGCCACTCATCACTCCGACGATCACCATGATCGCAATGATCAGCTGCCTTTCTGTCTTGGCAAAATGTGTAACCACTCCTCCGATCTTGTTCGCCATTCCCGTCTCAAACAGTGCTCCACCGACAATGAACATTGCAACAAATAAGATTACATTGCTGTCGATGAATCCCGAGAATGCAGTCTGCCAGTCCAATACCCCTGTGACTACCAGTCCCACACAGACAATCATCGATGTTACCCCAAGCGGAATCTTTTCAAGCATGAACATGATGATTGCAAATGCCAGAAACAGTAATGTAATTGTTATCTGACTCATCTTCATTACCTCCTTGTAATTATTTCGTTCTATTTACTCTGATACAAATTTCTTTTCTTATCTGATATTTGATGTTTGATATGTGATTTTGTATCCAAAGCTTGATTATAAAATACTCCTTACTGAGAAAAATGTCAATAGGCTTTTTGACATTTTGGCATATGTTATAAAAGTGTTTATCTACTTTTGTTCAAAATCACAAGAGGATACTTTCATTGTATACTTTGTACGTATTTTTTCGGTTTTTGACAGCTATAATGCCGTACGAAAAAGAACAGTTCCGGCACTTTGACCTGACCTGTTCTTTTCCACGATTCCCTAATTTTCTTTTTTCCGCTTCCATCTCTCTACTGCGGTCAGAACTCCGGCCGATATACCGGACATTGCTGCAAGAACTGCAATCGGTGCTACATCTCCTGTCTTGACCGGATAGTTCCGGTAAATGGCCGTTTTTCCCGTCGGAGCTATCTCCGGCGCCTGTTTTTTTACCGAATTCGTAAATATAATCTCGTACGATTTTCCTTCTGTTCCTTCTTTTTCCCCCCAGACTACCGCTTTCGGTTCTCCGGATTCTGTACTGGTCACCCGTACCGTCACATCATATACTGCCGTATCATAAGTAACATCTGTCACATTAGCGGCCTTCTGATAAATCTTATAGTGATAATCTTCCGGTTCTTCATAGCATATCGGTCCGAAGCTTTGCTTCTCGTCTTTTCCGATCTGAAGTTCTGTCCGGTCCGGCACTGGTATGCCAGCTTTCTCCGGCTCCAGCACGATTGTTCCTGCCGCACCTTGTACACTTACCGGAATCTGGATCTCCACATTCGGTGTTCCGGCATACACTGGAACTGCCATTGTACTGCCTATCCACATAAATAACATTACGCCCGCAGCTGCTATTTTCTTTACACTTCTATATCTTAGAATCTTCACTGTTTTTCTGCCACCTTCCTCTCTAATTTCCCGATCAGAACTACACGACCATTCGTCTCTGCCTCCGAGCACGTTGATAAAGCAATCAGCGAATTCTCATCTGCCACATTTACATCACGATACTGGACTGCATTCGCCTGAATATAATCAAGCAGATCCTTCAGATTCTCCTTGCGGTATCCATCCGGATGGTAAATCTTTGCATCCGCTGCAGTCACTTTCATACAGGCAAAGAACCGGATTTTCCGTGTTGCATCTGTCAGATAGAGCTTTCCTTTTTGGTGCGTTTCAAAATATTCTTTATTCGTGAAATCTGCCACATCCGCAAACATTCCACCATTTTTCATGTTGTGTCCATAGACCAGATTATATGGATCGGAGAAATCATCCTTGTTCAGGCATGACAGAAAGATTGCTCCCGACAGTTCGAATTCCCCATATACATTCTTATTAATATATTCCATATCATCCTGCCCCTGCACCACCGGATAATCGATGTTGGTCTTCGGCACCTGAATCCAGGCTTTCACATCCGGATTCAATTTTTTCAGATCTTTCAGCGTCGGATTATCCTCTCCGTCATCTGTCGGCCGAAACTTCAACAGTTCTTCATCTGCAAATGAATTGGCATAGATCTTATAAGTATCCCATAACGAATACATTCCATAAGAAAGCATCAGAAGGATCAGGATTCCTGCCATGATACTGAGTATCCGATTACCTACTCTTGCTGCCATCGCTGCCTTTTTCATTTCGCCACTTCCTCTCTAATGCTTTCTTATACCTTCTATCTGCTTTTTTCGCCCAGCCGATTAGTCAATATCCATATCTTTTACACGTTTTCTTCTGAAGAACAGAAGGCTGGATGCAATTGCTGCACCGATCAATGCAATATACGGAGCAACATGGAGGAAGATTCCGGTTGGAGAATTTGTTGTTTTATCATTTACAACAGTAATGTTCTTGTCGCCATTGTCTGCGGTTGTTCCTGCACCGGTTGCGATTGTTCCTGCTGTCGTCGATGTCTTTACATTATTAATGGTTGTTGTATAGCCATCATCTGCATAACTAGACTCTGTTACCGTATATTTATCTGTCTTTGACAATCCCCAGATTTTTGCTGTCTGGTCATCTTTTAATGTGAATGTCTGAGGTTGCCCGGATACCAATGTGATCGGAGTTCTTGAATCTGAGAATGTCATATAATATTTTTCACCGGCTGCTCCGGCTACGTTCAATGTAAATTCGAATTCTTTATTACGATTTCCCTGATTACCGGTAACCTCTTTCTTTACGGTCAGATCTTTCAACGTATCGTGACGACTGCTGTAATCATTCGTGAAAACTCCCTCACCCTTTGACTTCAGATTATTTTTATCTGCAAACAGATAAGAGCTGACTTCCAGATTTCCGTCATCATCGGATGTTACATACACATCAAAATACTTCTGTTCTGTGGTATAAGCAACACCTTCATACGCATTTCCGTCCTTGTCCGCTGCAGCCTCACTTACTACATAGCGGAAGATTCCAGGTTTTGCATTCTTTCCTGTTGTAAATACAGATTCATTAACATTAAGCTTTGTCGTTCCTACTGTAATTTTCTCATTTCCAATATCGCTGTCCGCCGGTACCGATGCAATGACATCCTTATCCAAAGTTACCCCCTTTGCCGGTCCTGCATATATTGCCTCCTGATTCTCACCTGCCGGCACTGCCGTTCCTGGAGCAACGGTAAATTTAAATGTAGTCTTCGGTGCATATATATTACTTTCCTTCGTAATCTGTTTTGTGATCGTCGGAGTTTTCTTAACTGCAGTTTCGCTATCTGAACTTTCTGCCGCTGACACCTGCATTCCGAGCATTGCTGTCATCATTATTCCGGCAGCCGTAACAGTGGATACTTTTTTTAACATTCTTTTTTCCATCATTTCTTTTCCTTTCTTTTTCCATGTTCTGCAATCATGTTACTGATTTTACAGGTTCGATCTGCGAAGGACGGTAATCACTCTTCCCTTTATATCCTTTGCATTGACCGCACCAAAGTATCTGCTGTCTTTTGCACCTTCACGGAAATCACACAGAATGAAATACTGGTCTTTCTTTACTTTCACCGGATAGGATATGCCATCCACATAGGCCGGTGTCTTATAAAAAATATCCGGCTCATTCACAATGCTTCCGTTGATCTTCAGTTCATTTTTGTCTGTAATCTCTACCTTATCTTTCTCTCTCGCCACAATACGCCCTGTATGCAATGTCCCCTCTTTTTGGAATACCACGACATCCCGGTCGGAATATTTCCGTTCCAGCCTGTAATATAAAAGCAGATCTCCGGCACATATTTTCGGGGACATATCCTGATTCTTTGCAGAAGTCATTCCAAAAATCACGCCAAACAGGACCGCCAGCATCACTGCCAGCATGAGTAAACGGGTAAAGAACAGTATGATCTCTCTTTTTTCTTTCATATATGCTCCTTGTCAGATGTTATTCTCCTGTCGGATCTCCCCATTTGCGGATTCCGTATACCAGTCCGAAAAATGCCAGCATTCCGAATGCGGCCCCTGTCATGACCATATACGGAGCCGATGTCTGCCGGATTCCGGTTGCCGGCTGTACTTCTTTCGTATTCGTAAATGTCAGATCTGTATTTTCTGATAGAATATCCGAAAGTTCTTTTTTACCATTGTCCAGTTTCTGTTCCTCTTCTTCCGAAACTTTCTTTGTAATCTGCACATCATAGTCTTCCGGTTCTTCGGAAACGATATATTCTACACCATATGGCATCGTCATCTCGATTTTTTCCATATGCCTCAGCTGGAATGTATAGACTCCATTTTCTACCGCAACTGCGTTTTTTAATTCTTCCTCACTGACTGGATTGCCCTGTGCGTCATATTTCACATAGCTGATTCCACCTGTATAGGATTTCCCGTTCAGCTTTATCTGCACCTTGAACCGAAAGGCGTGGGTACGGTCTCCCATGTTGCCGCCGACTCTCTTTGCAATCGTCAGTACGCGGTCACTCCGGATATACCGATTGACGAATTTTGCTTCCGATGTTGTACTTCCTGCAATCTGCCCGGATATTTCTGTTGTATCCGGTGATACCGTCAGATCATATCCATCCAGTATGGCATCATTTTCATTTACTTTATACGTTGTTCCCGGTGTCAGATTGGTAAATGTATATTCGTATGCGTTATTTTCTGCATTCCATACCAGTCCGTCTGCATTCAGTTTCAGTTCTTTTGTCTCCGTTTTTCCGTCTGGTTTCGTCAGCGCACAGGTAAAGGAGAGCTTCTTTAATACCTTCTGCAATGCTTCCGGGTTATCTTCCAATCCTGTAATGGCTTTCGAAATCTTTAAATTGCCCGGATGCACTTTTATGACTGGTTTCTTGTAATATTCTGTATAGTTCTGTTCTCCATACTTGTACATCAGTACTGCATGTTCATTTTGGTTCGAATAGAATCCGGTGTCTCCTGCATAGGTTCCGGTTCCTGCATCTGCCTGATCTGTGTAGCCTGATGTTCTGTATTTTTCATATGCCGTTTCTGTCGGCTGGATCTTGGCAATGACTTCATAGGTATAGCCTTCCTGCAGTTTATAGTCTGCCGGAAATTGCATTTTAACGGATTTTGATGCAGAATCATAAGAAGCCGTGATTCCGAGATCTGCTGCATTAACCAGGTTTCCGGATGCATCAAAGATCTGCACCTGTGGTGCAAGGACATTTCCATCTGCTCCCTTCACCATCTCAACATTCTCACTCAGCGGATCGGAAATCGTGACATTTGTACATGCCAGTTCTGTGATCTGTTTCTGAATGTCATCGAATGCCTTGTTCAGATTCGCCAACGTTGTTCCGGCATAAGATGCATGTTTTCCGGCTTTGACTGCTGAATTGGCAAGGTCGGTAAGTTTTTTGTAATTCCCTGACGGTCCTACACCGACCGTGAAAAAATAATCGGTCTGCATATCAGCGACTGCATCTTTTCCTGCCTTCAGACTCTTTCCATCTTCGTCGCTGCTTCCATTGCCTTCTGTATAACCGTCTGATCTATATCGGAAGGTTGGATCTCCATCAGATACGAAGATCACTGCTGTCTTGGCATTCTGTCTTTTCCCATTCAGCAATCCTTTCGCACTTCTGATCCCGGCCTGATAATTGGTTCCGCCGTCCGATTTCGGAGAAGTCCGATTCGTGATCGCAGATGCCTGATTCGTCCAGTTTACAGCAATCTCTGCATCATTCCATGCCTCATCCCTATATCCACCAGGCCGATAGTCACTCTTATTTCCACTAAACGTCACAAGCGCAAATCTGACATCCAGATTCTCATTAGCCGCCAGTGTATTCGTCATGCTGTCGATTGCCTGACTTGCCGCATTCCTTCTTTCCCCGTTATTTTCCCAGCTATTCTGACTGTCACGATCCATCGGATAAGCCATACTTCCGGATCTGTCCAAGACATAGATGACATCCAGCGGCGCTTTCGAAGACTCACTGTTTACTTTTCCTTTTACTGTTAATTTCAGATCGTAGGTTCCATCTGCATTCTCT
>ERZ772871.1002-NODE-1002-length-17306-cov-4.09188_pt1 | contig 17306 bp, 15 predicted proteins | sample MGYA00511899_ERZ772871 | MGnify/ENA primary metagenome ERZ772871 (study PRJEB29015, sample SAMEA2737693) | human gut metagenome | biome: human gut; feature: human-associated habitat; material: faeces | place: China | collected 2012 ... | reverse complement strand
GACGGAAAGCACATTAAGTGCTTTCCTTTGCGTGCGGAACTCGCGACAAACTTAATATATTTCGCCGCCCCTCTGCCAAGCTCGGGAGACGACACGTTGATGTCTGCTTAACTCTGCTCGCTCAGCTAATTACTTTGTTGAGGGTCCACTATTTGCTGGAGGGTGAACTGGCATTGCATTGGCTCGCCTTCTGCTTGTGGCTTTGCCTCTTCAAAACCGAAGATCATGATGGCGCAGTTGGGGAGTTTTGCTGGGAGCTCGAAGCCCTCTGGAGCTGCAGCCTTGATGAATTGGCGGCTGGCGCTGCCGTGGCTTACTGCTAAGAGGGTTTCGATGCCCTCGGAGCCCATGATATTGGTGAGGGTGGCTACCATGCGTTCTTGTAACGCTTTGCTTCCCTCTCCTCCGAAGGGGACCAGGTCCTCGCCCGGATCCCAGACGTCGGTGGGCAGGGCGTCGTGGGGGCCTTCTTCGAAGGTGCCGTAGCAGCGCTCGATGATGCCTTCGCAGGACTCGACTGCTGCGTCCGGGCCGAGGAGCTCGGTTGCGACGAGGCCTGCCGTGGCCATGGCTCGGCCCAAAGGTGAGGAGACCACTTTGTCGGGGACGACGTTGTGGGCTTTGAGCCATGCGGCTGCCATTCCCGCTTGTTTGCGGCCCAGGTCGGTCAAAGGTGAATCGCAGCGGCCCTGGACCAGCTTTTTGACGTTGAATTCCGTCTGGCCGTGACGGAGTAGATAGAGACGCTTCATGCTCTCCCCTTCTGCTTCGATAGCTTGCGTGGCGCAATCCTATTCGTGGGTATGCCCTACGTAGTCTTCATCGATCGTAATCTTGGCAATCGACTTGGGATATTCCGATTCGACCCTCTGGGCCAGCGCGTGTTTTAGGTCCTCGGCATCCATGCTCAAATCCGAGGGACGCACGCAGTCAAAGATCACATTGGTGTGCGTGGGACCCGGCACGCAACGCAGATCGTGAATCGAAAGGCGGCTATCGATCTCTTGAGCCATAGCATTGATGCGCAGGCGCATGCTCGCCACATTTGAATCGTCGGTCACGATGGGATCGTAATGGAGCGTGACGATCATGCCGTCCTCGTCCCTAAACGACTGCTCTATGTTATCGAGCGTGTCATGACTTTCCAGCGGGCTGGCCTCGGCCGCCATCTCGGCGTGCGCACTTGCAAACTTCCTACCCGGACCGTAATCGTGAACCATCAGGTCATGAACGCCCAAAACGCCGGGGTAGCTCATGATCTTGTCTCGGATGTGTTTAACCAACTTGGGATCGGGTGCCTGGCCCAAAAGCGGACTCACCGTATCTTGGATAAGCTCAAAGCCGCTCCAGCCAATATAGGCGCCAACGGCAAGACCGACCCATGCGTCAAGATTGATGTGCGTCACCTGCGAAACAATTGCGCACGCCAGCACAGCACCCGTAGCAAGAACATCGTTCTTTGAGTCCTGAGCCGTCGCATGCAGCGTCTCGGACTCAATGCGATCACCGAGCTTTTGGTTGAGGGCCGCCATCCACAGCTTTACAACCATCGAAAGCGCCAGAACTGCCACCAGGGCAAGCGAGAACTCGACAGGTTCGGGGTGGATGATGCGCTCAAACGAGGACTTGATAAGCTCAAGGCCGATCAGCAGCACGAGCGCCGCCACGACCAGGCCAGAAAGATACTCGTAGCGACCATGTCCGTAAGGATGCTCGGGATCGGCCGGCTTGCTCGCCAGCTTAAAGCCCAGCACGCTCACGATATTCGAGCTGGCATCGGACAAGTTGTTCATGGCGTCCGCCACAATCGAAACCGATCCCGACAGCACGCCAATTGCGCCCTTCGCAGCACAAAGTGCAACATTAGCGAGAATACACACCACGCCCGTCAACGTGCCCACGCGCGCACGGTCACCCTGCGCACGACGAACAATCCACTCGACCATCTATATCCGCCCCCACGGCACTACCCATATATCTATTGCTCAAACGGATTGTAGTGTAGCCACTTTGTCCTCCAGATACAAAAAGGCCGCAGCCCACACGGACCACGGCCTTGGAATGTGGCAAAGGAATCGTCCTTGTGTCGCACAGGTTTACGCGCTTACTTCGGCCACGCTCTTCGAGGTTTCGGGTGAATCGGCTCCGTCTTCTGCCGCCTGCCCCTTCGCCGGCACCACGCCAAAGCAGTAGCTCAGCGCCGCAGACACCGCAAATGCCACACCGCCGGCAGCGCAGCACCACAGCAGGTTCGAGATGCCACCCGTGGCAAAGCCAATGACCATGAGGACATTCGTCATGCCGATGGTATAGGCCGTAACGTGGCCCACGGCCGCAACAAGGCCTCCGACGGCGCCGCCAATGGCCATGCACGTCAGGCACCTGCCATATTTAAAGCCGCAACCGTACAGCGCCGGCTCGCTTACGCCGCCAAGCACGCCCGAGATCGAATAGCCCAGCATGAGCGTCTTCTCGTCCTTATCCGCAACGCGGAGCGACGCACCAAAGGGCATGCCCCAAACGGCGAACGTCGCCATTGTCGCGGCAATGAGAATGCACGAATCCGTTCCCACGCTCATAAACTGCGCGTACGCAAGCGATAGGACAACGTTGCTGACGCCGGCGATCTTTAGGAACTCCCAGCCCGCGGCAAGCCCCATGAGCGTGAGCAGCGACACGATGCCACCGGAATTGCCAAGCATAAACATAAGCTGGCCCAACAGCATGCCCAGATAGCTGCCCGCCGGCGCCGTAATACACAGCGAAACCGGAACCATGACAAGCATGGTCGCAAACGGAACGAACGAAAACGCCACGGCCTTAGGGATAACGCGCTGAAAGAAACACTCCACCCGCCATAGCACGGGTACCGAGATAAGAACCGGAATAACAGTCGTCGTGTAATCATTGACCGGCGCGGGAAGCAGACCATATACGGAAGTCATCGATGCCCCCGTCGTCGATGCGGCATCGACGAGCTTAAGCAGATCGGGCGCAATCAATACGCCGCCCAGCATCATGCCCAGCTGCTCCGAGCAACCGAGCTGGCGGGCGGCCGCCCAACCAAGATAGATGGGCAAAAAGTAGTAGCCGGCGTTATAGAGCCAACTGTAGAACAGGCGATAGATATCGGAATCTGCAGACCACAGACCCAGCATGCCTTCGCCCATAATGACGGCGACGGTGCGAAACAACGCCGCGCAGACAATAAACGGCAGCGCCGACATCATGCTTTTGGACAGATAGTCCACCACGGCCATGGCGTTTGATGAGACCGTCGTTGTAAACGAGGTGTTAGAAACTTGTGACATGGAACGCCTTTCCCAATGTGACATGCGGACTGTCCCTTTGTCACATCGTGCGGTACTGGCCGATTGCGCGGTACTTTTCGTAGCGGAGGTTTGTGAGGGTCGCGTCGTCGAGCCGCCCAAGCGTATCGAAGGCATCAAATGCCGAGGACATGACGGCACCGGCGATCTCCTCATGTGACAGGCCCTTATCGTCGACAATGCCGTCGATGATGCCGAGCGCCAACAGATCGGGAGCCGTGAGCTTAAGCGCCTCGGCGGCCTCATTCGCACGCTCGGTATCTTTCCACAGGATCGACGCACAGGCCTCGGGGCTCACGACCGAATAGGCCGAGCTCGAGAGCATCAGGATGCGGTCGGCCACGGACAGCGCCAGCGCGCCACCAGAGCCGCCCTCGCCTGTCACCACCGAGACAATCGGTGTCTTAAGGCCGCTCATCTCCATGAGATTCTGGGCAATCGCCTCGCCCTGGCCGCGCTCCTCGGCACCGATGCCGCAAAACGCACCCGAAGTATCGACCAGGCACAGAACCGGTCGACCAAACTTTTCGGCCTGGCGCATCAGGCGACGCGCTTTGCGATAGCCCTCGGGATGCGCCATGCCAAAGTTGCGGCGCATACGCTCTTTGGTCGTGGTGCCGCGCTCGATGGCGATGACCGTTACGGGGCGTCCGTTTTTCCAGCCAATACCGGCCACCACAGCGGCGTCGTCTCCAAAGTAACGGTCGCCGTGCAGCTCCACAAATCCATCCAGGCCCAGTGAGATCATCTCACCCGCCGTGGCGCGATCTGCCGAGCGGGTCTGCTTGACAATCTCGAGCGCGGTTTTTGGTGCCATCGAGCGCTTAAACAAGTGTCCCAGCTTTTTGCCGCGGCGACCCGTATGCACGATCTCGTGCGGTGCCCCCAGACCGGGCGCGTGTCCTTCGTGCAGCGCCAGCAGCTCTCCCACTGTGAGCGCAATCTCGCCACGCGGAACAACGGCATCGCAAAAGCCGTGCTCCAGCAAAAACTCGGAGCGCTGGAATCCCTTGGGCAGGCGCTTGTGCATGTTCTGCTCGATCACGCGCGGGCCGGCAAATGCCGTCAGGGCATCGGGCTCGGCCAGGATAATGTCGCCCTCCATGGCAAAGCTCGCGGTTACGCCGCCAGTCGTGGGATCGGTGAGCACCGTGATATACAGGCCGCCCGCCTCGCTATGCTTTCTCACGGCAGCAGAGATCTTGGCCATCTGCATAAGCGATGTCACGCCCTCTTGCATGCGCGCACCGCCCGAAACGGTAAAGCCGACAACTGGCAATCCCAGCTCGGTCGCATGCTCAAATGTGCGACAGATCTTCTCGCCCACCACGGAACCCATCGAGCCCATCATAAAGTTGGCGTCCATAAAGAAGAGCGCCGTATCGCAACCGCAGATTTTGCCCTTGCCGCACACAACGGCATCGCGCTCGCCCGAATGCTCGACCGCGCTCTTGAGCTTGTCGGCATAACCGGGAAACGAGAGGAAGTCCTCCGACGCCAGATTGGCATCCCATTCCTCAAACGTGCCCTCGTCGACCGTCATGCGCATACGCGCGCGACCGCTCACGCGAAAGTGTTTGCCGCAACGAGGGCAGACCTCGAGGTTGTCGTGCAGACGTGTTTCATCGATCACACGGCGGCACTCCGGACACTTGATAAACACGTGGCGCGCGGGAAACTCGGCGCACGACTCGGTTATTGGCCCCTCAAGGACGTTGACCGTCTTCGCTTTTCTATTCACCAGCATAGAGATGCCCCATCAGATCGGTGTGATACATGCCCGACAAGAACTCATCGTTTGCCAGCACGTCGAGCTGAAGCTCGCTGTTCTCGCTCACGCCCTCAATCACGAGCTCGCCCAGGGCCGAGCGCATCTTGCGAATGGCGCCGTCGCGCGTGGGCGCACACACGATGAGCTTGCCGAGCATGGAGTCGTAGTACGGCGGAACGTTCGCACCGGTAAACATGGCGGAATCCCAGCGCACGCGCGGACCACCCGGCACACGCAACGCGGTGACCGTTCCGCATGACGGCAGAAAGTCCGGCGTTTCGGCATTGATGCGGCACTCCATGGCGTGGTTGCGGACCGGAACGTCCTCCTGCTCAAAGGGCAGAGACTGGCCGGCTGCCACGCGCAGCTGCCACTTGACCAAGTCGGTATCGGTCACAAACTCCGTAACCGGATGCTCCACCTGCAAGCGCGTGTTCATTTCCATAAAGTAGAAATCGCCGTCGTCCGAATACAGGAACTCGATGGTACCGGCTCCTTCGTAGCCGACGGCACGAGCCAGGTCGCGCGCGGACTTGTGCATACGGGCACGAATGTCGTCGTGTCCGTCGAGGCACGGCGCGGGGCTCTCCTCGATCAGCTTTTGGTTGCGGCGCTGCACCGAGCACTCGCGCTCGCCGAGCGAAAACACATGGCCCTGCTTATCGGCCATAATCTGCACCTCAACGTGGTGCGCCGGCGCGACGAACTTCTCCATGTAGCACTCGCCATCGCCAAAAACGGCCTCTCCCTCGGCACGCGCCTCGATGAACGCCTTTGCCGCATCTTCCACGCGCTCGACCTTACGAATGCCGCGACCGCCACCGCCTGCACGCGCCTTAATAAGCACGGGGCAGCCAATGCGCTCGGCCTCGGCCGTTGCCTCCTCGGGGCTTTTGAGCAAATCGCAGCCCGGCACGATGGGCACGCCCGCCGCGGCAGCCGTTCGACGTGCGGCGTCCTTGTCGCCCATGTTGTCGATCACCTCGGCCGAGGGGCCGACAAACGCCAGGCCATACTTGTCGCAGTCGCGCACGAAGCTCGCCTTCTCGGAGAAAAAGCCATAGCCGGGATGAATTGCCTTAGCTCCCGACTTTACGGCACAGGTGAGCACGGCATCGTCGTTGAGGTAGCTCTCGGCAAGACGCGGGCCGCCGATACAATACGCCTCGTCGGCAAGTTGCACGTGCAGCGCGTCCGCATCGGCCGTGGAGTAGACGGCGACGGTCTTGATGCCCATATCACGGCACGCGCGGATAACACGGACCGCGACTTCGCCGCGGTTGGCGATGAGCACTTTGTCGAACATGAAGACTTCCTTAACTTTCGTGCATGAGTGCAAAGGACATATCGGCGCGGCAGCAAACCTCACCGTTGACGCTCGCAGTACCCGTCGCAAAGCGGAACGGCCCGCGCGCTCGCGTGATGGAGCACACCAGGTCCACCGTGTCGCCCGGGCGCACCGGACGCTTAAAGCGCACCTTGTCCAGACTCGTGTAGAACGGCGTCGCGCCGCGCGCCTCCTCATCGCCCATCAGCAGCACGCAGCAGTTCTGGGCGAGCATCTCGCATTGGATCACGCCGGGGACCACCGGGTTTCCCGGAAAATGCCCCTGCAAAAAGTACTCGTCGCCCGTAATCGTGATCTTGCCGTGGGCCTCGTCGCCCATCAGCTCGGCTTTGTCGAGCAAAAGCATCGGCTCTCGATGCGGCAACAGCTTCTTGAGCTCTTCTTTGTTCATGGATATCACCTATCCGATCCTCATGAGGCAGCTGCCAAACTCTACGAGGTCGCCGTCGGCCACGCAGATCTCGAGCACCTCGCCATCCGCCTCTGCCGTCACCTCGTTGAGAACCTTCATGGCCTCGATGATGCAGAGCGTCTCGCCGGCCTTGACCTTGGAGCCCACGTGCACAAACGGCTCGTCGCCCGGCGCCGGGGCAGCATAGAAAACGCCTACCATGGGAGCGGTCACCTCGGTGCCCTTGGGCTCCGGTGCGGCGGCAGGCGCCTGCGCGGCGGGCTCCGGTGCGGCGGCAGGCATGGCGACAGGAGCCACCGCCGGAGCAGTCACGGCACCCGGCATAGGCATGGGCACGGCAACCGGCTGCGCGGCGCTCGCGCGCTCGAGTTCGACCGCGGTGCCATCGGGCTCCTCAACGCGTACGCGCGTGAGGCCGCGGTCCTCCATCACATCGGCTATCTCGGCAAGTCTTTTGGAATCCATGCTCTAGCTCCTCATATATCTACGCAGCGCGATGGCGGCGTTGTGCCCGCCAAAGCCCAGGTTGGTCGAAAGCGCCCAGGTAAGGTCGGCGCGAACCGCGCGATTGGGCGTGTAATCAAGATCGCAGGCGGGATCGGGTGTGTGGTAATTAATGGTCGGCGGCACCACGCCCTGCTCGAGCGCCATGGCGCAGGCCATGACCTCGATGGCGCCCGTGGCACCGATCATGTGGCCGGTCATCGACTTGGTCGACGAGACATGTGCGGCGCGCGCCGCGTCCTCGCCGAGCGCTCGTTTGATGCCCGCCGTCTCGGACGAATCGTTGAGTTTGGTCGAGGTGCCGTGAGCGTTGATGTAGAGGCCCTCGGAAGGCTTAACGTCGCCCTCGGCCACCGCCAGCGATATCGCACGGGCGATACCTGCCGCGTCCGGGTCGGGACTCGTGATGTGGTAGGCGTCATCGGTGTTGCCGTAGCCCACGACCTCTGCGTAAATGTGCGCACCGCGGGCCTGTGCGTGCTCCATACCCTCGAGCACGAGCACGCAGGCGCCCTCGCCCATCACAAAACCGTCGCGGTCTGCATCGAACGGGCGGCAGGCCGTCGCGGGATCGGGGTTGGTGGTCAATGCGCGGCAGGACGTAAAGCCCGCAACGGCATCGGGGATAATGGCGGCCTCGGCGCCGCCGGCCAGGATTGCATCGGCATAGCCGTGCTTGATGGCGCGGAACGCCTCGCCCACCGCATGGGCAGAAGTCGCGCACGCGGTCACCACGGGCAGGGTCGGGCCCTTTGCCTTATGGCGAATCGCAATGTTGCCCGAAGCCATGTTGGGAATCATCATCGCAATCATGTAGGGCGATGCGCGACGAGGCCCGCGATCGGCAATCGTGTGGACGTTGTCGACAAGCGTCTGCATGCCGCCCACGCCCGAGCCCACATAGACACCCAGGCGATCGCGATCGACCGCGCCCTCAACATCGAGGCCCGCATCGTGCATGGCCTCGTCCGACGCTGCCAGGGCAAACTGAACGCAGGGGTCCAGGTGCTTGGCGTCACGCTTGCCAAAGTACTCGTTGCCGTCAAAGCCCTTGACCTCGGCCGCCACCTTGACGGCAAACGCATCGGTATCGAAGTGCGTGATCGGGCCGATGCCGCACGTGCCGGCACACATTGCCGCCCAGGTGGCAAGCGCGGTGTTGCCGAGCGGCGATACGGCACCGATGCCGGTGATTGCAACTCTCTGTTCCATCATGGTCTCCTCATCCAAGCCGTTGTGTGGCTCTGGTTTCTACATCGCCATTCCGCCGTCGACGCGTACGACCTCGCCCGTAATGTAGGCAGCCGCATCGCTCGCCAAAAAGCGCACCACGCCGGCCACTTCCTCGGGCTGCGCCATACGCTTTAGGGGAATCTGCTCCTCGGTTGCCGCGCGAACCTTCTCCGAGAGCTTTGCCGTCATATCCGTCTCGACAAACCCGGGGGCAACTGCGTTCACTCGTACGCCGCGGGGCGCAAGCTCACGCGCTACTGCCTTGGTCAGGCCAATCACGCCCGCCTTGGAGGCAGCGTAGTTGGCCTGCCCGGCATTGCCCATCAGGCCCACGACCGAGCTCATATTGACGATGCAGCCGCCACGCTGGCGCATAAAGGTCTTGGTGAGCGCGCGTGTTGTATTGAACGTGCCCTTGAGATTGACATCGAGCACGCGATCGAAGGCATCGTCGCCCATGCGCATAAGCAGCCCATCGCGAGTGATCCCGGCGTTATTGACGAGCGCCCAAATGGAGCCAAAGTCGTTGAGGACCGTCTCCACGCACGTGTTGACGGCGGCGGGGTCGGCCACGTCACATTGATATGCGCGCGCCGTGGCACCAGCGGCCTCGCAGGCTTCGCACGTCTCGCGCGCCGCATCGACGCTACCGGCATAGACGACGGCGATATCAAAGCCGTCCTCCGCCAGGCCAACCGCACAAGCGCGGCCGATACCACGCGAGCCGCCCGTGATCAGTGCCACGCGACGTGAATCGTTGCGCTCGAGCGCGCCGTTGTTCAAGTTGCCCATGTCATTCCTTTCGGGTTACAGCCCTGTGGGCTATGCGAGCTCGTCGGCAATAGCTGCGACCTGCTCGGCTGTTTCGCACGAATACACGCGAACGTCGCTCAACGTACGCTTGACCAGGCCGGACAGCGTTTTGCCAGGGCCAACCTCAATAAACGTGTCGATGCCTTGATCCTGCAGAGCATGCAGCGTGTCGACCCAGCGCACGGCATGGCTCACTTGGTTGGCCAAGACATCCGATGCTGCTCGCGGATCCGCCGGATAGGGCGCCGCCGTCATGTTTGCCATGACCGGAATCAGCAGCGGAGACGGCGCGTGGCCGTCTTGGATATACGTCGCCAGCCCCTCAGTCGCCTCTGCCATATAGGGGCTATGAAATGCACCCGACACCGCGACTTTCATAGCGCGGCCGCCAGCCTCTTTTACTAGGTCGTCGAGCGCCTGCAGCGCCTCGGGCGCTCCGGCCACAACCATCTGCTGCGGGCTGTTGTAGTTGACCGGCCAGCAGTCCTCGCCGGCCTGCGCAGTCAGGTTCTCGACTTGCGCCGCATCGAGCTTGATGACGGCGCGCATGCCGCCCGGATGGCGCTCGGCAGCCGCGGCCATCAGCGCCGCGCGCTCGCACACGAGCTCAAAGCCCGCTCGCGTATCGAACGCCCCCGCAAAGGTGAGCGCAGAGACCTCGCCCAGCGAAAATCCCGCAGGCGGCAGGCACCACGCCGCGCTCGCGCAGGGCGGCAGCCGCTGCCAGGTCGTGAACGAACACGCACGGCTGCGTGTTCTCGGTCTGCGAGAGCTCCTCCTTGGAGGCGCTCCGGCACTGCTCGCTGGTTCCCGGACGCACCTCGTCGGCGATCGCGAACACCTCGGTAGCTGCCGGCGATGCCTCGATGAGGTCGACACCCATCGCGGGGTGCTGGGCGCCCTGGCCGGCAAACAGAAACGCTACGCTACCCATGCGCACGCACCCTTCAGGACGTGCTCGGCGCCATCGACCAGATCGTCGACGATTTCGCGCGCGCTCTGGCGCTCGTTCACCATGCCGGCAATCTGTCCGCACAGATACGAACCCTCTTCGTAATTGCCGTCCTTGGCGGCCTTGCGAAGGGCACCCGTGCCCATGGCCCCGAGTTCCTCGACACTTACGCCCGCCGCCTCACTTTTGGCGTAGGCATTGGTGAAGGGGCTCTTAAGCGCACGCACCGGATGTCCCGTCGAACGGCCAGTCGCGCGCGTCGAGGTGTCTCCCGCCTTGAGCACCAGCTCTTTGTATTGCTCGGAGACGGTGCACTCATCGGCAACGAGAAAACGCGTGCCCACTTGGACGCCAGCGGCGCCAAGCATAAAGGCGGCCGCCACACCGCGGCCATCGGCGATGCCGCCAGCCGCAACCACGGGAATATCGACCGCATCGACGACCTGCGGGACAAGTGCCATCGTCGAGGTCTCGCCAATATGGCCGCCCGATTCGGTGCCCTCGGCAACAACCGCCGTAGCTCCACGACGCGCCACGAGGCGCGCCAACGCCACCGAAGCAACGACCGGGATGACCTTGATGCCAGCCTCGTTCCACGCCTTCATGTACTTGGTGGGATTGCCGGCACCGGTCACCACTACGGGCACCTGCTCATCAATCACCACTTGTGCGACCTCGTCGACAAACGGGCTCATGAGCATAACGTTGACGCCAAAGGGCTTATCCGTCTTGGCGCGCAGCTCATGAATCTGGTCGCGCAGCCAGTTTGCGTCGGCATTCATGGCCGCGATAATGCCTAAGCCGCCTGCCTCGGACACAGCAGATGCCAACGAGGCGTCGGCAATCCAGGCCATGCCACCCTGGAACACGGGCTTTTCGATGCCGAGCAAATCGCAGAGAGGAGACTTGAGCATCACTACTTCTCCAATGCCGCCTCGACCGTATCGACGAACTCGCCAACCGTCTTGGGGTTCTCCTCGGTATCGAGCTCAATGCCAAACTCGTCCTCGACGGCAACGAGGATCTCGACGGTACCCAGGCTGTCGAGGCCAATCTCCTCGAGCGTGGACTCGGGCTTCATCTCGACATCGTCAAGACCGGCGGTCTCGCGGATAACGTCGCAAACGCGCTCGAAGGTCTTCTGATCTGCCATGGTAGTTCTCCTTTGTTTGTGCCCTAGGGGCGTTTTTATTTCCTATGTGCGACTACTTCCAACGAAGCAGATAGCCACCTATATCCAGGCCGGCGCCAAATCCAACGAGGGCGATGGTGTCGTCCTCATTCAGTGCGTCGGTACGTGCCAGCCGGTCAAGCGCAAAGGGAATGCAGGCGCTCGAAATGTTGCCGGTCTCGCGTAGCGTTCGAACCACGCGCTCGTCTGGCACGCCGAGACGCTTGACCGCCTGACTCAGGATTCGTTCGTTAGCCTGATGGAATACAAAATGATCGATGTCTTCGACCGAAATGCCCGCATCGCTCGCAAGCTTATGGACCGTGTCGCAGATGGCGTTGACGCCGAACTTGAACACGCGGCGACCATTCATGGACAGCACGCTCGCGCTATCTGCGGAGTCCTTAAACGGCGAGGTGCCGACCAGACCGGGAACGCGCAACGTCTCGACGTCGGGCGCCGTCGAAAGCTCAACGGCAAGGGGGTTGTCTCCCCCAGCCCCTATCACTGCAGCGCCCGCGCCGTCGCCAAAGAGCACGCAGGTGGCACGGTCGGTCCAGTCGAGAGCGCGCGTCATCTGCTCGGCAGCAACGACAAGCACGCGCTCGGCACGGCCGCGGGCGATATAGCCCTCGGCGACATCGAGCGCAAATACGAAGCCGGCGCAGGCCGCCGAGACATCGAAGGCAGGGCACGTCGCGCCTAGTCGCTCAGCAACGGCACACGCCTCAGCGGGAACAAGGTGGTCACCCGTCGTCGTCGAGCAGACGATCAGATCCAGCTGGCTCGCGTCGATTCCGGACACCTGGAGTGCCCGCTCGCTCGCCGCTACAGCAAGGTCGTCAAGTAACTCGGTGGTGCAGACATGGCGGCTCTTGATACCGGTGCGGGTAAAAATCCACTCATCCGAGGTATCGAGGAACTCAGACAGCTCGTCATTGGAAACACTGCGCTTAGGAAGCGCCGAGCCTGTTCCAAGAATCGTGAAACCCATCACTAACCTCCTTTGAGTTGTTGACGTGTTTACATCGACCAAGAGAGGATAGCGCATTTCAGTCGTTGTTGACGTGTTAACATTAAATTGTCCAAATGCGACAAAGGCTTCACATTGTGTCTATCTCTCGACACCATTGCGCGATTGCCTTATTAACTTAGGAGGTAGCAGCCGTTATGGATGCCAAATTAACGATCGTCGACGTAACCGGATCGACCAACGATGACCTGCTCGAGGCAGGAAAACAGGGTGCGCCGCACGGCACAGGACTTGCCGCCCGCGCGCAAACGGCAGGACGCGGCCGGCGCGGCCACAAGTGGGATTCAACCGCCGGCAACCTATTGCTTTCGATTGTCCTGCGTCCATGCGTTAATCCCGCAAAGTACTCTGGTCTTGCCGCCGTCAGCGGCCTAGCGGTGCTCGAAGCACTCGAAAAGCAGGGTCTTGCAAACGAGATTGGCCTCAAATGGCCCAACGACCTGGTCGCGCGAGGACGCAAGCTCGGCGGCATTCTGGTCGAGGCCGCACGCGATAACGAAGGCAAACCTTTCGCCGTCTGCGGCATTGGTGTCAACGTAAACTACACGCCCCAAGAGGTGCCCGATGGCGGCCTGGCGGCAATTGGCCTCTCGGACCTCAACGAGAGCGTTCCCGCCGTCGACATGCTCCTCGATGTGGTCTATCACGCAGTTATAGACGCTGTAGATAGCTGGGCAGAGCGCCTCAACGCCAAGGAAGAAGACGCCGGTCCGCTCGCGCCCGTCCACGACGAATATATCGCTCACCTCAATTGGATCGGGAAGCACGTTATCGCCCGCTCCCCCGCTGGAGACGAGCTGGCACGAGGCATATTTAGAACGGTCGACGATTGCGGCCGCGCATGCATTGAGACCGAGAGCGGCTTGTGCGTCTTCCACTTCGAAGAAGCATCCTTGCGCCCCCTGAGCGAATAGGGCGCCGCAGCCGCCGGCTCGGCAGACGAATTCGCTATCCCAAAATCTAAACTCAAAACAAAAGGGCCCCGCTACCGTAACGGCAGCGGGGCCCTTTAAGCTATGAGCGATATCGCTTAGAGCTTGATGTCGATGTCGACGCCAGCGGGGAGGTCGAGACGCATGAGCGAATCAACGGTGCCCGAGGTGGGGTCGAGGATGTCGATGAGGCGCTTGTGGGTGCGCATCTCGAACTGCTCACGGGAGTCCTTGTTCACGTGCGGCGAGCGGATAACCGTGTACAGGTTGCGCTCGGTGGGCAGGGGGACAGGACCGGAAACGCGAGCGCCGGTCTTCTGAGCGGTCTCGACGATGAGCTTCGCGGACTGATCGACGACCTCGTGATCATAGCCCTTGAGGCGAATGCGGATCTTCTGGGTAGCCAACTTAAACCTCCAAAGAGTGCGAGAGATGCTCTCGCGGATTACGTAACAGGGAGCTCGAACTTAGGCGTTCTTGCTCATGACCTCGTCCACAATGGACTTGGGCGCGGGCTCATAAGAGTCGAACTGCATCGTGTAGGATGCACGGCCCTGGGTCTGGGAGCGAAGGTCGGTAGCGTAACCGAACATCTCGCCCAGCGGCACCTTGGCACGGATGAGCTTGCTGTTCTTGCGATCCTCCATGCCCTCGATCTTGCCGCGGCGACCGGAGAGGTTGCCCATAACGTCGCCCATGTACTGCTCGGGGGTCTCGACCTCGACAGCCATGATCGGCTCGAGCAGCTGCGGATCGGACTTCTTGAGGGCGTCCTTGATAGCCATGGAACCGGCGATCTTGAAGGCGGCCTCGGAGGAGTCGACCTCGTGGTAAGAACCGTCGAACAGGGTGACCTTGACGTCGAGGACCGGGAAGCCGGCGATAACACCGGTGTTCAGGGCCTCCTGGATGCCCTTGTCGATGGACGGGATGTACTCCTTGGGCACGACGCCGCCGACGATTGCGTTGACGAACTCGTAGCCGAAGCCCTCCTCCATCTTCTCGAGCTTGATGACGGCGTGGCCGTACTGACCGCGACCGCCGGACTGACGGACGAACTTGCCCTCAGCCTTCTCGACGTCGTGACCAGCGGTCTCGCGGTAGGCGACCTGGGGCTTACCAACGTTAGCGTCAACCTTGAACTCACGGAGCAGACGGTCAACGATGATCTCGAGGTGCAGCTCGCCCATGCCGGCGATGATGGTCTGGCCGGTCTCGTGGTTGGTGGACACCTGGAAGGTCGGGTCCTCCTCGGCGAGCTTGGTCAGAGCCAGGGACATCTTGTCCTGCTCGGCCTTGGTCTTGGGCTCGATGGCAACGTCGATAACGGGCTTAGCGAACTCGATCTTCTCGAGAACAATCTCCTTGCCCTCTTCGCACAGGGTGTCACCGGTGGTGGAGTTCTTGAAGCCGACGCAAGCGACGATGTCGCCGGCGGCAGCGTCGTCACGGTCAATACGCTCGGCGGCGTTCATCTCGAGGATGCGGCCGAGGCGCTCGCGCTGACCGTTGGAAGCGTTGACCACGTAGGAGCCGGACTCGGCGCGGCCGGAGTAAACACGGACGTAGGTGAGCTTACCGACGAACGGGTCGGTCATGATCTTGAAGACCAGGCCGGAGAAGGGCTCGTCGAAGGAAGGATGACGCTGGATCTCCTCGCCGGTGTCCGGATCGGTACCAGTGACGGCCTCGACGTCAAGCGGGCTGGGCAGGTAGTCAACGACAGCGTCAAGCAGCTCCTGGACGCCCTTGTTCTTGTAGGCGGAGCCCACGAAGACGAGGTTGAGCTCGTTGGCCAGAACGCCCTTGCGCAGAGCAGCCTTGAGCTCCTCGACGGTGAAGTCCTCCTCCATGAGGATCTTCTCCATGAGCTCGTCGTCAAAACTGGCAGCAGCGTCGAGGAGCTCCTCGCGCTTGGTGGCAGCGATGTCAGCAAACTCAGCCGGGATCTCGTCCATCGGCTCGGGGTAGGTCATGCCCTTGTCGTCGGCCTTGAAGTCCCATGCGGTCATGGTGACCAGGTCGATAACGCCCCAGAAGTTGTCCTCGGCGCCCATCGGGACCTGAGCGGCCACGGCGTTGGCGTCGAGACGATCCTTCATGGTCTCGATAGCGTTGAAGAAGTCAGCGCCCACGCGGTCATACTTGTTGATGAAGGCGATGCGGGGGACGTTGAAGGTAGAAGCCTGACGCCAAACGGTCTCAGACTGGGGCTGAACGCCGGCAACGGCGTCGAAGACGGCGACAGCGCCATCGAGGACGCGCAGGCAGCGCTCGACCTCGGCGGTGAAGTCAACGTGGCCCGGGGTGTCGATGATCTGGATGCGGTAGTCGGTACCGTCCTTCTTCCAGAAGCAGGTGGTAGCAGCGGAGGTAATGGTTACGCCGCGCTCCTGCTCCTGAACCATCCAGTCCATGGTGGCAGCGCCCTCATGGACCTCACCGATCTTGTGGGTCTTACCGGTGTAGTAAAGAATACGCTCGGTCGTGGTGGTCTTACCGGCATCGATGTGAGCCATGATGCCGATGTTACGGGTATCGGAAAGCTTGTACTTAGGCTTAGCCATGTTAGTTCCTTACCTTAACTTACCAACGATAGTGAGAGAACGCGCGGTTGGCCTCGGCCATCTTGAAGACGTCCTCACGCTTCTTGACGGAAGCGCCCAGGCCGTTGGAAGCGTCGAGGATCTCGTTGGCGAGACGCTCGGCCATGGTCTTCTCCTTGCGAGCGCGGGAGAAGTTGACGATCCAGCGGATACCCAGAGCGGTGGAACGACGGGAGTTGACCTCCATCGGGACCTGATAGGTAGCGCCACCGACACGCTTGGGCTTAACCTCGAGCGTGGGCTTGACGTTGTCCATAGCCTTCTTGAAGGTAGCGAGAGCGTCGCCACCCTCGGACTTCTCGGCAACGATCTCGAAAGCGGTGTAAACGATGCGCTCAGCGGTGGCCTTCTTGCCGTCAAGAAGGACCTTGTTGATGAGCTGAGTCACCAGGCGGTTGTTATAAACGGCGTCAGGCTGAACCTCACGACGATTAGCTGCTGCACGACGCGGCATGTGAAATCTCCTTAAGTGTCTACCGTGCGGCGCTTAGGCGGCACACGGCGAAAGTATCAAAACGTTATCTGGCTTATTTAGCCTTGGGGCGCTTAGCACCGTACTTGGAACGGGCCTGCATACGGTTCTGGACCGGAGCAGCGTCGTAGGCGCCACGGATGACGTGATAACGGACACCAGGGAGGTCACGGACACGACCGCCGCGGACGAGCACGATGGAGTGCTCCTGCAGGTTGTGGCCCTCACCCGGGATGTAAGCAGTAACTTCGATGCCGTTGACAAGGCGAACACGGGCAACCTTACGAAGAGCCGAGTTCGGCTTCTTGGGGCTCGTGGTGAAGACGCGGGTGCACACGCCGCGCTTCTGGGAGTTGTGCTGCAGAGCAGCGTTCTTGGACTTCTTGGGCACGGAACGACGGCCCTGGCGAACCAGCTGGTTAATAGTAGGCAAAGCGTACTCCTTCTCGAATGATTCCAGCTTTCTGTAAAGTGCAACGGCTTGAATCGAGGGGTCAGCATCCCCCTACGAAACACGCAGTTCGATAGGATACGTGGCGTTAGCTGTGCCGTCAACAGACCACGCCGCCGGGCGTATCCTAAAATACCCACATTTCCGCAAAGCCTACACAAATGGAATCCCTTCCTGTGCGCGATGGTGGATCCCCGGCCCGGGCGGCCCGCTGTTTAAGTTTGCTGCTCTACAGTCCTGCGCAAGACGGAAAGCACATTAAGTGCTTTCCTTTGCGTG
>ERZ772871.981-NODE-981-length-17799-cov-3.89726_pt1 | contig 17799 bp, 15 predicted proteins | sample MGYA00511899_ERZ772871 | MGnify/ENA primary metagenome ERZ772871 (study PRJEB29015, sample SAMEA2737693) | human gut metagenome | biome: human gut; feature: human-associated habitat; material: faeces | place: China | collected 2012 ... | reverse complement strand
ATCACTCGGACCACTTCTTAGTGAACATCAACATCGGCTGGTGGCCGGCCTGGGCGTAGCGCCAGGACCCCTCGACCGCCAGCTTCCTGACGAGCGCGTTGCCGGCCCCGCTGATCCCGCCGAGGCGCACGGAGTCCGCGCTCGACCTCTGCTTCGGGGCGAGGCCGAAGTAGGCCGTCACCTGCCTGCCGGAGCGGAACCTCGAGAAGTCGCCGACCTCGGACGCGAAGGCGGCGGCGAGCGCGAACCCGCATCCCTTGATCGACTGGAGCGCCTCGACCTCGGCCGAGAGGGGGCCCGCCGCGACGGCGGCCCTGTACTCGGCGAGGAGGGCCTCCCTCGTCTCGTCGGCCGCCTCGACCTCGTTCCTCAGCGCCGCGAGCGCCCGGATGCCGCCGTCGTCGTCGGGGTATATGCCGTCGAGCCACCTGAGGAAGCCGTACGTCCAGTACTTCCGGGGGTTTCCGGCCGGCGTCGTGCCGCCGTAGGCGTAGCCGCGGCGGGCCAGGAACGCCAGGAGCCGCTGCTTCGCCGCCGCGAGCCTGGCGGTCGCCGCGTCGTGGGCGGCGGCGAGGTCCCTGAGCCCCTCGATCTCGGGGGACGGCACCCATACCGGGGTGACGTCGTGCGACAGTATCGCCTTGGCCATCCTGGCCGCGTCGTTGCGGTCGTTCTTGGACGAGAGGTCGGCCGCCGACCTCGGGACCTTGGAGACGGCCGCGACGACGCAGTCGACGCCGAGGGCCGACAGCTCCCTCTGCGGGGCGAAGCCGAGGTAGCCGCTCTCGTAGGCGGCGAGCGACGGGCCAGGGAAGCCCGACATCCACTCCGCGACCTCGCCCCAGGGGTTGCCGCGGAACCTCCTCGTCACGGCCTCGCCCGTCTCCGCGTCGAGCGCGCAGACGGTGGTGGACCTGAGGTGTACGTCCATTCCGAAGGCGGTAGAATATCTAGGCACGGGAGCCTCCCAACCTCGTTGCGGCGCGGCTGCGCCTCTGGCACTTCAACAACATTGTCGCAGCCCCGACCCGCGGTCACGAGCGGGGGCTCCTGTCGTTTCCGTGCCCTCGGATTGGGTCATAGTGTCTGACTTATGCTCAACCTATGGCGTCATCTCGCCCCAAAAGGGCCTCCCTCGCTCTGGCGGGTTTTCGCTGTCGATACCAAAACATCGGCGTTGTCGAAGTAGTCATTGGGGACGTTCTTAAACGACTACATAGCATGAGAGTGGATAATCTCCCGGTTTGAGCCTGCATTCAAGCTCAAAGTGGGAGATTATCCACTCTCGTTTCGTTCGTTGCTTTCGATGTTTACATTAGTAGGAACAGTTCGTGGAGGCGGGTGTCTTCATCGAGTTCGGGGTGGAAGGTTACGCCGAACTGGTTGCCCTGGCGGGCGGTGACGATACGGCCATCGACTTCGGCCAGGGCCTTGGCATTGCCGTGCGCCTCGACGATGCGGGGTGCACGGATAAATGTTAATGGCACTTCACCGTCGATGCCGGCTACCTGCCCCTTGGTTCGAAAGCTGCCGAGCTGCCTGCCGTAGGCATTTCGCTCGACAAGTACATCCATGGTTGCCAAACGCGGCGTCCCCTTATCGTCGTGGGCGGCAAGGTCGCGCGCCAGCAGAATCAAGCCGGCGCAGGTTCCCAATACAGGCATGCCTTCAACAATGCGTGTGCGAAGCCCCTCGAGCATACCGAGTTCGGCAAGTAGCTTGCCCTGAACGGTGGACTCGCCGCCGGGGAGGACCAGGCGGTTAAAGTTCTGCTGCAAATCAGCCGCCTGCCTCAGCTCAATACAACGTGCGCCCAGCTCGGACAGCCTCGCCTCGTGCTCGGCAAAAGCACCTTGGACCGCCAGCACGGCGACCGTCTGGTCTGCGTAATCGCTCATGTGCGATCCTTTCCGCTGGACTAGCGTCCGCGCTCCTCCATGATGATCTCGATCTCGTCGGCGTTGATGCCGACCATGGCCTCGCCCAGGTCCTCCGAAAGCTCGGCGATGAGTTTGGCGTCGGTGAAGTTTGCCACGGCCTTGACAATGGCGGCTGCGCGCTTGGCGGGGTCGCCGCTCTTAAAGATGCCCGAGCCGACAAAGACACCCTCGGCGCCCAGCTGCATCATCAATGCGGCGTCGGCAGGGGTTGCCACACCGCCAGCAGCAAAGTTCACGACGGGGAGCTTGCCCGTGGCATGGACCTCGCGGACCAGCTCGACCGGCACCTGCAGCTGCTTGGCTGCCTCAAAGAGCTCGTCGTCACGCAGGGCAACTACGTCGCGGATCTGCTTTTGGATCTTGCGCATGTGGCGCACGGCCTGGACCACGTCGCCCGTGCCCGGCTCGCCCTTGGTGCGGATCATCGTGGCGCCCTCGGCAACACGGCGCAACGCCTCGCCCAGGTCACGGGCACCGCAGACAAACGGGACGTCAAACTGGGTTTTGTCGATGTGATAGACATCGTCGGCAGGGGAGAGAACCTCGGACTCGTCGATATAGTCGATCTCGATGGCCTGCAGGATCTGCGCCTCGACAATGTGGCCGATGCGGCACTTGGCCATGACAGGGATGGAGACGGCCTCCTGGATGCCCTTGATCATTTTGGGATCGCTCATGCGCGAGACGCCGCCTGCGGCACGGATGTCGGCCGGGATGCGCTCGAGAGCCATGACGGCGCAGGCGCCTGCCTCCTCGGCGATGCATGCCTGCTCGGGCGTGGTGACGTCCATGATGACGCCGCCTTTGAGCATCTGCGCGAGTTCGCGGTTGAGTTTGACGCGATCGGCCTTGCTGGTCTGTTCTGCCATGGTTGCTCCCTTGGTTGGCATGTGCATTGCTTGACCGAACATCCTATCTGGGAGCTGGGTATGGCGAAATACTCAGTTTTCGAGATAATAACAAGGTCAGACTAATACCAGATTGAATGGCTCGATAAGGTCAGGTGACAAACTCATGCTTGACTACAACTTGGAACAACGCGGCGAAGCATCGCTCTATGAGTATGTTTACCAGCAAATTCGAGATGATATCGTAGCTGGACGCATTGGGGCGGGGGAGCATCTGCCGTCTAAGCGCGCCTTTGCCAGTCATCTGGGAGTCAGCGTCATTACTATCGAGAATGCATATAGCCAGTTGCTTGCCGAGGGCTATATTTGCTCAATGCCGCGCCGTGGCTACTACGCTTGCGAGCTTCCGGATGCACCGGTTTTGCCTTTGGCTACGGGGGACATCGACCGAGATGCCGTCTCTGTGGGCCTCGGCACGCCTGACGCCGATGGGTGTGCCGAGCGATTCGACTCACTTTCTCCATCCGCATTGGAGGCGGCTAGGCTTTGGCAAGGCGCACTGCGGGCAACGCTGTCATCCGAAGACGAACGCGAGATCTTTTCGCCCGCGCCAGCGCAGGGCACCGCTCGGCTACGACGCGCAATCGCTCGCCATCTGCGCGGGACACGGGGCATGAATGTTAATCCCGACAATATCGTCATCGGTGCGGGCGCCCAGCTGCTCGATACCATGTTGGTTCAGTTGCTTGGCGCGGACAAGGCGTATGCCGTTGAGGATCCGGGCTATTTGCGCCTGACGCGCATCTATCAGGCTATGGGCTGCGAAGTTCGACATATCCCGTTGGATGATGAGGGCGTGGACTTGAGCGTTCTGCAGAAAGCCGGGGCCGATGTCCTTCACCTGATGCCGTCTCATCAGTATCCGACCGGCCTTGTGACGAGCATTGCGCGTCGCTATGCGCTGCTGAGCTGGGCTGCCGAGCGGCCAGACCGGTATCTCATCGAAGATGACTTCGATTGCGAGTTTCGCCTTGCCGGGAAGCCGATTCCCGCGCTCGCGTCGATCGATGCCGCTCAGTCGGTCATCTACACCAACACGTTTTCGAAGAGCCTTTCCTCGGCGTTGCGTTTGGCGTACATGGTGTTGCCCGATGAGCTAATGGAGCGGTTTAGGTGCAACCTTGGTTTTTACGCCTCGTCGGTGAGCTCTGTTGACCAGGTCGCTTTGGCGCGTTTGCTGGAATCGGGTGATTACGAGCGACATGTGAACCGCGTGCGCGTTCGTGCTCGTGAGGCGCGTGATAGCCTGACGGCGCTTGTGCGGAAAGCGTTTCCGACGGGGGAGGTCTCGATTGAACATGCGGACGCGGGCCTTTACTGCACCGTTGCCCTGTCCGAGGACGGAGCGGGGAAGAGTTTCGCGAAGGCTCTTGCTGACGCTCGTATTTCCTATGTCAACATCGCCGATTGCCTGTGGACGGGTGATCGGGCATCGACTAAGAGCGCTCCATCTTGCGTCCTCATTCAATACGACGACCTGAGCCCTCAGTCGCTCATCGTTCTTCAAGAACAGCTGCAATAAGCCCACGAAAAAGGCCCGAACCAATACGGTCCGGGCCTCATCGAGCTAGAGGTTATGTCTCAGGCGGTTGGCTTAGCCAAAGTAGCGCTTGAGCAGGCCGGCGAAAGCCTTGCCGTGGCGAGCCTCGTCGCGAGCCATCTCGTGCACGGTGTCGTGGATGGCATCGAGACCAGCGGCCTTGGCGCGCTTGGCGAGATCGGTCTTGCCGGCGGTGGCGCCGTTCTCGGCCTCAACGCGCATCTCGAGGTTCTTCTTGGTGGAGTCGGTCACGACCTCGCCCAGGAGCTCGGCGAACTTGGCGGCATGCTCTGCCTCCTCGTGGGCAGCCTTCTCCCAGTACAGGCCGATCTCGGGATAGCCCTCGCGATGAGCGACGCGAGCCATGGCCAGGTACATACCGACCTCGGAGCACTCGCCCTCAAAGTTGGCGCGCAGGTCGGCAACGATGTCCTCGGAGACGCCCTCCATCTTGGCGACGCCCACGACGTGCTCGGCAGCCCACTCGAGCTGGCCCTCCTCCTGCTTCAGGAAACGAGAACCGGGAACGCCGCACTGGGGGCACTTGAAGTCCTCGGGCAGCTGGTCGCCGTCGAACTCTTCCACATAACCGCAAACGGGGCAAACAAACTTCATGATTCGATCCTTTCGATCGATGGCGATGGTGCGCTCGCCCGGTCCCATAAGGGCCCTCTCCGGACGTGCGTCTTGACGAGTTCTATTATCCATAAATGAGACTGAAAGTGAAGCCTATTAGGAATGATTTTTAATAAAACAATTTTGAGATATGAAGATGTTGATTGATTAACGATTGGCAGGCCGTCTTTGACCGCCGCTGAGTACAATCGGTCGAGCAAATGTTGACGAATCAACAAATGAAGGAGTTTCCTTTATGCATCTAGCCCGCCGCGCCTGGTGCCGAACGTATCAAACGGTTTTTCGCATCGCATTGCCGGTGCTGCCCTATACCGAGCCACGCATTTTGGAGCATGCCGAGGATATGCCCGCGGTGCTTCAAAAGCGCTCGATACAGCGGGTTCTTATGGTAACGGATCCCGGCATTGCCCGTCTGGGGCTCACGGCGCCGCTCGAGACGGCGCTCGCATCCAGGGGAATTGGCGTTACGGTCTATGCCGAAACGCGTGCGAACCCCACGGTCTCAAACGTGGAGGAAGCGGCGGCGCTGTATCGCGAGAACGACTGCCGGGCCATTATCGGCTTTGGCGGTGGCTCGGCCATGGACTGTGCCAAGGGCGTGGGAGCACGCATCGCGCAGCCAAACAAGCCCATCAACAAGATGCGCGGGCTGCTGCGGATTCATCGTCGCCTGCCGCTGCTCATCGCCGTTCCCACCACGGCAGGCACGGGAAGCGAGGTCACACTTGCAGCGGTAATTACCGATGACGAGACGCACTACAAGTACCCCATTAACGACTTTGTGCTTATCCCGCGCCTTGCGGTGCACGACCCCGAGCTTACGCGCGGCCTGCCCGCCTCCATTACGGGGCAGACGGGCATGGACGCCCTGACGCATGCCGTCGAGGCCTTTATCGGGCGAAGCACCACGCCCTATACGCGCAAGATGGCGCGACAGGCGGTTCAGCTCATCTACGACAATTTGCTCGAGGCCTATGAGCATGGCGACAACATGCGTGCGCGCCGCAATATGCTTTCGGCGGCGTATAAGGCGGGTGTTGCCTTTACGCGCTCCTATGTTGGATACGTTCATGCCATCGCACACAGCTTGGGCGGGCGTTATGGGATTCCGCACGGCTTGGCTAACGCCATCATCCTGCCGCATATGCTTCGCGCTTATGGTGACGCCGCCGCCCCCAAGCTTGCCGACATCGCTCGCATGGCGGGCATTGCGTCGGCTACCGCACAGGATGGTCTTGCGGCCGAGGCCTTTATCGATTGGGTCGACCGCATGAACGGGGCCCTGGGAATCCCCAAATATGTCTCAGGTATTCGCCGCTCCGACATTCCTGAAATGGCGGCGCATGCCGATGCCGAGGCCAATCCCCTGTACCCCGTTCCGCTTTTGATGGACCGCTTGGAGCTCGAGCATATGTACGAAGTCGTTGCAGGTGGTATGTTTGAGGGCGAGAACTAGGAGGGTCCATGAACACCGGGGAAATTGCGCGCATCGTCGGCGATCAGCGCGCTTACTTTAAGACGCACGCCACGTTTGATGTCGATGCTCGACGTCGCGCGCTCGCGAGCTTACGCGATACGGTGCGGGCCCACGAGGCCGATATTGCCCATGCGCTCAAGACCGATTTGGGTAAGTCGCATGACGAGGCCTACATGTGCGAGATTGGCACGTCGCTTTCCGAGATTCGCCATCAGATTGCGCATGTGGCTCGATGGAGTCGTCCGCGCCTGCGTCCGTGCGACCTCGCTAACGCCGTGAGCGTGTGCAAAACGCAAGCCGTGCCCTATGGTGTCACGCTCATCATGGCGCCCTGGAACTATCCGTTTTTGCTGACGCTCGAGCCGCTCGCTGGTGCCCTTGCTGCGGGCAATACCGTGGTTATCAAGCCGAGCGCCTATGCTCCGGCATCGAGTGCGGTGCTCAAGCAAATCTGTGAAGAAGCATTTGATCCGCGCCTGGTGACGGTTGTCGAGGGCGGGCGCGCCGAGAATGAAGCGCTGCTCGATGAGTGCTGGGACAAGATTTTCTTTACCGGTAGCGTTCCAGTCGGCAAGCTCGTCATGGAGCGCGCAAGTAAAAACCTTACGCCCGTGACGCTTGAGTTGGGCGGAAAGAGCCCCTGCATCGTGGATGCGACGGCAAACTTGAAGGTCGCGGCACGGCGCATCGCCTTTGGTAAATGGCTCAACGTGGGGCAGACCTGCGTGGCACCCGACTACCTGCTGGTCGATACGCGCGTGCACGATGAGCTGCTGGGCCTCATCAAGGAGGAGGTCCGTCGCATGTTTGGTGAGCATCCGCTCGATAACGAGGATTACGGGCATATCGTCAACGCCAAGCATTTCGCGCGCGTACGCGGGCTAATCGACCCCGATAAGGTCGTGCTTGGAGGCGCAGCGCGCGAGACTTCGCTCAAGATCGAGCCGACGATTTTGGACGGCGTGTCCCCCGATGACGCCGTGATGCAGGAAGAAATCTTCGGTCCCATCTTGCCGGTGCTGATGTTTGAGAGCCTAGACGAGGCCGAGACGTTCATCACGAATCGCCCGACGCCGCTGGCCCCGTATATCTTTAGTCAGGGTCGCGCGGTTCGGCAGCGCTTTGTGCGCTACGTGCCCTTTGGCGGCGGCTGCGTCAACGACACCATCATGCATTTGGCTACGAGCCATATGGGCTTTGGCGGCATGGGCGCGAGTGGTATGGGGCAGTACCATGGCCGCGAGAGCTTCGATACGTTCAGCCACAAGAAGAGCATCGTGAACAAGGCAACCTGGCTGGACGTGCCATTCCGCTATGCCCCTTACGCAAGCTGGAAGCACAAGTTCGTGCGCATGTTTGTACACTAGAATCAGATAAGATAGGGCAAACAAAATGGCCGTCTCCGCGCAAACGAAGGCGGCCATTTCTTACGATGAAAACGTGTATCGGAGTTGGCAAGACCCGCTGCAACAGGTGCCATCCGTGCCTCAGTCTTATCTGCAAGCGCTCTGTCTCGCAGACGTTGCAGCGAGCGATTGAAAGACGCAGACAGGACGAATTTGTGTCCGCACGGGCCCGTAGGCTTCTCAATGAGGTTAAGTGCCGGTTTATTCGGTCGTTAGAGGAGTTGCCATGTACGAGCCTTCACGTGTTCTTTTGTCGTTTCATATCGCAGGATTTCAGTATGCCGACGGTGCCTTGGTCCTGGGCGATCTTAAGGTCGGCGATAAGCTGACGCTGTGTGCCGAGCGCGATAATCCCCATGACCCTGAGGCGGTTGCGATCTATTACGGCAACACCAAGCTCGGCTATGTTCCAGGAAACGAGGTCGGCCCGCTATCCGTGATGATGTATTACGGACACGAGGGTGTATTTGAGGCGCGCGTGCAGCAGGTTGCCCCCGAGCGTAGCCCGTGGCACCAGGTGCGCGTTGGCCTCTACGTGGTGGATGCTCGCTAGTCGGTAAGGGAGGCTGCCATGTTTGATGACGATGGCCTGTTCGATCTGACGGATGACCCGTTTGAGTGGGATATGCTGCTCGACGATGATGAGCTGGAGCAGGACCGTAAGAAGCGGCAGGACAAGAAAACTCAGGGTGACGCTTCGAAAAAGCAAGACAAGCGCCGCCGCGGACTGTTCGGCGGGCTCTTTGGATAACCGCCGCATCGCTGCGTCTGTATACTTAGCACGAGTTGAACACGTTGCGAAATGAGGACAGAGACGATGATGTGGTTTACCGCCGATCTGCACCTGGGCGATACGAATATCTTGCACGACATGGACCGGCCGTTTGGCTCGGTCGAGGAGATGAACCGCAAGGTCATCGATGCCGTGAATGGGTGCGTGGCGGCGGACGACCGTCTCTATATCTTGGGAGACTTTACCTATCGTTTGCCCCTGGCGGATGCTGTGCGCCTGCGCGAGCGCATCGAATGTCAGAACGTAACGCTCATCCGTGGCAACCATGACGGTGACTGGGAAGATCCAGCTGCGCCCCAAATCTGGGAAGACGTGCGTGATTACCTGGAGATTGCTCCCGGCTATGCCAAGGGCCATCGCCTGGTGTTGAGCCATTACCCCATGCTCAGCTGGAATGGCAAGGCGCGTGGCGCCATTATGCTGCACGGGCATATCCACAGCAGGGGAGACCGCACCAACGCGCGCAACCGCGATCGCGAGCGCCCCATTTATCGCTACGATGTGGGCCTCGACGCCAACGAGTACAAGCCCGTAAGCCGAGACCAGATCTTGAGCTTCTTTGGACTGTAATTCTCGAACCACCACAAAGGACAGGCACCTTTGTGGTGGTTCTGGCGCTGTTGCCATTATGGCGGCGGAGTCTTTTTTGTCCGTGCGGCGCGGTAGAGTGTAAGCGGTTGAAATTTGCGTCCATCGAGGAGCTGCTATGAATGAGATCAAGTGTCCGCATTGTGGCGAAGTCTTTAAGGTCGATGCGTCTGGCTATGCGGATATCGTCAAGCAAGTACGCGATGCCGAGTTTTCGCGCGATCTGGATGAGCGTGTGAGGGCAGTCCAGCGCGAGGGCGAGCAGGCGCTGGAGCTTGAGCGCTCGCGTTCGACGGCTGCCTTGCAAAAGGCAGAGTCTCAGCGCAACGCTCAGCTTGCCGAGCAGAAGAACACTGCGGAGCAGAAGCTGGCACAAGAGGTTGCCAAGCGCGACGCTGAGCTTGCCGAGCTGCGCGCCAAGCTCGAGGGCGCTGCCACAGAGCGCGAGAGCGCAAGTCAGCGCGCGGCGGTTGAGGCCCGTGCCGACGCTCAAAAGGAAAACGCCGAGCTTCAGCGAGAAATCGACAATTTGCGTGCGCAGCTGGAGCGCAAAGATGACGAAGCCAAGCTCGTCGAGTCGGTGGCGCGCAATGCTGCTCAAAACGATTTGGCTGCACGTGATGCTCAGATTGCCGAGCTGCAGGCCAGGCTTGCCGCGGCGGACAAGGCCCAGGAGATGGCGCTTGCCGCTGCCGCGGCAGAGTCGCAGCGCGAGCTCGATGCTGCTCGCGGTGAAGCTGAGCGCGCGCTTGCTGACTACCGCGCGACGGTACAGGAGAAGTTTTCCGCCGCAAAGGCACAATCTGAGCAAGAGGCCGAGGGTCTGCGTGCCCAGTTGCGCGAGCAGGAACTGATGGCAAAAATGAACCTGTCGGAGGCGGTCGCCGCGGCGGAGCGAGAGCGCGATGAGGCACGTGCCAAGCTGACGAGCGAGCTGGCGGTGCGCGATTCTCGCGAGGAACAGGCCAAGGCGGCACACGAGCTCGAGCTTGCGCAGGCCAAGCGCGCGAGTGATGACCTGATTCGCTACAAGGATGAAGAGATTGAGCGCCTTAAGGACATGAAGGTGCGCCTGTCCACCAAGATGGTGGGCGAGTCGCTCGAGCAGCACTGCGAGACCGAGTTTAACCGCCTACGCATGACGGCGTTTCCCAACGCGTACTTCGAGAAAGACAACGATGCGTCCGAGGGTACCAAGGGCGACTTTATCTTCCGCGAGTGCGATGCGAGCGGCAACGAGGTCATTTCGATTATGTTCGAGATGAAAAACGAGAACGACGAGACCGCGACCAAGCACAAAAACGAGGACTTCTTTAAGAAGCTCGATCACGATCGTCGCCAGAAAGGCTGTGAGTACGCGGTGCTCTGCACGCTACTCGAGCCTGAGAGCGAGCTCTATAACGCGGGAATCGTGGACGTGAGCTATCGCTACGAGAAGATGTACGTGATTCGCCCACAGTTTTTCATTCCCATGATTACACTTCTTCGCAACGCCGCCATGGGTTCGCTGCGCTATAAACAGGAGCTGGCGGAGTACAAACAGCAGAATATCGACGTCACGAACTTCGAAGCCAAGATGGAAAAGTTCAAGAACGACTTCGGCCGCAACTACGAGATCGCGAGCCGCAAGTTCCAAACGGCAATCGATGAGATCGACAAGACGATTAGCCATCTGCAGAAAACCAAGGAGGCGTTGCTGTCCTCCGAGAACAATCTGCGCCTTGCCAACAAGAAGGCCGACGATCTTACCATTCGCAAGCTCACATGGGGCAACAAGACCATGAAGGCCGCCTTTGACGAGGCACGCGGGGCTGCGCCAGAGACAAACGATGAGCCAGCCGAGGCGGATTCGTATGAGGTCGAGGATGCCGAGTAAGGCATAGCAGATAGTGCAAAAGCGGGGCCGCTGGCGATATTGCCAACGGCCCCGCTTGTTTCGCTCCAGTATGTTCGGCTAGTCCTCGAGCAGGTCCTCGATAAAGCCAACGCGGTAGTTTTTGAAGATGACCTCGCCGCCGTCTTGCGTGGCGTCCAGATCGACATCGCCCATGATGCCAAAGTCGTGGTCGCCATCCTCGTCGGCAAAGATCTGGTGCACGTGCCATACGTGCGCGGTCTTCTCGTCGGACTCGTCGATGAAAAACATCGCGGCGCTGCGGGCATCTCCGTCGGTGAGGATTTCCTCGTGCTGCTCGTGGTAGGCATCGAGCGCCTTTTGCCAGCGAATTTCGCTCATGCCCCAGCCGTCGTCGAGCTCGCCCAGGTTACGAACGTGCTCGCGGGCGGCAAGGGTCACGCGGCGGAAGAGCGCATTGCGCACCAACAGCGTGCAGCCGCGGCGGTCCGCCACGACCTCGTCAATGCCCTGTGGCGGCGCGGCATCGAGGGCCGCCGGGTTGCCGGCGTTCTCCCACTCGTCCACCAGGCTCGAGTCCACCGAGCGCACCACAAAGCCCAGCCACGAGATAATGTCGCGCAGGCGCTCGTCGCGTTTCTCGATGGGCACGGTGCGGTCGAGCGAACGGTAGGCCTCTGCCAGGTAGCGCAGCAAAATACCCTCGGAGCGGGCGATGCCGAGCTTTTGAATGTAGCCCTTAAAATCGCTCGCGCTTTCCAGCATATCGCGCAGGACGCTCTTGGGAGAGAGCTGGTAGTCGTTGGCCCAGGGCACTTCCTGGCAGTACTTGTCAAAAGCGGCGTCGAGCAAATCCTCGAGCGGCTTTTCGTACGTGACGTCCTGAATGCGCTCCAAGCGCTCCTCATATTCGATGCCGTCGGCCTTCATCTCGGCCATAGCGCGATCGCGTGCGGCGCGCTCCTGTGCGCGCAGCACCTGCTTGGGATCCTCGAGCGTTGCCTCGACCATCGAGATCAGGTCCATGGTATAGGTCTCGCTCTCGGGATCGAGCAGCTCCAATGCGGCAAGCAAGAACGGCGAGAGCGGCTGATCGAGCGCGAAGTCCTCGGGCAGATCGACCGTCAGCGCATAGTCGATGCCTGGTGCGGCGTCAGCCGGGGCGTCGGGTGCGGGCGGCACCTCGGTGCGCACGACGACGCCGGAATCGATGAGCGTGGCGAAGATTTCGTCGGCGCGAACCTCGAGCTTGGCCTTTTCCTCGGGCGTTTGCAGGCTTGTCTCGATGAGGTCGTGCACGCGGGCTCGCGCATCGCCGCCCTGCTCGACCACGCTAATCACCATGGAGTGTGTGATGCGCAGGCGCGGCTTGAGTGTCTCGGGCTGCGTCTCGATCAGGCGCTCAAAGGTCTGCTTGTTCCAGGTGACAAAGCCCTCGGGGGCCTTCTTCTTTTTAATCTTGCGGAGTTTTTTGGGGTCGTCGCCCGCCTTGGCCATAAGCTTGGCATTCTCGATCTCGTGCTCGGGTGCCTCGGCGATCACCATTCCCTCGGTATCGAAGCCCGAGCGACCGGCGCGACCGGCAATCTGATGGAACTCACGGGCGCGCAGGCGACGCATCTTGTAGCCGTCGAACTTGGTGAGCGCGGTGAGGACCACGGTGTGGATGGGCACGTTGATGCCGACGCCGAGCGTGTCGGTACCGCAGATGACGGGCAGCAGGCCCTGCTGCGCCAAGCGCTCGACCAGCAGACGATAGCGCGGCAACATGCCAGCATGGTGCACGCCGACGCCGCAGCCGAGCAAGCGCTTGAGGATCTTGCCGAAGGCCGTCGAGAAGCTCGTCCCCTTTGCCGCTTCTTTGATGGCTTCGCGCTGCTCCTTGCTGGCGATGCCAAAATTGGCGAGCGACTGTGCCGTCGCAAGGGCGGCATCCTGGCTAAAGTGCACGATATAGAGCGGGGCCTCGCCGCGGCGCATGGCGAGCTCGACCGTGCCCTCGAGGGAGGTCGTCACATAGTCGTAGCTCAGCGGAACAGGACGCGGGGCGTCGACAACCAAGTCGCAAGTAGCGCCGGTGTGCTCCTCGAGTGAGGCGGCGATGGCGGTGACATCACCGAGAGTGGCGCTCATGAGCATAAACTGCGTGTGGGGCAGGGTGAGCAGCGGTACCTGCCAGGCCCAGCCGCGGTCGGGGTCGGCAAAGTAGTGGAACTCGTCCATGGTAACGCAGCCCACGTCGGCGTCCTCGCCCTCGCGCAGTGCATCGTTGGCGAGGATTTCGGCCGTGCAGCAGATGACGGGCGCCTTGGTATTGATATGCGTGTCGCCGGTGATAATGCCGACGTTATCGCGGCCGAGCACCTGCACCAGGTCGAAGAACTTCTCGCTGACCAGAGCCTTGATAGGAGCCGTGTAATAGCAGCGCTTGCCCTGTGCCATGCCCATAAAGAGCATGCCCAGCGCGACGAGCGATTTGCCCGATCCGGTCGGTGTGCCCAAAATGACGTGGTCGCCGGCGGCCAGGTCCATGAGGGCCTCTTCTTGGTGATCCCACAGTTCAATACCGCGATCGCTCGTCCATTCAAAGAAACGCTCGAAGGCCTGGTCGGGCGTGAGCCATGGCTCGGGCTCACTGCCATCCTCGGGCTCCCACCAGGTGGGGGAGAGCGCGCCGAGCGAGCCAAACTCGGCTTCGGTTCCCGTGCCGCCCGAGAATGAGCTGGCGGCGCCGGCGCCGGAGACGGTGCTGGCGGCGGTATCTGTCGTGGTCTGTGCCATGTGTTTGCTTTCTCTCGCGATTGTCCGCCAACTATTATGGCGTAGCGGCGGCGCGGGGCGGCAGCGCGTGAGAAAATGCAGGAAATGGGCGCGTGAAGTTAGTGCTCTTGCGGCAGGCGCTTCTTGCCTTTGCGGGCGCGGTTTCTAAAGTTCTCGACGGCCTCTTCCATGCCCAGGGGTACATAGGTGAGCTCGTCGAGGTTATCGGGCAGGTAGCACGCAAGGCTTTGCTCCTGCTCTCGGCCTGCTGCGAGTGTCTCTTCGGTAGGCTTCTCGCCGGGTGTGGCACAAATGCCATAGACGACGGCACCCATCTCGCGCGTACGGCATTCATATTCGGTCTCGGGATGCTCGGGATGGTCGCGGCGGACGTCGTCACTTTTCCAAAGCGTGTCGTAGCCTGCCGCGGCAAACTGCCCCAGGGCGTAGTCGCGCAGTGGCTTGCTGTCGGTTCGCAGCGTTACGGTGGCGCCGGCTGCAAAGAGCGGGCGATAGAGCATTAGATGGTCGACATGGACGAGTCGTTTTTTGGCGTACTTTGCCTTGGGCTGCGGCGTGGGAAAGTTGATGGTGATGGCGTCGAGCTCGCCGGCGGCAAATAACTGCGGCAGCGATGCGGCGCCTCGGGGCAGGACGAGCGCGTTGGATAGCTCCTGCTCGCAGATTTTCTGTGCGGCATAGGCGATGCAGATGGGCTCCTGGTCCATGCCGATAAAGAGGGTGTTTGGCTCGTGGGCCGCGCGCTCTACAAGGTACGTTCCCTTGCCACAGCCAAGATCAAGGTGAAGGTGTTCGAAGGGCTTGCTGCCAGCTGGCGCACAGGCCTTGCGCCAATCTCCGGCATAGGCCTCGGGGTTCGTCTCAATCGCATCGGCGTAGCGCTCCAGGCGCTCCTCGAGCACAAAGTTCTTAGGCGTGCGAACGTGGACGGCTCCCATGAGGCTCCTTGGTCATAAGTATGGAACGCATAGCTGCACGTTCCGTCAATGGGTTGAAAAAGGGTGGACGCAATGTGCCCGAAAGTTGCGGTGCGGCTCGGCGACGAGTCGTCAATGCCTACAGGCGCTTAAGAATCACATAGCGGTTGAGCTCGCCGCTGCGACCGTCGGCATGGAAACGCTCAAGCTCGCGCACGGGGACCTCGCCGCTCTTGTAGAACGTACGGACGCCGCGCACCAGGTCGGTGATCTGCTGATCGTCAAAGTGATGGCAATAACGGTAGGCGTGACGGTCGTTTTGCCAGCCAATGAGGTGGTCGCCGGCTTCAAACTGCGCGGAATCGTAACCCTCAAACGGCGGGGTGAGCTCGGCGCGGGCTTCGGCGCGAACGGCCTTGCGCGCCATGCGCTCGTCGTTCATAAACTCCCAAAAACTGATGGCGATGATGCCACCCGGGCGCGTTTGGCGCACCAAGGCATCAAGTACGCGTACACGGTACTCGCACGACGGCACATGGTGCATAAAGCCAAAGCAGACCGAGATGTCGGCGAGCGGGGCGTCGAAAAGCACGTCGGGTGTCTCGGCGGGGTTGAGCTTCATAAGGGCGTCGAGTACGTCGAGTTCCTGGAAGTGCAGGTTGGGAATGCGCAGGGCGTGGCCGCGTGCATCGATGGCCAGGTCCTGGCACGAGTCAACACCATAGAACTCGAAGGGGCAGCTGGCGTCTGCCGAGGGGCTCGTGCCGTCCACGCCTTTGGCAGCCAGCGTGCCGCCGGCGGCAAAGTTCTCGAAGCGCATGTTGCCGCAGGCAAGGTCGAAGACGCGGACGGGATGCTCGATCGTGGCGACGTCGAGCTGTTCGAGCGCAATGTCCATGGTGCGCACCCAGCCGGGCCACGGGGCCTGACGCGTATCGGAAAAGGAGGCGGAGTGCTCGCGATAGAACGTGTTGTTGAGCTGGATGAGCGATGAGGCGAAATCGCGGTTCACGGCGCGGGACTCCCTCCGTTGGCGGTGCGGAATAAACAGTACGACCATACTACCGTTAACGCCGCAACGGGGACAACCGGGCTAGGTGCCATTGCTTCGTTTGGACACATTTCCGCAGCTCATATGCACCCGCAACCGCCGGTTGTCAAAAATCTCACTAGAATAGGTGGCATGCTTTTGGCGGTGGCGGATAGATTTTTAACTGTGCAAGGCGCCTTAAGAACAAAAACGGTCCGGCGGCACGGCTGGCATCACATAGGAGGAACCATGAATGTAGAAACTGCGCAGCGGCTCGCCGACCTTCGTCGCAGCAAGGGTTTTAGCCAAGAAGGGCTGGCGCGAAAGCTGGGGCTGTCGCGCCAGGCGGTCAGTAAATGGGAGCGCGCGGAGAGCTCGCCCGGTACCGAGAACCTGATCTCGCTCGCCAAACTTTATGGCGTGAGCCTGGACGAGCTGCTCAATCCGAGCGACGAGATCGAGGACGATATCGAGTTTGAGAACGAGGACCGCGCCCGCCAGCGCGAGGCCGAGGCGGCAGAGCGTGCTCGCACCCATGAGGCGGCGGCGCGCGCTACCGAGGCGGCAACGCAGGCGAGTGATGCTGCGGCCAAGGCGGCGCAAGCGGCAAGCTGGAGTGCGCAGGCTGCCAATGCGGCGACGGCTCAGGCGACGAGTGGCGGCGCAGTTGGCTCGACTCCGGTGAAGGGCCCGTTCCAGTCGTTCCCGTATTGGGCCGTGTGTTGGCTGCTGTTCTTTTTGCTGATGCTCCTGTTTGGTGCCGGCCCCTTTGCCGCGCTGATCTTCTTTACGATTCCCATCTATCACTGGGTGGCGCGTGCGCTCGATGGTGATTGGGCACGCGGGGTTATTCAGGTTGGTCCGGCACCGGCGGTCGCTAGGACTAAGGGGAAGGACGTTTCCGCTTCGGTTGACGCTGACATGGCTGCCGCGGCCACCGCTGAGCCGATTGCCAAAGAGGGTGATGAATGATGAAGCTTTCGCATGAATCCAAGGTACGCTTGGGCGTTGGCATCGGAGCGTTTGTGCTTATCATCGGGCTTGTTTTTGGTGCTTCGCAGCTATTGGCTCATTCCGATATGGTGCGTACGACCGGTATTCTATCTGGAGATTTGTCTGATTTTGACGATATGTTTGACGACGATGATCTCTTGGATAGCGGTAACTATTCCGCTCGGCCTCAGCAGCTTTCGAGCGAAACGTTTGATGCCGACGCGTTCCAATCGCTCGACTTGGACGTGACGTCGGGGACGGTCGAGGTTAAATGTGTCTCTGGCGGCCCGGTGCGTGTTATCGAAAGCGGTCGCGTTGCGAAGGGAACGTCTGCTTCTGATGCGGCTACCCGGAACCTTGCTGAGGTCAAGGGCTCTACGCTCAAGATCAGTCAGTTCGACTACGATGATAAGCGCGCGATTGACCGCACAATTACCATTGAGCTGCCGCGAGATGTTGCGGATAACCTGGTGGGCATTACGGCGAATGTAGGGTCGGGCGACCTGGCGGTCGCGGACATTGCGTGCCATGATCTGGTTATAACGTTGAATTCGGGAGACGTTGAGTTTACGGGCACCGTGACCGACACCCTGAATGCCGAGGTCGGTTCGGGCGACATGACGTTCGATCTCTACCAGGCGCCCGCGAAGTCGATGGACGTGAGTGTGGGCTCGGGTGATGTGGAGATGACGGTTCCGAACTCTACGGGCTTTAAGGCGAGCCTCACCTTGGGCAGCGGCGACTTCGAGAGCGATTTCCTTCCGCTTGACTACGACGGCGAGACCATTTTGAATCTTGAATTCGATAATGGCGATAAGTCCGCTACGTATCGTTTTGAGGTTGGTTCGGGCGACATGTCATTTGATTCAGAGTGACGGGCGGTTATCGAAGACTTATAAACCATAGCTGCGCTGTTTGATGGAGGCGCCGGAGCC
>ERZ772871.963-NODE-963-length-18238-cov-29.7771_pt1 | contig 18238 bp, 17 predicted proteins | sample MGYA00511899_ERZ772871 | MGnify/ENA primary metagenome ERZ772871 (study PRJEB29015, sample SAMEA2737693) | human gut metagenome | biome: human gut; feature: human-associated habitat; material: faeces | place: China | collected 2012 ... | reverse complement strand
CCTCGACGACCTCATAGCCCCAGTCCTTCAGCAGCTCGATGCAGCTGCGGCGGGTAACACCGGGCAGAACGGTGCCGACGGTAGCAGCGGTGTACACCTTGCCGTCGATCTTGAACATGATGTTCATGCTGCCAACTTCCTCGACGTACTTCTTCTCCACGCCGTCCAGCCACAGCACCTGCGCGTAGCCCTGCTCCTCGGCCAGCTCACCGGCCTTGATGGAAGCAGCGTAGTTGCCGCCGCACTTTGTGAAGCCGGTCAGGCCGGGAGCGGCACGGATGTACTCGTCTTCCACGTAGATGCGCACGGGGTTGATGCCCTCGGCATAGTAGGCGCCCGAGGGAGCGCAGATGATGCAGAAAATGTAGTGCTTGGAAGCGTGCACGCCCAGACCCACGTCGTTTGCAAAAATGAAGGGACGGATATACAGGGAAGCACCGTCGGAATGGGGCACCCAGTCACGGTCCACGTCCACCAGAGTCTCAACGGCCTGAATGTAGTCCTCCACAGGGATCTTGGGGATGCACAGACGGTCGGCGGAGTCCTGGAAACGCTTTGCGTTGCAGTCCGGGCGGAACAGCTGGACGGTATCATCGGCCGTGCGGTATGCCTTCATGCCCTCAAAGATCTCCTGAGCGTAGTGGAACACGACAGTAGCCGGGTCCAGTTCAAAGGGGCCGTAGGGGACAATGCGGGCATCGTGCCAGCCTTCGCCCTCGGTGTAATCCATCACGAACATATGGTCGGTGAACTTCTTGCCAAAACCCAGATTGCTCTCGTCAGGCTTTGCCTTCGGAGCAGTGGTACGGGTGATCTTGATATCCAACATGATTTATTTTCCCTCTTTCCTGATCTCGGGCGCAGCGAGTAAAAATGCGCCCGCAAACACCGAATGTTGTTTTCTATTATAATAATATGAATGTGATTTACAAGGAAACGAAAAATCTTTCATCTTTGGACAGGTTAAGTTGCGCTAAATTGCCTGCTTTTCCATGTGCAAACTGCCCAAAATATGATACAATGAGGGCATAAGCCGGATCTTACAGGCTCAGAAAGGAGCTTTTGCACAATGATAAAAGGTGTTATTTTTGATATGGACGGGCTGATGTTCGACACCGAGCGCATCTGGGCCACCCTGTGGAAGCCCGCACTGGCCACACTGGGCCTTTCTTATAAGGAAGGGCTGGATGCTGCCGCGCGCGGCTCGGCAGGCGATTCCATGCGGGCCGTGCTGCGCCGCTTCTACGGCCCGGACTGCGACACCGATGCCATCATGGATGCCCTGCACGCGCAGGCAGAGACGGCCTTTCAGGCACCGCCGCCCAAAAAGCCGGGTCTGGATGAACTCATCGCCTATCTGGAAGCGCAGCACATTCCCATGGTGGTGGCTTCCTCCAGCCGGATGGCATCCATCCTGCGGCACCTCAACAACTGGCACATGACCGATCACTTCAAGGCCCTTATTTCCGGCGAGCAGTTCTCTGCGTCCAAGCCCGACCCGGAGATCTTTCTCACCGCGGCCAAGGCGCTGGGCACCACCCCGGCTGAAACGCTGGTGCTGGAGGACAGCTACAACGGCGTGCGGGCCGGTGCGCGGGGCGGCTTTGTCACCGTGATGGTGCCGGACCTTGCCCCCGCCGACGACGAGATGCGCCGTCTGTACACCGCCGAGTGCAAAGACCTGCGCGAGGTGAAAAAGATGCTGGAGGAGGAGAAGCTTCTTTCCGAAGCCTGAAATATACAGTTGATCTTTTACATTTTCACGCTAAAAAAAGCGGAGAACATCCTCAAGGAAGCCTTTGCCTGCCTTATCCAGCAGTCTTCCCGTGTGGAACTGGGCAAGAAGTTCGAAAGCGGCTTCCATGCCAAGCCCGACACCCCCAGCCCGCAGGCTGTACCCGCCGCAGGCGAACCCACCATCTCCATGACGGCTCTCTTGGAATTGCTCAAGGATGCCGACCCGGAAATGAAGGCAAAGCTCCGCCTGGCACTGCTCACCTGATGCAAAAAAGGGCACTGATTGCAATGCAATACAGCGCCCTACATCATCGGACATGGATAACACCGACCGTGCAAAAACCGTGCAGAAACCGTGCAGCCATGGCTTACAAAACAAAAAAGCCATGAAATCTTTCGATCCACAGCTTCCACGGTAGACATTCCTACGCGTTGGGACCCGCGGGCTAAGCAACAGCAACGGGTTGCACTGGGCTGATTGCTTGCGGAGCTGCGCGCCGCCGCCCTGTTCGAGCCCCTTCCATCGTTTATATAAAAAGAAAAACCAGCACACAATGTGTACTGGTTTTTCTTGGTGCAGTAAAGCAATCCAAATCCGAACCATTTCCCTCGGATGCGACTTTTGCCGCTTCTCCAAAGGTGACGGTCTGTGTCCCTTCTTTATAGTTGAAGGTAATGAGAACCTTATCATCATACAGGTAAATCGCATTGATGAAGGTATCCACCAGTGCCTGTCGCTGGTCTTTCAGGCTCATATCCAGCTTGCGGAACCGCAGCAGCCAAAACCTGATAAATTCTTCGGTCACTTTCGGCTTCGCCAGCTTTTCTTCCGCAATGCGGGCTTCAAGCTCACGCTTGGTTTCTTCGAGCTGCTCTAGCCGCTCCTTGGTGGAACTGGTAAGGATTCCAGCCTGAATCGCATTGAGCATATTCTGGATACCCAATTCCGCATCCCGGAGCTGCTTCTCATAGAGGGGAAGATTAGTGTTCTCCCGGTCTTGCAGCTCCATGACCTTGGCGATGATGGATTCCATGGCGGCATCATCCCGGACAAGCTGCATGGTCTGGTTGACCACCAGATCTTCCAGCCACTGTTTGCGGACGGTTTTCTTTTTGCAACCCTTCTTCTTTTTGGCGGTGGCACATTTATAATAGCGGTGGACTTCTCCCGTCCGACTCGTGCCGCTTTCACCAAACATCAGTGCACCGCAGCAGCCGCAGAACAGCTTGGTGGTGAGCAAATAGTCGTCCTCTGCCTTTCTCCGGGCAGGGGCTTTCTTGTTTTTGGCAATCTTTTCCTGCACATCATCGAACAGTTCCAGCGGCACGATGGGCGGAATCGCATCTGGCACAACCACATCCCGGAATTTCAGTTCTCCGATGTACCGCCGATTCTTGAGCATATGTTCGACACTGTTATAGGTGAACGCACCGCCGACCGGGTTCTTGATGCCGTTCTCGTTCAACCAGTCCCGAATCTCTTTCATCGTAAGACCATCCCGGTACTTTCTGAACGATTCCAGCACGAAAGGGGAGGCAAGCGGGTCAATGTGGAATTTCCGCTCGGAATCCAGCGTATAGCCAAAGGTTCCACGACCACCATTGCAGCGGCCTTTCAGGATGTTCTCCGTCTGTCCACGGACAACCTTTTCGGCAAGGTCGGCAGAGTAGTATTCTGCATAGCCCTCCAGAACAGATTCCAGAATGATGCCTTCCGGCCCCTCGGAAATGATTTCCGTAGCCGACATAAGCTTGACACCGTTCTTCTCCAGCTGGGTCTTGTACCGGGCACTGTCGTAGCGGTTCCGAGCAAAACGGTCGAGTTTCCAGACCAGAACGATGTCAAACAGCTTCTTGTCGCTGTCCTTTATCATCTGTTGGAACTGAGGGCGGTTGTCCGTCTTGGCAGAGATGGCACGGTCAATGTAGTGCTTGACGATAGTGATATCGTTTTTCTCGGCATACGCCGTACATTCACGGATCTGACCCTCGATGGATTCTTCGCGCTGGTTGTCGCTGGAATAGCGGGCGTAGATCACGGCGGTCATGGCAGGCACCTCCATTTATACATCATTGAACGGCAATACGTTCATCAAAACATTGTTTCGTATAATGTATATACCATAACTTGAGATAGATTGCAATAGGGAAAATAACTGCCCAACAACAAAAAGCCCCATTCGCCATTGAGCCAAACCTCTCAAAAAACGAATGGGGCACAATTACTTACAGATTCTCGCTGAAGAATTTCTCCATGGCAGCGGCACTTGCTTCCTCATCGCCGCCCTCAACAGTCACAGTGACGGTATCTCCCTGCTTGATACCCAGCCCCATAACTGCCATCAGCTTAGTTGCCACAGCAGACTTACCTGCTGCATTTTCCAGCGTAATGGTGCTGTCCAATGCTTTGGCTGCTTTCACCAGCAGACCAGCCGGACGTGCATGAACGCCGTTTGCATCCTGAACGGTATAGATGAACTTTCTCATTTCTTTCTCCTTATAATTTAGATTTCACTTATCAACCGGGACAATTTTCATCCAGACAAATTCTGCTTTCCAAACTATACCATTTTAGCCGCTGCGGATTGAACATACGGGCAGTACAATTTTTTTGAACGAGCCTGCCATTGACTTTTTGCGCAAAGAGATTCATATCACTGTTTTCTGCACAGGATGCATCCTGATGCATTGGCAAGACGAGCTGTGCTCCCAGTGAAGCACATTCTTCTGCATACGATTCTGCCGATGCCGTTGCAATTCTTTGCCGGAGAAGCAATCCGGGTCGTCTGTTTTTCCACGCTGCCTGCAAGTCTGTCAGGTCAACGCCCGCCGCAAACCCGATAAAAAATCCATTTTTTAATGTGAAAGCATAGTTCGTGTTATACAAGCAACCATACGAGTTCAGCGGCCCAATCATGGGATTCTCCGGGTCAGCAAACATTTTTCCTCCATCAAAATTGCTCACGGTTCCCAAATCCGTGTGATTTCCTGAAAAAGTATTCAGTGTAAAATCATCAAAATGATAGGTCAAACCGGGAACAATCGGGCGAATACAGGCCTCTGGAACTTGAAATGCAGCGGACAGTTCTCTTGCAAAAATCCGGTCACAGATCACAGTAGGCCGTGCTTGCTTAAACAGATCTGGCAAATTTGCAGTATGGTCAAAATGCGAATGGTTGATTGTGACATAGTCTACCTTTCCAAGTTCATCTGCGTCAAAAGCCGGTGTGCAAACTTCCTTCCATGCCTTTGGATTCTGCGGAAAAAAAGGGTCTGTCATCAAAATTTTTCCGCCGGGCAGCTCAAACTGAAAGCACTGGGCGTGAATCCATCGAAATCGCAAAATAGGCACTGCAATCGAGGTTTGATACGGTGTCTTTGGCGTTTCCTGCAAAGGAATAATCTTATCAAGCTCCATAAAAAATCTCCTTCACCACTTAAAAATAAAGCACCCGGCTCTGTGTTTATTCCACAGCAGAACCGGGTGCCAGGTCTTAAAAGAACTGCAACATATCAGATACTGTTCAGTTCAATCAGTTCTCATCAAAGCCGATCAGCAGAGTAAAGCCAAAACCTGCCACAACGGAAACCACAACAGAGATAATAGCACCAATCATAGTCGGTCCGAACATAATGATGCTCAAAATGCTGTTGGCCGCCATCGTGTAAGCTTTGACACCCAAGAATGCTGCGATAAAACCACCAACCAGCGAGCCCAGAATCATGCTGATCATTGTTTTCTTTCGGGGAAGAATGACACCATACATCGCAGGCTCGGTAACACCAAAGACACAGCTGGATGCCGCAGAAAGAGCTGCTGCACGGTGTTTTTCAGACTTAAATGCAACGGCCAGCAGAACGCCAAGCTGTGCAAAGTTGGAGCAGTAAGCACCCGGCTTCACCGCAGGTTCATAGCCCAACGTAGAAATCAACTCGGTCATGGTAGGAACCATCAAAGTGTGTGCGCCAAACATGACCAGCAGCGGCCAACTAACAGCGGTCAGCGGAACGATCAGGAACGGAGAAACAGAATAGACCCACAGAACAGCATTGACCAGAGTGGAACCCACGAAATAACCCAGCGGTCCGAATACGACCAGTGCCAGAGGCAGCATGAGCAGGAATGTGCACAGCGGCACAAAGGTGAATTTCAGTGCGCCAGGGATCCACTTATTCATAAACTTTTCCACATAAGCCATCACAAAAGTGATGAGCAGCATGGGAATAACACTCTTGGCGTAGCTGATAGCAGTGAACGGAATGCCGTAAACAGTAGTTCCACCGTCAGTGACCAGTGCAAGGAAGTTCGGATGTACCAGAACTGCACCAATCAGACCTGCTACAAATGGATTAGCTTTCAGCTTTTTCGCAGCAGCAATGCCAACAAAAATCGGCAGATAATAGAAGCCTGCATCGTATGCAGCGTTCAGCAGACGATAGGTATTGCTATCGGTAGACATCCCGAAAAAGCTGGTTGCAAGAGCCAGAATCACGCTGATCATACCAGAAGTGATCAGAACGGGCAGCAGCTGGCTCATCGTGCCGGTAACATAGTCCATCACCTTCGCCCAAATTGCCTTGAAGCCTTTGGGCTTCTCAACATCGTGGTTATCTTCATTCACGACTTCACCGGTATCCATTTTGTAGTTGGACGTCACTTCGTTGTACACAGCAACGACATCGTTGCCGATAACGACCTGATACTGACCGGATGCCTTGACTACCGTCATAACGCCCGGAATCTTTTTGATAGCCTCGGTGTCCGCCTTGCTTTCATCCTTCAGAATAAAGCGCAGACGTGTGACACAGTGGGTCACCATCTTGACGTTGCCTTCGCCGCCAATGTTCGTTACGATGGCGTCGGCAAGTTCTTTAAAATTCTTTTTTGCCATGAGAGATTCCATCCTTTCGCTTTTTGTTTATGCAAGATCCTCGCCGTTGGTGGCGATCACTTTCTTATACCAGTCGAACGACTTTTTCTTCCGACGCTGGCGCGTGCCATTGCCATCATCATCCTGATCGACATAAATATAACCGTACCGCTTGGAGATCTGGGAGGTGGATGCGCTGATCATATCAATGCAGCCCCAGCTGGTATAACCAAACAGCTCTACGCCATCCTCGATTGCTTCTTTCATCTGTTCGATGTGCTTGCGCAGATAGGCGATGCGGTAATCATCATTGATGCTTCCATCCGGTTCGATCTTGTCCACAGCACCCAGACCGTTTTCTGCAATGAACAGAGGCTTCTGATAACGGTCATACAGCTGATTCAGCGCAGTCCGCAGCCCCTTCGGGTCGATCTGCCAGCCCCACTCACTGGATTCCAGATAGGGGTTCACAACACTGTTGCCCAGCATATTTCCGACTGCACCAGTATGCTGGTCTGCATGGGCACTGATTGCACTGGACATATAGTAGCTGAAGGAGATGAAGTCCACCGGATACATCCGCATGATCTCCTCATCACCCTGTTGTACTTCCAGTTTTACGCCTTTTTTCTCAAAGAAACGAGCAGCATAGGCCGGATAATAACCGCGTGCCTGCACATCGGTAAAGATCAGACTCATGCGCTGTTCATCCACGGTTTTCTGAATATCATCCGGGTCGCAGCTGTACGGAACCAGCAGCTGGTAGCTGACCATGCAGCCCACCTTGGAATCCGGGATGATCTCATGGCAGTACTTCGTTGCCAGTGCGCTTGCCACAAACTGGTGGTGGGCAGACTGCCAACGCTTCTGCTCGATATTCTCACAGTTTTCTTCTACGATACCGGCACTGACAAACAGATGGTGTTTGATGCAGTTGATCTCGTTGAAGGTCAGCCAGTATTTTACTTTATCTTTATACCGCTTGAAGCAGGTGGTTGCAAATTTCACATAGAAATCGATAAGCTTGCGGTTTGCCCAGCCGCCGTATTCTACGCCCAAAGTCAGCGGCATTTCATAGTGAGACAGCGAAACCATCGGCTGGATGCCGTACTTGGCACACTCATCAAATACGCTGTCATAGAACGCCAGACCCGCCTCATTGGGCTCTGCTTCATCGCCGCGAGGGAAAATGCGTGTCCATGCAATGGACATCCGGTAGCACTTGAACCCCATTTCCCCAAACAGGCGGATATCCTCCTTGTAGTGGTGGTAGAAATCGTTGCCCACACGCTTGGGATAATAAAGTTTGGAATCCGGATTCATGGCTTCCTTGACCTGATCGTGGGTCATCATCAGCCATTGATCCAGCCATTTTTCCTTCGGAAGCGATGAATCAAAGGTGTACACATCTGCGACCGAAAGACCTTTGCCGCCCTCGTTCCACCCGCCTTCCAGCTGGTTTGCTGCCGAGGCACCGCCCCAGAGAAAACCTTTCGGAAAGTGTTTTCTGACTGTAAAATCCATAAAAACCTCCTGTCAAACTTTCAAAATTGCACCCTCGTCCGCAGAAGAGACCAGCTTTTGATACCGTGCCAGCCAGCCGCCTTTGACCCAGCTTTCCGGCATCACCTGTTCCTTGCGGCGGCGTGCAAATTCTTCTTCTGTAACATCGGCGTGAATCGTATAGTGCAGCATATCGATCTCGATCTGGTCACCATCACGAAGCAAGCCGATCTCACCGCCTGCGGCGGCTTCCGGGGAAACATGGCCAATGGATGCACCACGAGATGCACCGGAGAAGCGGCCATCCGTGATCAATGCCACATCTTTGTCCAGTCCCATGCCAGCCAGTGCGGAAGTCGGCACCAGCATTTCACGCATACCGGGACCGCCTTTCGGTCCTTCATAAAGGATCACAACGATATCTCCCGGATGGATCTGTCCACCGTAGATCGCATTGACCGCTTTTGCTTCTCCAATGAACACCCGTGCTGTGCAGGTGTGAACAAGCATTTCCGGGGCAACTGCGCTGCGCTTGACAACGCAGCCGTTTTTGGCAATGTTGCCAAACAGGAAAGCCAATCCGCCCATCCGGGAATAAGGATTTTCGACCGGGCGGATGACCTTCGGATCGCGGTTCTCTGCACCGGCAATATTTTCGCCTACGTTCTTTCCGCTCACCGTCATCAGACCGGTATGCAGCAAGCCAATGCCGGCCAGTTCCTTCATCACAGCTGCCACGCCGCCCGCTTCGTTGAGTTCTTCCATGAAGTGGTTGCCTGCCGGTGCCAGATGGCACAGGTTGGGCGTCTTTTCGCTGATTTCATTGAACCGCTTCAAATCAAGTTTGTATCCAGCTTCGTGTGCAATGGCGGGCAGGTGTAGCGAGCTGTTGGTTGAACAGCCCAGAGCCATATCCACCGTGATAGCATTTTCCAGAGCCTGCTCATTTACGATATCGCGCGGCTTAATATCCCGGCGCACCAGTTCCATGATCTGCTTGCCGCTTTCTTTTGCAAAACGCAGACGTTCCGAATACGGTGCGGGGATCGTACCATTACCATGCAGAGCTAGACCCAGTGCTTCACACAGGCAGTTCATGGAATTGGCGGTAAACATGCCGGAGCAGGAGCCGCAGGAGGGGCAGCTGCCTTTTTCGCATTCCAGCAGACCGGCATCATCCAGCTTTCCGGCTTTGTAGGCACCGACTGCTTCAAACATCTGCGAAAGGCTGGTCTTTTTGCCCTTGACACGTCCCGCCAGCATCGGCCCGCCGGAGCAGACGATGGCAGGAATGTTCAGCCGCAGTGCTGCCATGACCATGCCGGGTACGATCTTGTCGCAGTTGGGAATCAGCACTAGACCATCGAAGCAATGTGCGGCGGCAAGCGTCTCCACGGAATCCGCGATCAGTTCACGGGATGCCAAGGAATAGTGCATTCCACGATGTCCCATGACGATGCCATCGCACACACCAATGGCAGGCACCACCACGGGGGTTCCTCCTGCGGCATAAATTCCAGCCTTGACTGCCTCAGCAATTTTGCTCAGGTGCATATGACCGGGGATGATCTCGCTCTGGGCAGATACCACGCCGATCAGCGGCTTTTTGATCTCATCTTCGGTAAAACCGGCCGCATACAGAAGCGACCTCTGCGGTGCGCGTTCAACACCCTGCGTAATTTGTTCACTGATCATTTTTCTGCACCTTAACCTTCCATTGCGTGAACCAGACGGATCAGCATCTTGTTGCAGGGGGCTACGATGCCATATTCATCCGCCAGTTCCGCAATCGCACCATTGATGCGGTCAATTTCTGTCTTGCGGTGATTCATGTAATCCTGATACATACTTGCGTATCCCAACGGGTTGTTTTCGCAGACTTCTTTTACAGTTTCCATTGCAACGTCCGACGGGATCGAAGTTTCATCCGCTTCTGCCACTTTGACGCACTCCTGAATCACATCTGTACAAATCTCCCACAGATACGGATTGCTGGACAACTCGCCCAGATGCTTTCCAGTTACCATGGAAAGTGCATTCACGGCACAATTGACAAACAGTTTTTTCCAGAGGATCACCTGAATGTCATCCAGAACGTAGACTTCAAAGCCTGCCTGCTTCAGGATCTCACCTGCAATTTTGGCTTTCGCGGTGTTATCCGGAGTCCGCACATCAGGGCCGATATTCGTGGGGCCATGGCCGGAATGGTAGATCACACCCAGTCCCTTCACGACACAGTTATGACTGGTCGTACCAACCAGAATATTGTCCTTGCTCACAAACTTTGCAATGTCACGGTTGTTGCCTGCGCCGTTCTGCAACGTCATGACCAGCGTGTTGCTGCCGATCATCGACAGATTCTGCCGGATGGTATCCTTCGTGAAGATACCCTTCACAAAGACGATTACCAGATCCTGCACACCAATGCCTGTCTCACTCTTCACGGCTTTAAGGGTGTAAGTTTCCTCCGTGCCATCAGCTTCCTGCACAACGATGCCGTTCTGGTTGATGTGATCGATCAGCGTCTCATTCACATCTACCATCGTTACGTCCTGTGTACGGGACAGCTTTGCGCCATACAGACTGCCCATTGCGCCTGCACCCAATACTGCGATTTTCATATACCACGCGCTCCTTCATTTATCTTCTTATCACTTATCGCTGTCTTTCAGTGTACTTTCGACAGCCTTATTGTATCAGTCTGCAAAAGGAAAAGCCATTCGGGAAAATTCTCTTACAAAAGCAAACTTTTCCGAATGGCTTATATCCAAGCTGTATCTTATTTTTGCAAAATATCCGCCGCCGCATGAAAAAACTCAATGATGCCCGGCTGATCATCCCTGAATTTCAGAATCTTGATCGTGCTGATCTCTCTGAAGTCGTATGGGAACGGCGTGTCGAGTGTGATGATTTCCATGCCGGTCTGCACGGTGGGAGTTGTACATATCACACACAGCGTGTTGCGATTCAGCGCATAGGTTGTAATTTTAGCCGGGCCTTCTTCCGGCAGCAGCATTTCAATTTTTTCCAAGTGTGAAAGTGTTTTATACTGGGTGATTCTTTCCATCCGCGCCATGCGTTGGATACGATTTGTTTTACGGCAGTCCTCCAGAATGCTCTTCAGCATTTCACGGTTTTCATTTGTCATAATGATCGGGATCAATCGGAAGCGACTGTTTTTCAGTGCGATTTCAGGCTCTGTTGTCAGGAAAATCGTGTAATAATCGATATCCCGCAGCAAAGAGCTGTTCCATGCGTAACCGGGCAGATAGTCTACACGTTCCGGCGCAAACGAAAGCATCTGACAGATATAGTTCCTCAAATTTTCCATCAAGTAAAAACTCTGATTGCCTACCAAAAGGATGCGAACGCTGGATGGGTAATGAATCGTATCCAGATAGCTGCCCAGAAATGCCGCCATATTCAGAATTTCTGTCCGAGGAAGCTTTTTTGCAAACACGTCCTGAAATGCCTGTTTCACCAGATGGATCGCCAGCGGATATTTTATCAGGATGCTTTTATCGTAGTAGTTCACCCGGTGATAGGGGCGTTCCAACAGTGCGTTCAGATTTTCAGCGACCAGTTCGGGGTCTTCAAAGTGCAAGGGCTGAGAAAGCTTCAGCTTCTGGTTAAAGTAGTTCTCCAGTGCATGAAGGTTTTCCTGTTTTGCATCGGGGTGGCTTTTAGGGGCAAGGATCGTTGCTTTCCGAATGAATTTATTGATCTCTGTCTGCTCGGACGCTGAAAAGGTATATCCGAGCTTTCTCGACAGCGTTTCATAAAAGGCTGGATATTCAAACGGTTTCTCGCCCATTTCCGGGAGATAGTATCCCAAACTGGAACGCAGTCGGCTCATCGCAATATAGCGGAGAAGAAAAGAATATTCTTCTCCTGAAATAAAACGCCCGGTATCGATCAGCAACTGCTGCAAAGGTTCCGCTGCCTGTTCCATGGATTCCTGATAGTGCTGCACCGCATCCGGATCGATCTTTGTCATTTGCAGGACATGGAGCGGTCCCCATGCAGTGCATGCGTACCGTTTATCCTTTTCCTCGCCATGAATATAGATACCCCTCTGCGGTGAAACTTCCAGTTGAATATCATCATTACGACCAAACCACCGCCGCATCTGACGGATTTCTTCAAACACAACAGACTTCGATAAATAATAATCCTCCGCCAGCTGATCCATTGGAATATACTGCCGCCGAAAAAGCAGATCCATGATCAGGATGATGCGCCGTTCATCCAGATTAAAGTAAACCTCATTATAAAAAGCGTCCTTCAGAATTTCATTGCGCAGACATTCGCTGATTCGGCAAACTCGATAGCCCTTGTTCTTTTGTGTTTCGATGTTTCCCTCTTGCCCAATGTCCTCCATGAGCCACTTTATATTTTGCTGAACCTTTTTCTTGTTCCAATCCAGCATCCTTGAAAGTTCTTCGCCGGTAATCCAATCTCCCTTACGCAGCATACAGAACAAAAGATCTCGCGCTTCTTTTCGCAGCTCCATAATGATGCCCTCAACTTCCAGATTTTCGTTTGACCTAAGATTGTTTTAAGTATTTCATCTTTTTTCAGAAAAGTCAACGCCGCATTCAAAAGTCGATAAGTCCTACTATCGTTGCTTTACCACAATAAATTTTTCAAAAACATCTTGACGCACCCCACGAACCATGATATTCTCTGTCACAAATCCCACGGAGCTTGTCGGGGCAACGCCCCTCCATCTTGCTTCGCAAGACCGCTCTGCCGCTTAAAAGCCCCACTGGGGCTTTCATTGCTACGCAAACGCGGACTTTGTGGACTGATTCTATCCACAAGATGTGGTCGTGTTCATTTTGAACACTGCCTCACCGTGGATTATCCCTGAAAGATTTACCGCCCCGCAACACACCCGATTCATTTTGCCGCCGATTCACCCGACAAAATCCATCGCTGCGCTGCGTGGGCGGTATTTTTCTTTTTCACAAATAAAATCCTATGTAGTTGTTCAATCTCCCGAAATTTGTTTTTAGTTGTTGACCGCACAACCTCAAAGTGTTATTCTTGCGTTTGAAAGAAGCAGGACGTAGTGTCTGCACTGCACCCAGCTTTCTTCATATTGTACCTTGAATCTTGCACAAGCCGTCTGAACGCGATACCGTGCCATGACCTCACACTTTCCGTGAGCGAGCCGGACAACGCTGCTGCACAAACAGGGGCAGGAACTTCGTTCGGAGCAAACGGCGATCAACATACACGAGCAGCGGAACTCTCTGCTTATTTTTGCGTCTTAACAATTTGGAAACAATTACCCAGAAACGATTTTGAGCGCAGCGGTAGAGGGCAAGAACCGTCCCGTGGCCACAAATTTTCAATTCTTGAAAATTTCCTGTCCATCCGGGACTTCACTTCTTCAATGCATCTGCATTTCCGAAGTGATCTTGTTGGGGTAGCGCTTGTCGGGGCAACGCCCCTCCATCTGCTGTCGCAGACCGCGCTGCCGCTTAAAAGCCCCACTGGGGCTTTCATTGCTCCGCTGCGCTTCGCAAACGCGGTCCCACCCCAAACCCTGCTCATGGTTCGCACCTGACGGTGCGAACAAACGGCGTGTCGTGCTTTACATAACTTCACCGAGGAGTTATCGAACAGACAGGAGGTACAATGACCAAAACGAATGTTCAATCGACCCCTAGCAATTCCCAGCACCACGACACGCCGAACAACAAAACGCACGTCATCAAGTTCCGTGTGACAGCGGAGGAAAAAGCGTCACTGGAACTCACTTGCAAACTCCTGAATCTCTCCCTCTCCACTTTTATCCGCCGCGCCATCCACAACGTCAAGATCGAGAAAACAATCATCGTTGCAGGCGGCGGCGAAGAAACCCTGACCGCCGTTTCCACTCTGCTTGCCCAGTGCAGCAAGGTGGGCACCAACCTCAACCAGCTTGCAAGGCACTTCAATTCCGGCGGTGCGGACACCGAGCAGATCCGGGCGAAAATCCTTGACGAACTTGCAGACCTGACTGCATTTCGGCTGCACGCCGAGAAAGTTCTGGGTGAACTGTATGGCAACGCTCAAGCATATAAGCTCTAAAAACTCGGACTACTCTGCGATTGAAGCGTATCTTGTTTACCAGCACGATGCGTTCACCGGGAAGCAACTTCTGGATGAACACGGCAGACCGAAGCTGCGGGAATCCTACCTGCTCGACACCCTTGAGTGCGGCGATTTCTCGTTTGCAACGGCCTGTCTGCTGGCGAACCGCAAGTATGGCAAGAACACCTAGCATGGTGATATTAAGAGTCATCAATATATCATCAGCTTTGACCCCAGAGATGCAGCCGACAACGGCTTGACCATGGAAAAGGCACAGGCACTTGGCCTGAAGTTTTGTTCTGAAAATTTTCCCGGTCATCCTGCCATCGTCTGCACCCACCCGGATGGGCACAACCATTCAGGAAACATCCATGTCCACATCGTGATCGGCAGCATCCGAACACGGGAAGTGGAGCGCAAGCCTTATATGCAAAAGCCCCGCGACTGGCGTGAGGGCATGAAGCACTCCAGCACAGCCCAGACCATGAGGCACTTGCGTGTCGAGGTCATGGAGCTGTGCGAGGGTGCCGGACTGTACCAAATCGACCTGCTCAACGGCTCGAAAGAGCGTGTCAGCGAAGCCGAGTATTGGGCGCGCAGGCGTGGGCAACAGAAACTTGACTGTGAAAACGCAGCCCTCACCGCAGCTGGACAGCAGCCCCGGCAGAAGAAGTTTGAAACTGTGAAGGGCACTTTACGGAAACAGATTGCTTCAGTGCTGTACTTTGCCACCAGCTTTGAAGATTTTTCCGACAGGCTCTTGCAGCAGTACGGCATCACCGTCAAGGAAAGCCGTGGGCAACTCAGCTATCTGCCTGCTGGTAGAACAAAGTTTATCCGGGCAAAAAAGCTCGGTGACAACTACGACAAGGAGATAGTTCTTGCCACCCTGACCGCAAACGCAGAGCACAAACCCAAGGCGCAGTCCAAGCAGGATGCCATCAGGAAACTGATTGACATCCAAGCGAAGCTGAAGCAGGGCAAGGGCATCGGCTACGAGCGTTGGGCGAAAAAACACAACCTCAAAGCCATGGCACAGACCTTGATTCTCCTAGAAGAAAAGGGCTTGACTGACGAGGGCGCACTCGACCAGAGAATTACAGAGCTTGATACCAAGTTCCACGATTCGCTGGCGGTGGTGAAAGACCTCGAAGGTCGTATGAAAGCCAACAAAGAGCTGCGCTATCATGTCGCAGCCTACGCCAGCACCAAGAACATCGCACAGCAATTAAAAGCTGCAAAACGACCCGCAGCCTTTGAAGAACAGCACCGTGCAGAGCTGACAGCGCACCGGGCGGCAGCAGCCTATTTCAAGGCAAATGATATCACCAAGCTGCCCAGCCCGAAGAAACTGGAAGCCGAGTATGCACAGCTGGCATCCGAAAAGGCGAAGTTCTACGAGCAGTACAAGGAAGCCAAGGAAGAACTGCTCAAACTGAAAACCGCAAAGCAGAATGTTGCGTCCTTTTTCCGGGAGGAAGAACAGACGCAGCAGGAGAGATAAAGGAGTGTGCGTATGATCAATCTGAAAATCGACCCGGAGTTCCAGTCCCAGATTCCCCCTCTGACCGATGATGAATTTAAGCAGCTTGAAGAAAATATCCTCAAGGAAGGCAAGCTGATTTCTCCTTTGATCGTGTGGAACAACACACTTGTTGATGGCCATAATCGTTATGAAATCGTTCAGGAGCATCCCGAAATCTCTTTCTCCACAATGCCGCTCCCGTTGGGCTGCATTTTGTCAAGATAAAAAATCAAGATGCTGCTGCAAATTTAAAAATTGCCAGCTTTCGCTTCTTTTTGGATGATTTTTCGCATTTGAGTATCCAATGTGCTCTTTGCATTCGGATTGAAAAAGATGTTGACGTTGTAAGTTGCGTTTCTGACTCGCATGGTCAACAGTCCGTCAGCGGGGCGATGTTCGGTCAGAGTGATAGTTTTGCTCATTTGTGCTTCTCCTTTTACAATGTGTGTTCAGTTGCCTTTTGCTGGGGCTGTAATTTTTTCTGTTCAAGCGCTGCCTTGCTATCGTTTAACTTTTTCAGCACCGATTCCTTCTCCGGCATCTTACCGCCCGGTGCAGAAAGCTGCTGTTTATTCAGCACCATGTCGATATACTTGCGGATATTTTTCAGTGCGGAGATGTCCGGCTGCAAGGTTTCCAGTTGGGTGCGCAGCTCTGCGCTGCCGGATTGCAGCGCAGAAAATTCGGCATCCAATGCCGAAAAATCCACCGCTGTGTTGCCGTTCAGCTTCATCAGGGTGCGGACAGCTTTATTAAAGGTGTCCAGCTCCTCTTTGTGCTGGGCGGCATAAGCGTCCTTGGTCAACTTGAAGTTCTTCTTGATAAAGGTGTCGTGGATGGGCTTCAGCTTGGCATGGGCGGCGGCAGCATCCTTGATCTGGGCGATTGCCCGCATACGGTTTTCGTTCTGCTTCAACTGCCTACGGAGAGGGGCGGCGGTCTGGTTCAGGTTAGAAATTGCGGTATCCAGATCCTCGATGGTGTTCAGAGAATGGGCTTTCAGATAGTCCACCGCCCGTTTGACTTCCTCAAAGTCTCGGACAGTGCATTTCAGTTTTGCCTTGCCAGACCAATCGCTGCGCTGTTCGTTGCGGAGATTGAAGTAGTCCACCAGCAGATCGGACAGTGTGGGCTCCTTCGCTTTTTCCAGAGCGTCCAGAAGAAGCTGCTTCTTTTCATTCAGGTCTGCAATCCAGCGTTGCAGCCCACGGATGGCGCTGCGGATGGACTGCATCAGGCTGTTGGCTGCACGAATGTCCCGGTTCAGGTTTCCGAGAAAGGTTTCCACTCCACGCTTTTCCATCTGGTGCGCAGCAGGGCCGAGATGCACGGTCGGTATCTGCTGGATGCCCTGCCGCTCAAAGGAGCGCAGGTCAACACGTTCCGATCTGCCAGCAGCTTCCAGATAGCGGTTGGTAATGGTTTCCCAGCTATGCCGCCAGACCTCAGCGTACTTCTGGTCGTTCCAGTCCACGGTGTTTTCCTTGTGGCACTTCCAGTTCCCAGAAGGGAGCCGGATGCGCTCGCCGTTCTCGTCAAGGTCGTACACCTTTCGGGCTTTCGGGAGCCACTTGCCGTGTTCATCCATTGCCCGGAGCGTCAGCAGAATGTGGGCGTGTGGGTTTCCATCTCCCTTGTCGTGGATGGCAAAGTCGGCAATCATCCCTTTGGAAACAAACTGCTCCTGACAAAACTCTTTTATCATGGACAAATACTGCTCCTTCGGCACCTCCACCGGGAACGCCAGCACGATGCGCCGGGCAAGCTGGGAGTTCCACTGGTTCTCTACGGCTTCTACGGCGTTCCAGAGCGTTGCCCGGTCTGCATATCCGGGCGGCGCATGGGACGGCAGCATGATCTCGGCGTGGACAAGTTCTTTCTTCTTGTTGTAGAATTTCGTTTTCTGGTCGTACTCACTGAACAGCCGTTCGCCGCTCTGGTAAGCGGCCCCGGCAACAGCGGACTGCCCTTGGCTGCGCTTGACGATGGTAATTTTGAAATGCGGACACGGAATAGGCATCACCCCCTCGATAACATTTGAATCGTTCTCTTGTAAAAATCACGAACTTATGGTATTATTAGCTTGAATAAGCAAGCAGAAAGTTGGTGAGCCAATGCCGGAAAGAAAATCACAACAAGAATTGGATTTTGAACGGAAACACGAAGAAGATTTGCAGCGGTTGCGTGGGCTACGTCTGATTGACGATGATTTCATGGCTGCGGTGTTTGAAGAACGTGCCTGTGCTGAGTTCCTTTTGCAGATCATCTTGAAACGTGATGACTTGACCGTTAAAGAAGTTCATGGTCAGTACAGCATCAAAAATCTGCAAGGCCGTTCAGTCCGATTGGATATTTTGGCAGTGGATCGGGAAAACCGTGCATATAATATTGAGGTGCAGCGCAGTGACCGTGGTGCTAGTGAAAAGCGCGCACGGTACAATAGCAGTCTGCTGGATGCAAACTTGACTGATGCGGGCGATGATTACGATGCGCTGAACGAAACATACGTTATCTTTAT
>ERZ772871.949-NODE-949-length-18812-cov-7.1182_pt1 | contig 18812 bp, 19 predicted proteins | sample MGYA00511899_ERZ772871 | MGnify/ENA primary metagenome ERZ772871 (study PRJEB29015, sample SAMEA2737693) | human gut metagenome | biome: human gut; feature: human-associated habitat; material: faeces | place: China | collected 2012 ... | reverse complement strand
GCTTTATGGGCCACTATTCTTTTCTCAGGCTTTGCACTTGAAGTGATAATTCGCCATCGTTTTTCCGGGGAGGAAAAGTCAAAAAAACAGCCTCCGGGAAAACTGTGTTCCCGGAGGCTCACTCGGTTTTGCAGATGGCTTTGCGGCCATCAGAAGGCGGTATCAGTCTTCATCCTCGGCTTCAGTCCCTTCCGGGGAACCGATCGGGACGCCGGCCTTCGCCTGACGGTCGACGACTTCGCGCATTTCCTTGCCGGCCTTGAAGTGCACGGCATACTTCGCCGGGACTTCAACGCTCTCACCGGAGCGGGGATTGCGGCCCTTGCGGGCCGGGCGATAGTTGAGCGCGAAGGAGCCGAAGCCACGGATTTCAATCCGACGGCCGCTTGACACCGCACGCGTCATTTCTTCGAGGATAAGCCGCACAGCCTCGTCCGCGGTTTTCGCCGAAATGCCGGGAATCCGTTCGCTGAGAAGAAGCATAAGTTCAGAACGAGTCACTGCAGCCATTTATTAAACTTCCTGAAAATTCAAAAATTAAAGAGTGAGATACGAATCTTAAGACGCCTGTGGAAAAATTTCCACCCCTTGACAGAAGAGGATTTTGTATACGTCTGCTACTCAGCTCTTTGAAGAAGTTGTTTTCGGTTTGGAATGTGGTCCGAACATAACGGAAGAGCGGGGGTAAAACTGCGCCATGGCAGCAGTCGGACAGGAGGACAGTTTTTGATTCAATCTGTGAGACAGAACCTGATGGTCTTCCCGCTAAGCCTAAGAGAGTCACGGAGGTCAGACATATCAAAGCGGCGCGTCCCTTAGTGGGAGGCGCCGCTCTGAGAGAAGACAGTCAGTTCTGCCGCTGCTCTTAAAAGAAGCGGGAAACGGAAATCACCTTTCCGATCGGCACGCCGCCAGTAGGCGCACGGTCTTCTTTTGCGTAAACGACAGCATCCTTGCCGTCTTTGCCCGGCATCAGGAACGCGTAGATGCCGATGGTGCCGCGTCTCGGATCGCCGGCAGCGGTATTGATGACAACGATGTCGCCTGAGCAGATGCTGTACTCGGGAATGTCTTCACCCGCGATCAGCCCCTTCAGATCCTTCGGCTCAAATCCGCGGTCAGCGAGATAGAGACGGGGGTAGACGACGGAAGGATAACGGACTTCATCGAGGGGGTGGAAATCAGGCTTCCCATCAGTGAAAGAGACAGTGCAGGTCGGGGCACGGGAGAAAGTACGCGACTTCGTGCGGCGCTGACGAAGCTCAAGACGTTCTTCCGGAGAAGCGTCGTCGAGAGAATGGTCCTGATCCATCCAGCCGGACGGGAGATTCAGTTTCTCCTCAATCAGGCGGGCCAGGAAGTGTCCCATGTTGCGGACGGTGCCCTTCGGGGAGCACGCGCGGATCTTAATCTGGCGGAGGGTCGGATCGGTACGTTTTTTGCCAATAGCCTCGGAAATTGCGGCAAGGCTGCCGCACTGATCGACAAGCCGGAGAAGATTTTCCCTTCGAATTTCAGTAATAATTTTCATAGTTTAAAGGTGTTCCTCTGTGTAAAGCCAAACTTATTTAATGCTTGGTACCGCAGTTATATATATCTTAGCTTTTTTATTTAGAATGTATTGTTACATTAATTGTGCTAATTGGCAATAGTTTAGCCGGATATTTGAAAAGAAGCATTTAATTTCATCCGTTTGAAATTGTAAATAATGAATGTGAGAGAAATAAACCCTTACGGGTTAACGTCATGTTTAAGTGAACTCTGGTGATTGTTATTCATGCAATCACGAGTCGGGCGTTTTCTCTAGGGAAGATATCTTTGTGTCACGGAAAGTAAGCGAGATTTTGTCAAAAGAGCGTCAAAATCACGTAAGACTGGTAGAGGAAATGTAACTAAATCTTTTTTTATGAGTTCTGTTTTATAAAAAGTGGCACGAAAAATCATTTCAAGCCCTGTCCGGCTGGATATCTGAAGACGGTGTGTGTATCGGTCAGCCGTGATCTTTCTGCGCCAGAAACAGAAGCTGCTGCCGGGTGAAGGCATACCGGCCATTCAGTTCAGAAATCAGCCCTTCCCTGGCCCATCCGGAAAGTGTCCGGCTGACCACCCCCCGGTTGCTGTGAATGAGGGCAGCCAGATCCGTGACAGTAATGGAGCCGGGGAGCGGTGTTACCGCATCGCCTGGAATGCCGTTACCCGCTTTGAAGAGAGACAGAATTATCAGCGCGAGGCGTTTTGGAACAGTGAGGAGACCGTTCATCAGCAGTCCTTCTACCTGAGCCTCTTCTTTCAGAATGAAATTCGTTTTGGTGAGAGAGAAACGCAGGATCTTTTTCAAGCTCTCTGAGATATAACGGAATGTCGAGCGCCAGAGCCTCGACAGGCAGCAGAGCTTTGGCCATCAGGGGCATCTCATTGCCGGGCTGTGAGATAGCGCGGATGGCTCCGAGCGTAGTGCCCGCCGGAAAAAGCCCGACCATACGGCTGAAGTCCCCGGCGCCGCCGGCCAGCGTGGCGAAAAGTCCTTTTCTGATGAAATAAACCCGTTTTTCGAGACCGAAAGGAATCACCTCGTGATCATTAAATGTGACCTTCCAGCCGTGATCCGAGAATATTTTTTCGGTTCCTTCCGGATCCTTAGGCAGAACCCAGGGGCTCTGTGAATATACGAAATCCATAGCGATGACTCTCCTCCGAGCGATCTATAGCACAGCGCGGGGGCCGATGTCACAGCCTTGGGGGTATATTTCGGACCGGAATCGTATTTTTCTTTCGCTTAAGCGCCGCAGAAGCAGAAGATCTCGGAGGAGGACTTATGACAAGGTACGGATCAGTAAAGATTGAGGGGGTTGATATTTTCTATCGTGAGGCAGGGAGCCCCGAAAAACCGGCTCTTCTCCTTCTTCATGGTTTCCCGTCTTCCAGTCATATGTTCCGCGATCTGATCCCGGCGCTTGAAGACCGGTTTCATCTGATTGCGCCTGACTACCCGGGGTTTGGCCGGTCCGGGATCCCGCCGAGATCCTCTTTCTCTTATACGTTTGATCACCTCGCCGATATCGTCCGGCAGTTTGCCGATGTGATGGGGCTTGGGAAGTTCTTTCTTTATGTGTTTGACTATGGAGCCCCGATCGGCTTCCGGCTGGCAAAGTCGGAACCGGCGAGGATTCTCGGCATCATCAGCCAGAACGGCAATATCTATCAGGAAGGACTTGGCAAAAAGTGGGAGGCAAGAGCTGAATACTGGCGCCATCCAACTCCCGAACTTCGCGAACAATATAAAAGCGCCTTTGCGCCTCAGACCATCATCGGTCAGTACACATTCGGCACGGAACCCGGAAGCGTGTCGCCGGATGGCTATACGCTGGATATTCACTACACGGAACGCCCGGAATATGACGAAATTCAGTCAGATCTGATCTTTGACTATCAGACGAATGTCGCGCTTTATCCGGCGTTCCAGGCATATCTGCGCGAATATCAGCCGCCTCTTCTCGCGGTCTGGGGGAAAAACGATCCGTCGTTTATTCCTGCCGGAGCCGAAGCTTTCAGACGGGATCTTCCTGAGGCCGAAATCCATTTTGTGGATAGCGGTCACTTTGCTTTGGAGTCTTGCTGCAGTGAAATCGCGGCTTACATCAGGGCCTTTGCGGATCGGGTCGAGCGCGGCGCGCTGAAATGACAGGCAAACGCCCGATCCGTAATCTCCGGACCGGGCGTTTTCAGATCACTGATGTCACGCGCTCAGGGCTACATAGAGGAGGTTTTCCCCTTGATCGCGTCTATCGCGTGGATCGCGGCGAGGCGTCCTGAAGTCATAGCGAAACTCGAAGCCGATCCTTCGCAGCGGAGGTCGTACGTTGAGTCATAGAGACCGCCAATATCCTGGCCAATGACATAGAGGTTAGGAATGACATCGCCCTGCAGGTTCTTCGCCTCGAAGCGCGGGGTGACTGTGACACCGCCCAGCGTGAGGAAGTACGCGCGGATGCCTTTCAGAGCGTAATACGGACCGTGATTCATATCGAAGGCCTCCAGGTGCTCAGGCTTTCTGCCAAAGTCCGGATCTTTCTTTTCAGCGGCAAATTTATTGACACGTTCCATCGTCGCGCGAAGGTTCTTCGGGGGAACGCCGATCTGGTTTGCCAGATCCTCAATCGTGTCGGCCTTGAATGCCCAGCCGCGCTTCATGCCTTCTTCCCAGGTTTTTGGGAGTTCCTTCAGGGGAACACCGGCGAGAACGATCGCGTTGAACGGCAGGAGGGCGCCTTTGTTCACCATGGTGTCCATCTTCTTCTGATCGAAGATCGTGTACATCACACCGCCCGCGGTGGTCATGGCGTTGTAGACATCAACAAACACGGAACCGCGGGACTCATTAAAGAAGCGTTTGCCTTCGTGGTTCACCCAGAGCCAGGGCTGCGCGAGCGCGCAGCGACCCTGCTTCAGATAATCCGGGCCGCTGAACTGGCGGATCGGGGGATTATCGGGGAGGTACGGAGCGTTGCCGGCAACTGTCTGCATGCCGGCCAGACCCGCGCCGACCAGCTGCGCCATGTTGATACCGTCGCCCGTGCGGCCGTCCTTTTCCGGACCGCGGAGCCAGATCGGTTCCACCATGCCGGGGGTTGAAGAGTCAGCCACATACTTCGCGATCATCTCCTTATTCGCGGCGAAACCGCCGGTGGCGATGATGACCTTCTTCGCCATAACGAAAATGGTGTCGCCCTTGGCACTCTTCGCTTCAACACCGACAATCTGTCCGTTATTCGTGAGAAGCTTCTGCGCCGGGGTAGAGGTCAGAATCTGGGCGCGGTCACCCGCCGCGCGGATGTTCTTTTCGTAGTAGTCGAGAACCGCCTCGCATCCGCCTTTGAACAGGTGCCAGGTCATCAGGGATTCGTTTTTCGGATACATCGTGCGGATGCCGCGCATACCGATATGGGCTTCGTTCAGGATTTCGTTGATGGTGTCAGTCGATCCGGCAATCAGCGCGCGGAGAACTTCGGGGTCGGCGCGGAAATGATGATATTCAAGCGAGGCGTCAAGCACCTGGTCCACCGTGGTGTTGATGCCGTGAGCCTTCTGCCAGGTGGTCTGAACACCAAGCGACCCTTCAGGGAAGTGACCGGCGCCGCCGAGAACGCCAAGTTTCTCAAGCACCACGACACGGGCTCCATGCTTCACGGCAGTGCTCCCGGCGGAAAGTCCCCCCAGACCGCCGCCGATAATCACAATGTCAGTATTGATGGTCTGGGTTTTGGCCCAGGCCGGGCTCGTAACAGCCGTCAGAACAGCAGCCGTGATCAGATTCCTGCGCGAAATAGTGAACATAACTTTTCTCTCCTTAGTGAACCACTCCGGGACGAGTGCCCGGGATCCTGTTCTTATTATTCGAAAGAATTAGTTCTTTGGCTGTAACTTAGGTGACACCGCAGCATTGGCAACATGCTGTCAGACCGCCCCGGAGATCGAAATTCGCGGAATCCTTGCGGTATTACTTGCGGGGCATGAGGCTTTTTCAGGATTCCCGGCGGATAATGAATCTCACCAGCTAAACACCCGCAATTCAGTTGAAAAAATTCAAAAGAGAGGAAATTATGCTGAAGCAGTTTCTCCTGGCCTCATTCGCCTGTGCCCTTGCCGTAGTATCCGGATTTGGTGTCAGCACCAAAGCTGAAGCCAAGCCCGTTTACACGGTAGCGATGGATGCGGCGTACCCTCCGTTTGGATCTCAGGATCTGAAGTCGAAGGAATATGTCGGCTACGACGTCGATATCATCAAGGCGATTGCCGCCAAGGAAGGCTTCGCGGTCAAGATCCGCAATCTGCAGTTTGACGGTCTGATCCCGGCTCTCCGCACCGGTAACATTGATATCGCGATCAACGACATCACGATTACTCCGGATCGCGCGAAGAACGTGGATTTCTCTCATCGTTATTACATTGCCGGTCTCGGTGTTGTGGTTCAGAAAAATAACCGCACGATCCGTACGGCCAAGGATCTTGAAGGGAAGCGTCTCGGTGTTTCAATCGGCTCAACCGGTGAAGAGGCTGCCCGTAAGATCAAAAACGCTGACGTTCACGTCTATAACCAGCTGAATGAAGCCTATCTTGAGCTTCGGAATGGCGGTGTGGATGCCGTCGTGAATGACATCCCGACGAATGACTACTATGTGGCCACCGCAGGACGAGGCGCCGTGAAGGCTCTGCCTGTCGCGCTGACTCAGGAAGACCTTGGCATAGCCGTGAAGAAGGGCAACACCAAGCTTCTCACCCAGATCAATGACGGTCTTGCGAAGATCAAGAAGGATGGCGAATTCGCCAAGATCTATCACAAGTGGTTTGGCAAGCAGCCCCCGAAGGCTCTGCTTCACGACTGAGCCTGATCGCCCCCGGTACCCTAACCCTAACCCCCGAGCGGGAAAGTGCAGAAAATGTCACTTTCCCTGCTTTTATTAAAACAAGAGCAGGTCACCATGAATCCGATTGAATCCATTCTCAGCCGCTATCCCCTGATGGTTCTTGACTGCGCGCTCGGCACTGAAATCGCCAAGCGTGGTTTTGATACAAACGATTCGCTTTGGAGCGCGAAGGCGCTTTATGAGCGGCCGGAACTGATCAGGGAAATTTTTGAAGAGTATTACGATCAGGGTGCCGATCTTGTCGCGACGGCAAGCTATCAGGCGACGATTCCTGGTTTTGAGGCGAAGGGGTTCTCGCATGATGAATCCGCGGACCTGATCCGCAAGTCGGTAGTGATTGCCCGCGAAGCGCGCGACGCTTCATGGAGCCGTCACTCCGGAGAGAACCGTCCGAAGCCGATCGTAGCGGCTTCTGTCGGCCCCTATGGCGCCTATCTGGCAAACGGCAGTGAGTACACGGGCGACTACTCGCTTACGCGTAAGGAGCTGGCGGACTTCCATGCTGAACGCCTTGCGCTGCTCCTTGAGGAGCGGCCGGAGATTGTGGCAATTGAAACGATCCCGCTGCTTCGCGAAGCCCAGGCGGTTCTCGATGTGCTGAAAGACACGCCTGAAGCAAGCGCCTGGGTGGCTTTCTCCTGTAAAAACGGAAAGGAAACCTGCGGCGGTGACAGTGTCTATGAAGCCGCCAAGGCACTCGACTCGAACCCGCAGCTCGCCGCGATCGGCATCAACTGCACCGCGCCCCAGTATGTAGCGAGCCTCATTCAGGAAGTCCGGCGCGGTACCTCGAAACCGATTATCTGCTACCCGAATACCGGTGAATCCTATAACCCGGCAACGAAGACCTGGTTTGGTTCCCCACTCCCGTTCCGCGCGTATGTGCGGACCTGGTACGAGGCGGGTGCCCGCGTGATCGGCGGCTGTTGCCGCGCGACTCCAGCAGACACTCACGATATCGCGGAATTCCGTGCTGAGCTGATCCGCGAAGGAGTGCCTTCGGCGCTTTAATGATCTACGTGAATTATTGAAATCATGACGGGAGCCCCGGTTTTAAAGTCGGTGGCTCCCGTTTTTTTATGCCGGTGTCACGGGAATGTCATTAAAACGAAACGGAGCCGTCAAAAAACGTCCCTATTCTGCATAGCGTTCAGGGGAGATCGATCAGCATCTCCCGCGAGCATCATTATTTATTCAAGGATAGAGATACCAAATGAACTGCAATCGCCGTACGCTTCTCAAGACTGCTGCGACCCTCATTGTTCTTCCTGCCGCCGGTGCCGCCAAGGCTGTTTCGGTCTGTCCCGCCACCGACATCACAATTCCGCCTGAAAAGGATCTGATTTCCTCTTTCGGCTGGGTGACGGATGTTCACTACAGCGTGCAGCCTGTCCGCCGCATTGATAACGAGGATTCGACCCGTGTTTACGCGCATTCCCTCGCGAAGCTCCGCCAGGCAACGGATCTCTTCAATACCCGTAAGCTCGATTTCGTGATTGAACTGGGTGACTTCAAGGACTGCAAGGATGACGGCGACCGTGAGGGAACGCTTGAATTCCTGCGTACGGTTGAGCGTGAGTTCAGCCGCTACAACGGTCCCCGCTACCACGTGGCCGGCAATCATGACTTTGACAAGATCACCTACGAAGACTTCGTGACGAACGTGACGAACCCGGGTGACGCGAATGGCAAGAGCTACTACAGCTTCGTGCGAGGCGGTGTGAAGTACATTGTGCTCGACGCCTGCTACAAGGACACGAAGGGCAACCATTACTCTGAAGGCAACTTCAATTGGGTTCAGACCTATGTGCCGGATGAGGAACTCGCCTGGTTCAAGAAGGAACTTGCGACCGGCTCCGAACCGATCATTGTCTTCACCCACCAGAATCTCAACTACTGGGACAAGGGACCGATGAACAACTGGTTCATCAAGAACGCGGCTGATGTTGTGAGCGCCATGGAGCAGAGCGGCCGTGTGCTCGCCGCTCTTTCCGGTCACTATCACCGCGGCTGGTACTCTGTCCGCAACGGCATTCACTATGTTGTGAATCAGGGTCTGGTCGAACGCGCTCTGCCGCGCAATGTCTTCGGCATTGTGCACGTCGGCCGTGATCACACGGTTTATGTGGAGGGCTTCTATAACGAACGCTCCCACGTCTGCAAGCCCGCCAAGGCCTGATTTCCGCAGTACCCCCGCACGGGCCAGGGCCGTGCGGGTTCTCCTTTTTACTTTGCTTGAGGCTTCGGTTTCCGTTCCGTCCCCGGGATTCTCTCCCCTGGGGCAACGTGTCGGGAACCGCTTTTTTTATTCTGAAGAGCAATAAAAAAGAGGATGACGCGGCTGCGTCATCCTCTTTCAGTTATCTAGAACCGCAGATCAGCGGGGGCCGGGGCCATGGGGGCCGGGGCCCTGAGGTCCGGGACCCTGAGGTCCATGATCCTGCGGACCGGGACCGGGGCCTCCCATTTTCTTTGCCTGTCCGGGCGGCATGGGGTGACCGGGACCGTTCATCTTTTTAGCCTGTCCCGGCGGCATTCCGTGGGGATGGGCCTTGCGGTAGGCCGGGGCATAGTTATTGCGGTACCAGTCGTTGCGGACAAAATGCACCGGACGGCGGCAGGCGTTGTACTTGCCGCAGTAGCGGGGCCAGTCGAGACGCTCGCGATCCGGCACGTTGAGGTAGATTGCGGCAACACCGGCAGTGGCAGCGCCGATCGCAACCACAGGCGCGCTGTTCCAGACTCTCGGCGCGTGGCCGGTGAGCGCAGGGATAACGCCCCAGTAGCCGGGGTCGCCGATTGAAATATTGATATTCGTCGCGGCGTTTGCTGCGGTCGCAGTCATGAGAGCGGCAGCTGCAAAGGCAACAGCGGCATTCTTAAGCTTCATGAGCCCCTCCTTTCCTCGTGGGTACGTTTCGTTACTTAAAGGATACTTCGATCACTGTCGAAGAAGCGTGAGCAAACCGCAAAATTTCCATCGAAACCGTAATTGGATATTTCGTCAATAGGAAACAGCCTGCGATTCCGAATCCGGGTCCCGCATCTTGTCTCCCCAGATAGAGTCGAGGAGGGATGCCGGACGAACCCGGGTTGAAATCTCTTCTTTATCACAGATCCAGGCGTGAATCGGTTCGAGGAGAGACGGCTGGACCCAGAGCTCCTCACTGACCATTTTCGAAAGATTCTTATCCTTCCACTGCTTCAGAAAACGGTCGATGGAAAGCCGCGAAGTGTTCACGACATTCGCGATGTAGTGACGCTGAATCGGGGGCGGCATGCGGATCCAGGTGTCCCCCGCCTCATCCTGAACGGTATGACCGTAGCTCGCGGCCCAGGCATAGTAGAAAGCCGCAAGCCTCAGCTCCACACTGCAGCTGGAAAGAATCGCGAAACCGAGACGGTCAGAGAGCTTTGCCATTTCAAACTGACGCGCGAAAAGAAGCGCCGCCTCGGGGCTCCCCCGCAGCACCGGGATGAGGAGATCCTTGGGGGCTGTGATGATTTCACTTGGAATCAGCGCGAAGTAACGCCCGAAACACGGGAAACCGGTGAAAAAATTCAGGTTGCCGCTTGCGAACCGCCCTGGAATCGAGAGACCGATCGCGTTTCCGTCGTGCCCCAGCGCGCGGCCTGTGATGCCCTTTCTAACAACAGTGACCTGGTCCACCGGATCGCAGGGTCTGAAGATTTCTTCTCCGGCGCTCAGTTTCCGTACCGTGCCGATTCTCTCAATCAGCCGGAGAAGCGAAGGATGCAGCGCGTGAGTAATAAAAGGTATGACTGGTGTTCTGGGAATCCCTGATTCAAACCATGCGGTCGGCCGCGGCAATTCAACCGCGGCGTACCAGGCGAAGGGACGACGTGCCATTTTCTCTCTCCATAAAACAGTTTGTCCGCCGCTTTCTCTGTTCCGTTTTTTTTCTGTGTTCTTTTTTTCAGCTAATAGTAGCTTTTTTCCTTTATCCGCATGACTAAAGACCTACCTACTGCCTCCAATATTCCGTGCTAACCCCTATAACAATTGTTGTTATATAGGAACTAACCCCTATATCGATAGCCTATATTGTTAGGGCTTATATATCAGTCGAAAGTAGTACAACTGAATTGTTGGCTTAAGGCCGCGAGTGAAAACGGCCTGCACAAAGCCATTCAAAGAGAGAGGAGAAAAATATGGATTTTTCGCGTCGTCATTTCCTTGGTGCCGGAAGCGCTCTTGCCGCGGCTGGTCTTATGTCCGCCGCCGGTCAGGCTTCTGCCCAGACCGCGAAGGTCCCCGCTAAGTGGGATGAAACCGTCGATTTCCTGATCGTCGGTACCGGTTTTGCTGGTCTTGCAGCCGCTCTTGAAGCGCATCAGATCGGCATCAAGAACGTCCTCGTGATCGACAAGATGCCGACCCCGGGCGGCAACTCCATCATCAACGGCGGTGCTGTGGCTGCTGCCGGCACGGATATGCAGAAGAAGGCTGGCATTTCCGATAATCCTGATCTGCTCTACAGCGACATTCTGCGCGCTGGCGGCGGTCTCGCTCATCCGGAACTCGCCCGTCACATTGCTGATGAATCCGTTGAGAACTTCTACTGGCTCCGTGACAAGATCGGCGTTCAGTTTGAAGCCGTTACGTATCATGGCGGCCACTCCGTGAAGCGCAGCCACTCCGTTACGGCCCATATGGGTTCCGGCTTCATCAACCCGATGCTCGCGAAGTGCAAGGAATACAACATTCCGATTCAGCTCCGCACCTACCTCGAAGACATCATCGAGGACGATAAGGGCGTGGTGCTGGGCGCCAAGGTCCGTACCGGCTATCGCTTCCCGCGCGCCAATTCCGGCAAGGTGAAGTACATCCGCGCCCGCAATGGCGTGCTGCTCGCTGCCGGCGGTTTCGCCCAGAATGTTACGATGCGTATGAGCCACGACCCGCGTCTGACCGCGGCCTTCGGTTCCACGAACCAGCCGGGTGCGACCGGTGAAGCGCTCCAGGACGCTCAGTTCCTCGGCGCCAACACGGTCCATATGGACTGGATTCAGCTCGGACCGTGGACCAGCCCGGATGAACAGGGCTTCGGCAAGACTCCGCTTCTGACTGAACCGCTCGTCGGCTACGGTCCGATGGTGGATCCGGCGAACGCGAAGCGCTTCGTTCAGGAAACCGGCAACCGCAAGGTTCGTGCTGACGCTATCGTCGCTATCGGTCACCCGGTTGTGATGTATGCCTGCGCGAAGAACGTGTTTGGTCAGGCTGTGGGCAAGAACATGTCCAAGGAAATGTTCGACTCCCTCCTGAAGTCCGGCGTTGTCCATGAGTTCAAGACGCTGAAGGATCTCGCGGCTTTCTACAAGATCCCGTATGACGCCCTGGTTGCTGAGAACGATAAGTTCAACGGCTACATGAAGGCCATGAATGACCCGCAGTTCCACACCAAGTTCTTCAAGGACGGCGTGCCGAACACGGAAGCGAACGGCCCGTTCTATGCCTGGAGACTCTGGCCGCGTGTCCATCACTGCATGGGCGGTCTCGAGATCAACAACAAGGCTCAGGTGCTGGATGCCCGCCACAACGTGATCCCCGGTCTCTTCGCCGCTGGCGAAGTGACGGGCGGTGTCCACGGCATGGTCCGCCTCGGCACGGTCGCTGTTGCTGACTGCATGATCTTCGGCCGTACGGCAGCCCGTTCTGCCAAGGCCTATAAGCAGCCGATGTAACTTTCTCCCGTAGTACACGCGCCTCTATCCCTACTCTCCTGGAGAGAGGCGCGAGAGATCCGGTGATTCCCCATTGCCGGATCTCTTTTTTGTGGGAGAAGGGCGGGAAGTGCTGGCTGCCGCGCCGACAGGCGCTCGCAATATTTATCTTTCAGGCATAAAAAAACGGTTCCCGAAGGAACCGTTTTTTCTGCACCATTCAGCGATCAGGGCATCTTGAAGTTGAACTTGTGGCACTGGTTGCAGTAGATCTCAGACTTCTCGTGACCCACGTGGCAAAGCGTGCATTCAAGGTTCTGATGATAGTGCGGGGAGTCGTGCGGGTTCGTCGGCTTGACGTTCTTCGTCTTCTCGGCAAGCTTCTTGGGGTCGTGGCACTTGACGCACTGATTCATGTCAGGGGTCTCGATCTTCTTATCGGGGCCATGGCAGGATTCGCACTTCATGCCAGCAGCAATATGCTTGTCAGCGGTGAAGTCGGCGGCGTAGGCGCTCGAAAGCGAGAACACGCCAAGCATCAGTCCCAGAGCGCATAACTTGAGTAGTTTCATGGTGCTGAGTCTCCGTTTTTTTAGGTGTTTTCTTAATTATTCCTTAAATCCGTCGGTTCTACTAACGGTTTAATGGTTTGCACTTAGGTCTATAGTACTCCTGGTAAGGTTATGAGATGCAAAAGCGTTTGATTTATCGGGAAATCCTTGTGATTGCTGAAGTATTTAGAGGATAATGGCAGATCCGGAGATCGACCCGGGCTGATCTCATTTCCCTGATTCAGATGATGCAGAAACTGATCCCGTCCCAAATAGCTGCTTTGATCTTCTGTGCGCTGGCCGCGCTTCCTGCGTCCGGAAGCGGGAAAGCGTCTGATGAATCATCCCGGCCGCTTGTTATCGCCTCGATGGATTATGTGAAGCCGAGCGACAAGGGGACCGTGATTGAGAAGACGGCGGAAAGCCTTCGCAAGCATTTCCCAGGGCGATCAGTCGAGGTGGCACCAGTCCCTGCTTCAGAGTTTGGGAAAGAACTGACGGCGGGAAAACTGGATTTCTTTATCACGAGCGCCGGGCAGTCCTATCGGCTGCAGCAGGATCACGGCGTTCGTGTATTCGGGACGCTGGTGCAGCCTGGCTACCCGGATCCCAATCATGGGGACGGAGCCGCCATACTGGTGCGGAAATCTGACGGAATAACGGATATCAGTGCGCTGCGGGGAAGGACGCTGCTCGCCAACACATCAATCGCTTTTACCGGGTTTTATGTTCCGATGGGGGGAAGTGGCGAAGGTTGACCCCAACTGGGAGACCTTCTTCTCTTCTGTGAAGTTTGTCGGGGGAGGGAGCCATCTCGCTGAAGCGCTTACGGATGTCGCGGAAGGGAAGGCCGGGGTTGCGTTTGCCAGACTCTGCTTCTTTGAGTCCTGGGCCAAGGATCATCCGGATCTCGCCTCAAAGCTCGCTGTAGTAGGAGAGAAAACCGAGCCCGGGGAACCCTGCCGGCGGAGCACGCCTCTGTACCCCAGCTGGATCATTACGGGAACTAACCGTCTGACGCCGGGGGAAGCCCGGTCGGCGGAACTCGCGATCCTCAATATGCCTCCGGATTCACACGGCAACTACTGGGGCATCGCGACAGATTTTCTTCCGGTCGATCATCTTTACCGGACGCTTCGGATCGGGAAATACCGTTACCTCCGCGAAACCACGGTGCAGATGCTGCTTCGCGAGTACTGGCCGCTTTTTATCATCGCGGTGCTTGCCGCGATCGGTCTGATCCTTCACGCCTGGCGGTCTGATGTGCTTGTGCGCCGCCGCACAGAGCAGCTGAAGGCCCTGATGGATGAGCAGCAGAAGCTGCAGAAAAAAGCGCTTGACGCCACAAAGCATCTGGACGCGCTGCAGAAAATGGGTGCCCTCGGACAGGTGTCCGGAATGCTGGCGCACGAGATGAGGCAGCCGCTTTCCACCATGAGTTTCTATCTGGATGGACTTCGGATGCTGCTGAAGCGAGGGGTAATCGGCCCCGCGGAGAAACTCTCGGAACCCCTCTCTCAGATTGAGCGTCAGGCAAAAAAGGCGTCTGACATTGTCGATCACGCCCGTTCTTACGCCCGTTCCTCGAGACTTGAAGGGCGCCGTGTCTGGATCCGGCTTGGTGACGCGCTGAAAGAAGCGGCGGAAAACTATCGGGTATCGAGAAAGACGCCTCTTCGGCTGGACGTGTCACACGCGGACGCGGACGTCTGGGTGAGGATAGATCCTCTGGAACTTGAGTGTGTGGTATTTAATCTCCTCAAAAACGCGGGGGAGGCGGCGGAAGGAGCAGACTCTCCCGCCGTGATGCTGAACGCCATACCCGGAAACGGAAAAATCCGTGTGGAAGTGATCGATAACGGCCCCACTCTTGACGATGAGGCGTTCGCGCGTCTCTCTTCACCGCTTAACAGCACGAAGGAAGGCGGTCTCGGTCTTGGTATTTCAATCGTCCGGGAGCTTCTCAGTTCATACGGAAGCCATTTGCTCTATGAAAGAATCCCAGGGGGAGGTCTCAGGGCCTCGTTTGAGCTGGAGTGTGTGAAGGAAAATCCGGGTGAAGGAGAACGGAAATGAAGAATCTTGAGGAAATGCAGAATGAGGCTCTCATCCGCATCGTGGATGATGACGCGGATCTCCGGAAGGGGCTTACCTTCATGCTGGAATGCGCGGGATGGAAGAGCGCGGCCTATCCCTCCGCCCGTGACTTCCTGACACAGGATTCTCCCTCCATTCCCGGCTGTCTCATCCTTGATGTACAGATGGCCGGTATGACTGGGATTGAGCTTCAGCATGAAATGAACCGCCGCGGGAACACTCTCCCCATTATTTTTCTGACCGGTCACGGTGATATCGATATGGCGGTCACCGCCATGATTGATGGTGCCGCGAACTTTATTCAGAAGCCGCCGGAAAGCGGGAAGCTGCTCGCCGCAATTGAGACCTGTGTCTCGCAGTCGCTGAAGAATGCGGAAGGGACTTCATCCCCCGCGGTGCTCCGTCAGAGACTCTCTCTTCTCACAAGGAGAGAGCTCGAAATCGCGGAACTGGTGGCGGCAGGACTGACAAGCCGTCAGATCGCTGAGCGTCTTGGAATCAGTGAGCGGACGGTGGAAGTGCATCGCTCGTCTCTTCACCAGAAACTCCGGATGCAGATTACAGCTTCATCACTCAGTCAAATATTAAAAAAATAAGTTTCTCATAAATTCATATTAAATCCGATAATATCGGCGTCAGAACAGAATTTAATCGATATTTTCAGTAACTAAATATAGAATCAAAAATGATGTCATATCATGAGCAGATGATATAATCAATTTTGACAACTTTGAGTGCGTTTGCAGCGCCTGCCCTGAGACCTGAGTCAGAAAGGATGGAATATGGAAAACAGCAAGATTGTTGACGCCGAAGCGGAAGACGGCGCTTCCTACCGAGAGACGCTTTCCAATTTCGGCGGCTATCTGTCCCGGGACAGCAGCTATGGTGATCAGGAAACAAGAGCCATGCTGGAGCGGGTATTGAAGAATCAGGAGTACATCATCAGCCGCCTGATCCGTGTCGAGACCCGTCTCTTCAAACTGATGCAGGCTGAAGGTGTCAGACCGGACGGCACAATATTCAGGACGGATAAGAGCTGAACCGCTGTTTCTTCTGAAAGTCCCGCAGCCCCCGTATTCCTTTCCAGAAACGGGGGCAATGTTTTGCCTTTTTTTCTCAGAGAGAGCGTGATGTGCTTCCATCTATGCGAGACGGAATAAACAGAAATCGCGTTTGAAATCAGATATTCAGACAAAGAAAAACCCCGAAGGATTAACCTTCGGGGTTTGCGATTCCTGGCGGAGAAGGAGGGATTCGAACCCTCGAGACCAGTTATATTTGATCTGCACCCTTAGCAGGGGTGTGCCTTCAGCCACTCGGCCACTTCTCCGAAAGCGAGGAAATTAATCGTCGCTAGAGACTATGCATTCTACAAGAAGTTGCGCATTATTTCAAATAAAAAATTAAATCCTGTGACGCATAAGTCATTTCTGTCAGATCAGCGAGTAAACATTCGCCTGCATGCGGATACGTTCTTCCACCGTATCCAGCTGCAGATATTCACGCTCAGTGTGGAGTCCCGATCCGGCAGGACCGCAGCCATCCACCACGGGAACTCCGCTTTCCGCGATGTGGTTTCCGTCCGAGCCGCCGCCCGCATCGACCCACTTAGCCGTGAAGCCGGCCTTTTCGGCCGCCTGATTCACAATGCCGACGAGTCCCTTTGTGGCTTCGGAGAGCGGCATGGCGGGAAGGAATGAATTGCGTTTCAGCTCGCAGGTCACCCCTTCAACCCATACCTTCTTTGCGGCTTCCTGAATCTTCTGATCGAGCCAGGCGCCGTCTTCATCCTTCCAGAACCGGGTGTCGATTTCGACACGGGCGAGATCCGGAATCGCGTTCACGATTTTTCCCCCTTCGATGATGCCAGGGTTCACGGTCGTGCCGCGTTCGAAATCGTTGTACTGATAGATCTCGCTGATAAATCTCACCAGAGCGATGTTGGCGTTATGGCCTTCCTGAGGATTGTTGCCTGCGTGAGCTGAAAGCCCGTGGAAAGTGACGGTGTAGAGGGCAGAGCCTTTTCTTGAGCGGACCAGGGCGCCGTTTGCGCGGGCCGGTTCACAGATCAGAACGCGATCCGCCTTTTTGCCCTGGGCGAGAAGCCAGTCCGAAGACCAGGGGGAGCTCAGTTCCTCGTCCGGATTGCAGCAGACGAGGATTGAAAGCCGGTCGATATCTTCCTTACGGGCGGTCTTGATGCCGTAGAAGATCGAGAGAACGCCCGCCTTGCAGTCGAGACACCCGGGACCGTAGGCCTTGACATCATCAAACCGGAAGGGTCTGGCGGCTGCCGTGCCGTCCGGGAAAACCGTGTCGAGATGCGCGTTCAGCATGATGTCATAGTGATCGGCTCCGGGGCGGTTGGTCGCAAGGAGAGCCTTCCCGCAGTCAGGCGACAGATCGACAAGCTCCGCATGGAATCCGATTGATTCGTAGTGCCGTTTCATGATTTCAGCGGCTTTCGTAACGCCAGCCGCGTTTCTCGTTCCTGCGTCGATGTTGACGAGTTCAGCGAGGTCTTTCAGGAAATCCTGCAGGATTGTCATTTCTGCTCCTTCAGCTATGCCTTCTTGCTGTCAATAAGAAAAAACCGAACGGGGAGAGCGCTCCGCCGTTCGGCTTATTGTAGAGATACCTGAACCTCAGGATGCGAGCACGATAAGCCGCATGACCCAAAGGGAAAGAATCGCGACGATGACAGGCACCGCCATGATGATCGGGACCATTCTGCCGGAAACACCGATCACGCCGAGAACGCGCCCGAGGTACTGGACCTGAGATCCCATCAGGAAGATCGCGGGAGTCAGGATCGCGAGATCAGTGCCATTCAGCGCTCCGGACGAGTGGAGCGCAATTGCCGTACCGACACCGCCGCCCGCGGAAAGCCAGGCGCCGAGGAGTACCACGATGGCTTCTCCGGGAAGACCGAAAATCTCCATCACGGGGCCGCAGGTGTCACCGACGAGCGTGAGGATCCCGGTAATATTGAGCGCCTTGATGATGACAAACGCCATCACCACATTCGGAAGCATCGAGCCGATCGCGATCCCCCAGCCCTTTTTAGCGCCGCGGACAAACACTTCCGTCACAATTTCCTTTCTTTCAGGCTGCACAGCGGCCGCCATATTTTCTTCTGCCATTTTTCTTTTCCTGTTTTTATTAAGAGGCGGACTTTTTGCCGGCACGGAAGAGGATGATCCGCATGATCCAGGCGGCAACTACTTTTCCAAGGAGTTCGATCCCGAGCCCAACGCCAAGCGCAATCGGAAGGAGAGGTTTCCCATCAGGCCCCATCAGCGTGAAGAGGACTGCGCCTGAGGCGAGGAAGCTTCCGATACCGGCACCTGCTGTCTGCTGGAACGTGGCAAAGATGGTGACCTCTTTTTCAGTCAGTTTCCCCTCATCCTTCAGCTGCCGGGTCATGGCGGCGCCGCCGTCAGAGGACTGGAGTGAGGCGATCAGGGCGAGACAGGCACTGCCCGGGATGCCAAGGAGACCGCGGAGGATCGGGGTGAGGAGCTTCCGGGCGGCTTCAAGCGCTCCGTAGTATTCGCACACCGTCACCATGGCGATAGAAAACATGATGGTCGGGATAAGGGTAAGGGCGAAGCAGAATCCATCAATGGCGCCGGATCCCCCCTTGCCGCGGAAATTTCCGAGGACGGTCTGCAGTGCGCCGGCGTCATTCATGGTGACGTTCTGCACCACCTTGCCCCAGGTGCCATTCAGCGTGATGAAGTCAAAAATTCCCCACCAGTGATTCGAAGCGAACGCGCCGGAGAAAAACACGCAGGCAAAAATCAGCGAGATGTAAGCGCCGATCCCAACCTTCTTTTCAGGCTGGATCAGTTCATCGGACATATCGAGAGCTCCTATTTTTGTTGAGTAATCCGCCGGTCACGTCGCTCGGGGCTGTGCCGGCAAAGGGTTTTCCCGAAAGAGAAGCTCGAATTCTAGCAAAGAGATGCCAAAACACCAAAATTTTTTAATGAAGGCGAATTATCACTTCAAGTGCAAAGCCTGAGAAAAGAATAGTGGCCCATAAAGC
>ERZ772871.940-NODE-940-length-18995-cov-4.40818_pt1 | contig 18995 bp, 12 predicted proteins | sample MGYA00511899_ERZ772871 | MGnify/ENA primary metagenome ERZ772871 (study PRJEB29015, sample SAMEA2737693) | human gut metagenome | biome: human gut; feature: human-associated habitat; material: faeces | place: China | collected 2012 ... | reverse complement strand
ACGAGCGTCTGCGCCAGCACGCCATCGCCGCCGGCAAGCAGGTCAAGGAAGAGGGTCTGCCCAACGACATGGTGGACCGCATCGCCGCCGACCCGGCCTTTGGTCTGACCAGAGAAGAGATCGCGGCGGGCCTTGTGCCGGAGAACTTTGTGGGCCGCGCTCCCCAGCAGGTGGAGGAGTTCATTGCTCACATCCTCAAGCCCATCTTTGACGCCAACCCGGACGCTGTGGAACAGCACGCAAACCTGAGCGTCTAAACGTGATTTTACAGGAAAAGAGGCTGTTGCCGCAGGCAACGGCCTCTTTTCTGCACACAGAAGGAGTTTTCATGAGACTCGATAAATATTTAGCCGAAACGGCCCAATGCACCCGGAGCGAGGCGAAGGCACTGCTGGCGAAAGGCCGCGTCACGGTCAACGGCGCGGTCTGCAGGAAAGGGGACACCCAGCTGAAAGAGGCTGACGCCGTGGCAGTGGACGGCAAGGCGCTGGCCTACCGGCAGTTCGTCTACCTTATGCTCAACAAGCCCGAGGGCGTCGTCAGCGCCTCCACCGACAAGCGGGACACGACGGTCGTGGATCTGGTGGGGGATGCCTATCCCCGGCGGGAGCTGTTCCCGGCCGGGCGGCTGGACAAGACCAGCACCGGCTTCGTCCTGCTGACGGACGACGGCGGCTTTGCCCACGACATCCTCGCGCCCAGGCGCCATGTCTCCAAGACCTACACCGTCGTCATCGACACCCCGCTGACGGAAGAGATGAAGGCCGGCTTTGCCGCAGGCGTCACCCTTGCCGACGGCACGGCCCTTTCGCCGGCGGAAGTGTCCGCCCTCACCCCCGACGGTCTGACGGTTCGCGTCCTGCTCAGGCAGGGCGTGTACCATCAGATCAAGCGGATGTTCGGCGTCTACGGTGCGGGCGTCAACGCCCTGCACCGGGACGCCATCGGGGGGCTTGCGCTGGACGAAAGCCTTGCTGCGGGCCAGTGGCGGGAGCTGACAGCCGACGAGGTGGCGAAAATTACCACGGGGTAAAGGACTGCTTTTCACCCGGTTTTCAAAAAAGTATCACATTTTGCCGGTAAAATAGCCCTCAGAACCACGCAGAAAGGCCCTTTTTGGCTCGAAAATGGCCCCGAAAGATAATTTCAACAAGAAAGAAGAATTTTTTTTGGTGAAATATGTTGCAAAAGTAAATTCTTTTGTGTAAAATATAAAATGTAATGCGGCGAAATTGTTAAAAATCACAATCCAGCCCACCTGCGGTTTGCACAAGAGAGGAAAAGGGGTATCCATTTATGGCCAATAGAGTATTTCAGAGCGTGATCTACCAGATGAAGGACGCGATCGACCGCGTGGTCGGCGTGGTGGATGAGACCGGCGCTGTCATCTCCTGCTCGGAGCTGAATCTGATCGGCGAGGTGCGCGAGGGCTTCATGGCAGAGCGTCTGACGGCCGGTGACCGCTTCGTGCGGGATGGCTACACCTACCAGCAGTTCTCCAGCGCAAAGCATAACGATTATGCCGTTTTTGTGGAAGGTGCGGACGAGACTGCGGGCCAGTTCGCCGCTGTGCTGTCCATCAGCCTGCAGAGCATCAAGCAGTATCACGACGAGAAATTCGACAAGGCCAACTTTATCAAGAACGTGGTGCTGGACAACATCCTGCCCGGCGACATCTACGCCAAGGCCCGTGAGCTCCACTTTGCCACCGACGTCTCCCGCGTGGTGTTCATCGTCCGCGTCACCAGCGGCGGCGACATCTCCGCTTACGACGTGGTGAGCAGCCTGTTCCCCGACAAGCAGAAGGACTTCGTCTTCAACATCAGCGAGACGGACACCGTCCTGGTCAAGGAGATCCGCAAGGGCATCGACCGCACCGATATGGAGAAGCTGGCCGCCAGCATCGTGGACACCCTGTCCGGCGAGCATTACATCAAGGCTGTCGTGGGCATCGGCACCCCCATCGCCAACGTGAAGGACCTGGCTACTTCCTTTAAGGAAGCACAGATCGCCATGGAGGTCAGCAAGGTGTTCGACACCGAAAAGCAGATCATCCGCTACGACAATCTGGGCATCGCACGTCTTATCTACCAGCTGCCCACCACGGTCTGCGAGATGTTCCTGCGCGAGGTGTTCAAGCAGGGCAGCATCGAGAGCCTGGACCAGGAGACCCTGTTCACCATCCAGCGCTTCTTCGAAAACAACCTGAACGTCTCCGAGACCAGCCGCGGCCTGTTCGTCCACCGCAACACGCTGGTGTATCGTCTGGAAAAGATCAAAAAGCTGACCGGTCTGGATCTGCGTGAGTTCGACGACGCTATCGTGTTCAAGGTAGCGCTCATGGTCAAGAAGTACCTGTCCAACAACCCGGCCAAATATTGATATTTCGTCTCAGCCGCTCCGGCTGCGGACGCCGAAACCGGCCGCTCGACCCCGATGCTGGCCGGTTTCTTTTGTAATGGCTTGGAACTTCTGTGCCAAATAAATTTTTCAGGAGCAAGATACTCATGATAGATTTTGAACATGTCACCAAGTTATACAGACGGAGTGATACTCCCGCTCTGGAGGACATCGACTTCCATGTGGACGACGGCGAGTTCGTCTTTCTGGTGGGCCACTCCGGCGCCGGCAAGTCCACTCTGCTCAAGCTCATCCTCCGCGAAGAGCTGCCCACCGAGGGCCGCGTCATGGTGGACGGCAAGGACGTCGCCCGGCTGCGCCGGGGCAAAGTGCCTTTCCTCCGCCGCCAGATGGGCATCATCTTCCAGGATTTCCGCCTCATCCCCACCATGACGGTCTACGAGAATGTGGCGTTTGCCATGCATGTCACCAACATCAGCAAAAAAGACATCAAAGAGCGCGTCAACTACATGCTGGAGCTGGTGCATCTGGAAGATAAGGCAAAGGTCTACCCCGAGTTCCTCTCCGGCGGTGAGCAGCAGCGCGTGGCCGTGGCCCGCGCTCTGGCCCACAGCCCCCGCCTCGTCATCGCGGACGAGCCCACCGGCAACATCGACCCCGAGATGAGCCTTGAGATGATGGAACTGCTGGAACGTGTCAGCGAGATGGGCATCACGGTGCTTGTCGTCACCCACGAGCATGAACTGGTGCGCCGCTTCAACCGCCGCACCATCACCCTGAAGCAGGGCCGCATCATCTCCGATGTTCCGGCCAGCTTCGGCGAGGAGGTACACGTATGAAAATCTCTACGTTTGGGTTCCTCACCCGGCGCGGCGTGCTCAACCTCGGCAAGCACTGGGCCATGACCATCGCCTGCATCGCCTCCCTCAGCGTCTGCATGACCCTGAACGCCTTCGCCAGCCTCATTGAAGTCAATGTGGACAGCATGGTGAGCTATCTGGGCAGCCAGAACGAGATGGTGGTCTATGTGGACCCCGAGGCCGATGACGCCACCATCCAGTCTGTGGGCAATGCCCTCAGCGGCGCCGCAGGTGTGAGCCGGGTGCAGTATATGTCCAAAGAAGACGTCCTCAACCAGTACAAGGGCTATATGTCTGACTATGCCGCCCTGCTGAACGAGTTCGAGAACGACAACCCCTTTAAGGCCAATTACCGCGTCTCCCTGTCTGATCTGAGCCAGATGGAGACCATCAGCAAGCAGTTCGAGAACATCAGCGGCGTCTACAGCGTCACGGCTCCCATCGAGATGACCAAGACCTTTGTGGAGGTCCAGCAGGCTGTCACCAAGGTCGGGCGCGGTCTGGTGCTGGTGCTGATGGCTGTCAGCATCATCACGGTGGGTACCACCATCCGGCTGAGCGTCTTTGCCCGCCGCCGTGAAATCGAGATCATGAAGTATGTCGGCGCTACCAACGCCCTCGTCACCCTGCCTTTCGTCATCGAGGGCCTGACGATGGGCCTGCTCTCCGGCATCCTGACGGCAGCTGCCACCATCGGCGGCTATGCCTACATCGTTCAGCTGTCGCCCACGCTGGGCGGCCTGTGGCAGATGCTCATGGGTACGGCTCTGGTGCCGCTGGAGAATGTCTGGCCCACCATCCTGATCTACAGCCTCGCGGGCGGCGCTCTGGTGGGCGGTCTGGGCAGCATGTTCTCCATCCGAAAGCACCTGAACGTGTAAGGAGGGCCTACTGTGTACCACGACAAGCATTCCGCAGGCTTTGTCCTGCACCATCCGCCCCGCCACGCAAAGCCGTCGGGCCATTCGGCCGTGATGCGCGCCGCCTGTGCCTTTCTGGCCGCCGCCTGCCTCGTGCTGAGCGTGACGGTCTACCCGGCCAGTGCGGCCACCAGCATGAGCTCGCTGCAGAACAAGCTGGACAAGATCTCTGCGTCCATCAAGCAGCATAAGACGGAGCTGAACGACGCCAAAAAGAAGGAAGCTGCTGCCAAGGCCCTCGAGTCTGAGCTGAAGGAAAAAGTCTCGGTGCTCCAGAGCCAGATCGGCGTCCTCAAGAGCCAGATCTCCGAGGTGCAGAACAGCATCGGCGTCAAAGAGCAGGAGATCACCGCCAAGCAGAACGAGATCGCCCGGAAAGAGCAGGAGATCGCCGACCAGTGGGACGATTTCAAGAGCCACATGGCCGCCATGCAGGAGCTGCGGGACGGCGGCAGCGTCGCCATGCTCCGGGCCGTGAACGATCTGTACGAGCTTCTGACCTTCAATGAGGTCATGCAGGACATCTCGGTGAAGGACACCGAGATACTCGACAACATGAAGGCTGCGAAGGAAGCCCTTGTGGCCGACCGAACCCAGCTCGTGGAGGAGCGCACCCAGCTGCAGAACAAAAAGTCTGAGCTGGACGCCCAGAACAAGCAGATGCAGTCCAAGCAGAGCGAGCTCAACAACAGCGTCAAGGAGGCCCGTCTGAGCGCTGCTGAGGCCCAGCAGGCCCAGAAGAACGCCCAGGCGGCCATCGAGTCGGACGAGATGAACTACGAGGCTGTCAAGAAGGAGATCCAGAAGCTCATCGCAGCGGCAGCGGCCAGCAAGCCCCAGCTGAGCTTCAGCGGCTTTATCTGCCCGCTCAAGAGCTATACCCGCATCTCCAGCGAGTACGGCTGGCGCAAGAACCCGGTCTCCGGCGTCAACAAGCTCCACGCCGGCATCGACTTTGCCGCCCCCGCAGGCACCCCCATCTACGCAGCCGCCAGCGGCTATGTGCAGGTGGCCGGTTGGTCCGGCGGCGGCTATGGCAACTATGTCATCATCTATCACGGCAAAATGACAGACGGCAACGCCTACTCCACCCTCTACGGCCATATGCGCTCGGTGGCAACGTCGGCGGGCAGGTATGTCAACCAGGGCGACCTCATCGGCTATGTGGGCTCCACCGGCAACTCTACCGGCAACCACCTCCATCTCGAGGTGTGGAAGGGCGGCTCCAAGGCCAATGCGGTCAACCCCCGCGGTTATATTCCGATAAGATAATACAACTGTAATTGAAGTCGAGGGGTCAAAGGAGGCCACAAGGCGAAATGAACGAGCAAAAACGCAAGCGTATCCTTCGGGTGGGCTGTCTGATTCTGGCAGGAGTGTTCCTGCTGTCGGTACTGGGCAGTGTCATCCTGATGCTTTTGGTCTGAACTGGGGGAGGACATTGAATGAACCGCAAAATTTCCGTAGGGATGACCGTGACCATCGTCATTCTGGCAATGACGGTCACTTTTTCCATCACGATGCTGATGGCGATGCGGCTGTTTGACCACACCGTCACCAGCGTGAAGGAAAAGGAGAGCATGTACAACAAGGTGGCCGAGGTAGACCGCTATGTGCGCGCCAACGACTACTACGACATCGACGAGACCATGCTGTACGACCGTCTGACTGCCGGTTATCTGCTGGGTACCGGCGACAAGTACGCCCGCTACTACACCGCCTCGGCCTACACCGACCTGCTCAACGCCCAGAGCGGCAAGCTGATGGGCATCGGCGTGGAGCTGGCCATCGACCAGTCCGGCTACGCCAAGGTCATCAAAGTGTATGACGAGTCTCCTGCCAAGGAGGCCGGCCTCCAGCGGGGCGATTACATCACCACCATCGACGGCGCAGACATCAAAAGTCTGGGCAGCGTGGAGGCTGTCCAGAACAAACTCCGGGGCGAGAGCGGCACGAGCGTCAATGTAAGCTGGCTGGACAGCGAGAACGCCCAGCACACCGCCGACCTGACCCACTCCGGCTTTACGGCCAACAGCGTCGATTCCGCGCTGGTGCAGGGCAATGTGGGCTATATCAAAATCTGGCAGTTCGACAACTCCACCCCCAGTGAGCTGGATTTTGCGCTCCGCAGCCTGACCGCCAGCGGCGCCCAGAGCTTCATCTTCGACCTGCGCGACAACGGCGGCGGCATCCTTGACGACGCCATCAGCTGCATCAAACTCGTCGCGCCGGAAGGCGTGCTGGCCTACGCGGAGGATAAGGCAGGCAACCGCACCCTGCTGGGCAGCAGCACCGGCGACTCGGTCATCAGCCAGCCCACCGTCTGCCTCGTGAACGAGAACACCGCCAGCGCGGCAGAACTCTTTGCGTCCAGCCTGCGCACCCTGTGCGGCACCCGCCTCGTGGGCAGCACCACGATGGGCAAAGGCACCATCCAGAGCAGCCCCCAGCGCCTCTCGGACGGCAGTGCCGTCGTGGTCACGGTGGCAAAGCTCATCTGCGGCGACGGCTCCTGCTTCGACGGCACCGGCCTGACCGTGGACGTGGAGCGCCCGCTGACTGCCGACGAGCAGGCCAGCTACTATGACTACACCCTCGACACGGACCCGCAGATACAGCGCGCCGTCAGCTGCGCACAGCAGCTCACCGGCGTCACCACCGTGGGCGGCGTGAACGACGCTGACATCGCCGCCGACTCCGCCGCAGCCTCTTCGGAGGCCGCAGCCGAGAGCACCGCTTCCTCCGAGGCCGGTGCGGAAGGGGAGCAGGAGGCTGCAAGTGCTCAGTGACCCTCTCCGTCTGCTGCGCAGACACCTCTCCCAAAGGGAGAGGCTCTGGCGGGCCGGTTCACTCTAAGCTGGACGCCGAAAGCCCAATAGGGCACAAAAGAGCGGGCCTTGCTTCCGGGGGCAGGCGCTTCTGAACAAGCGCACCTTGTCAAGCTGCCGTGAATCCAGACAGCGGAGCACTGCTGTTTCCGATACATCGTACTTTATTCGTCCAGCGTTGGCCCGACCGACACGCCAGTGGCTCCTCCTTTGGGGGAGCTGCCGCGCGAGCGGCTGAGAGGGCTGCAACAGAAAGGAAAACCACTATGCCGGAGCTGACCGACCTCTCCGTTATCCGCACCCTGTGCGAAAAATACGATTTCGCGCTCTCCAAGGGCTTTGGACAGAACTTCATCATCAATCCCGGCCTGCCGCCCAAGATCGTGGACGCCAGCGGCGTCGATAAGAGCTGGGGCGTGCTGGAGATCGGCCCCGGCATCGGCGTGCTGACCAAAGAGCTGGCCCGGCGCGCCGCCAAGGTGGTGTCCATCGAGGTGGACGAGCGCCTGCCGCCCCTGCTGGCCGAGACCATGGCGGGCGTGGAGAACTTCAAGCTGGTATTGCAGGATGTTCTGAAAGCAGACCTCCGCGCCCTCATCGAGGAGGAATTCCCCGGGATGCCGGTGGCTGTCTGCGCCAACCTGCCCTACTACATCACCAGCCCTATCGTCATGAAGCTGCTGGGCGACCGCCTGCCCATCCGGAACCTCACCGTCATGGTACAGAAGGAGGCCGCCGACCGTCTGGCCGCTGCCCCCGGCACCCGGGCGTCCAGCGCCATCAGCTGCGCCGTGAGCTACTACGCTACCTCAAAGCTGATGTTCACCGCCGCGCCGGGCAGCTTCTATCCGGCCCCGAAGGTCACCAGCGCTGTGGTGCGGATGGACATCCGCACCACTCCCGCCGTACAGGTGGAGGACGAGGACGGCTACTTCGCCCTCATCCGTGCCGCTTTCGGCCAGCGCCGCAAGACCGCCGCCAACGCCATCGCCAGCGGCCTCGGCCTGCCGAAAGATAAGGTCATCGCGGCCATCGAGGCAGCGGGCTTCGACGCCCGCATCCGCCCCGAGGCCCTGACTCTCGAGGACTTTGCTGCCGTACAGCGGGAGCTGAAGTAAAATTTTATCAGAATAAAACGCCAAGGCCCCCGCAGTCCGGAACAGAACTGCGGGGGCCTTGGCCGTTATGTGGAAGGAATGGAGGATGGAGATCTGCTTACTTCAGCAGTGCGCTGTGGTCTGCGCCGCCCACGGTGAAGCTGGCGGTGGAGCCGCTGTGGCGGAGGGTGAAAGGCGTATCGTCCGCACCGAGGGCTGCAACATCGGAGAGGGAGAGGGTGGAAGTGCAGCGTTCGGTGGAGAAGACAACGGTCCCGATGCGCTCAGAGCGGAGGCCGGTCAAATCGGAAAGGACGCCCTGCAGGGACGCCGTCTCATGGGAGACATCGATGTAGAGAACATCGCTGATCTGGTTCAGCCGGACCAGCTGGGCGTTCTGGAGGATGTCGGCCTGAGCCGGGTCGAGGACACGCAGGCCGGTGGAGATGGTGCTGTCGCTGATGCCGCTGTTGTGGGAGACATCGCGGTACTCCACCTCATTGCAGACCGCGCAGATGCGGTACTCGCGGCTGCTGTCGCCTTGGACAGGCATCCAGCCGCTCCACTGATGGCCGAGGGCGGGCAGCTCCTCCGTCTCAGTGACGACACAGTCTTTGACCTTGCAGCTGTGCCGTCTCTCGCCCGGCTCGGTGCAGGTAGGCTTTTTGGTGATGACCCAATCGCCGAGGGGGTGGGTCTCGCTGCCGGCGGGATAGATGCTCTTCGTGTAGACACCGTTGTGGAAGAGCCGCGTTACGCCGTTCTCTACGAGCTTCACGAGGCCCCGCTTGCCGTTTTCCTCGAGATGGATGATCTCGTCCAGCTTCTTGCCGTCGCGGCCTCGGATGGCATTGTCGGCGTCGGGTGCGGTTGCGGTGAGGTCCAGCGGGGTGTCGGAATTGCCGATGGAGACGATGCCGCTTTCAGTGGACACGCCCGCGCCGCCGCTCTTGCCGCTGCCGCCGGTGGTGTTGATGGTGCCGCCCGCAACATTCACAAAGCTGCCGCCGATGCCGCTGCCGCCGGTGCTGTTCTCGCCGGTGGCGTTGCCGCCGGTGCTGTTCTCGCCGGTGGCGTTGCCGCCGGTGCTGTTCTCGCCGGTGGCGTTGCCGCCGGTGGCCTTCGTGATGGTATCGCCCGAAATCTTCACAACGCTGCCGCTGTGGATGCCGTCGCCGCCGGTGCCATTGGTAGAAGCGCCGCCCTGCGCGGTTCCGATGTTGGCGCTGCCCTCGATGGTGAGGATGCCGCCGCTGGAAATGCCGCTGCCACCGGTGCCATTGGTAGAATCGCCGCCCTGCGCGGTTTCGATTTTGGCGCTGCCGGAGATGGTGAGATCGCCGTAACTGCCGATGCCGTCGCCGCCCCTCTTGCCGCTGCCGCCGGTGGCGTTCTCGATGGTGGTGCTGTAGATGTAGAGCTTAAAGTCATCGCTGCTGCCGTCGCCGCGGATGCCGCTGCCGCCGGTGCCGCTGTCGGCGTCGCCGCCGGTAGCGTTCGTGATGGTGGCCTTCTCGATGGAAAGCTTACCGTCGCTGAAGATGCCGCTGCCGCCGGTGCCATCGATGCTGGTGGCGTTGCCGCCGGTGGCGTTCGTGATGGCGGCGTTGTCGGAGATGGTGAGCTGGCCAACGCCATAGATGCCGTGGCCGCCGGAAGTTTTGCCTTCGCCGCCCTGCGCGGTTCCGATGGTACTGGAAATGATTTTCATGGCAGTGCCAAAGAGGCCGTTGCCGCCGCGCCTGCCGCTGCCGCCGGTGGCGTTCGTGATGGCGGCGTTGTCGGAGATGGTGAGCATGTTGCTGCTGCGGATGCCATAGCCGCCGTTGCCATCGGTAGAATCGCCGCCGGTGGCGTTCGTGATGGCAGCGTTGCCATCGATTTTGAGTTCACGGTTGCTGTAGATGCCGCTGCCGCCGTTGCCATTGGTAGAAGTGCCGCCGGTAGCGTTCGTGATGGTGGTGCTGTTGGAGATGGTGAGCGTATCGCCGCTGCGGATGCCGCTGCCGCCGTTGCCATTGGCAGAAGTGCCGCCCTGTGCGGTTTCGATGTTGCCGCTATGGATGGTGAGCGTGCCGTCGCTGGCAATGCCCGCGCCGCCGTCGCCGGAGTTGGTGTCGGTGGCGTTGCCGCCCTTCGCGGTTCCGATGGTGCCGGCAAGGATTTTCATGGCCCTGCCAAAAATGCCGTCGCCGCCGTCGCCGCTGCCGCCGTCGCCGCCCTGCGCGGTTCCGATGGCGCCGCCGTAGATGGCGAATTCACCGTCGCTGCGGATGCCGCTGCCGCCGGTGCCAAAGGTGCCGGTGGCATTGCCGCCGGTAGTCTGCTGTATCTCGCCGCCCGCGATGGTGAGCGTACCGTTGCTGCCGATGCCGGTGCCGCCGGTGCCGCTCTCGCCGGTGGCGTCGCCGCCGGTAGCCTGTTTTATCTCGCCGCCCTCGATGGTGAGCTCTTGGTTGCTGCGGATGCCATAGCCGCCGCTTCTGCCGCTGCCGCCCTGCGCGGTTCCGATGGTGCCGCCCTCGATGGAGAGGTCGCCTTTGCTGTAGATGCCGCTGCCGCCGTCCTTGTGGTCGGCAGTTGCATTGCCGCCCTGCGCGGTTCCGATGGTGCCGCCATTGATGGAGAGCTCTTTATTGCTGTAGATGCCGTGGCCGCCGCCCTTGTAGTCGGCAGTTGCATTGCCGCCCTTTGCGGTTCCGATGGTGCCGCCCTCGATGGCGAGCTTGCCGCCGCTGTAGATGCCGTTGCCAGCGCCACTGCTTCCGACGCCGCTGCCGCCGCTGCCGCCGATGGCGCTGACAATGGTGGCATTGCCGGAAATGGTGAGGTCGCCGTCGCTGTGGATGCCGTCGCCGCCGTCGAAGATGCTATAGCCTTTGCCGCCCTGGGCTTTTTCGATGCGTCCGCCATTGATTGTGACGGTAGTATTATTGCTGCTGCCGCCGCCGCCGATGCCGTCGCCGGTGTTGCCACCCACGGCTTCCTTGATGGTGCCGCCGGAGATGGTGATATTGGTAGTGCTGCTGCCAGTGTAACCGCTGCCGATGTCACCGCTGCCGATGCCGGCACCACCGGAGCTGCCACGACCGGAGCCGCCCTGGGCTTTTACGATGGTGCCGCCCTCGATGTTGATGGTAGTATTGCCGTTACTGTTGTAACCGCTGCCGATGCCGGCAGCATTGTTGCCGCCGTTGGCGGTGATGTTGCCGCCTGTTATCTCAATGGTGCCGGCACCATTGCCGTCGCTCGAGCCGATGCCAGCAGCGCCATTGCCGCCTGTGGCAGTCAGGCTGCCGGTGTCGTTGCCATCGGCATCTTTTTCGGATGTGATGGTCAGTTTGCCGGTGTAGCTGCCATCCTCGCTCTTTTCGTTGTGCTCGAGGCCGGCATGGAGGAGGTCGTTGGTAAGGGTATTGCTGCCTCTGAGCGTGATTTTCGTGTCGCCCGCGCCCTCGACGCTGAGGGCGGTGTCGTTTTTGGCTGTGATGTTGACATTGTCTAGCGTCACGTTGAGAGTGTTATCGTTGCCCGTGGCCTTGTTGATGATTCGGATGACGTAGTTGGTGACGTTTTCGGCTGTGTTCTTGAAGTTTTCCGCAGCACGCTTCAAGACCGTGGTCGATTCGTTCCGGGTCTCTTCGTCGTCATTGGAGCTGGCGACATTGAGGGATGCACCGGTGTACGTGAACTGGCTTTCGGGCGCAGAGCGGTTGCTCTCTGTGCTTTCCGTGCCTTCGGCAGGGGTGGGAGTGCCGCCGGGCTTGGGGTCGTTTTCCTCGCCGCCTTTGAGGTCGTTTTTCTCGCCGCCGGTGGTGGGAGTATCGTCCGCTTTGGTGTCGCTGCCCCCAGAGCCGGAGGTTCCGTCGGAGCCGGAGGTTCCGCCCTCAGAGCCTTTACTCTCAGGGTCAGAGCTTCCCGCACCGGTGTTCTTGCCGTCGGTGGTGTCGCCGGTCTGGTCCTTTTCCGTGGACTGGGTCTCGTTTTCCTCGCCGCCGCCGTCAGAAGAGTCGCTGCCCTTGGTGTCGCCGGGGTAGACCATGTCTTTGTCTTCGTTTTCGCTGTCTTCTACTTTGAGCGTGGCCGACGCGGATTTGGCGGCAGAGGTTGCGGAGGTGCCGCCCTCAGAAGAGCTGCCGCCGGGGGCGGTGGTATCCTCTGAGCGCTTGCCGCCCTTGATGACGATGTCGGTGTTGTCTTTATCACCCTTGCCGTCATTTGAGCTGTTGTTGCCTTGCTTCACATAGGTGCCGCTTTCGTCTTTGGTGATGGTGATATCACCATCGCCTATGTAATAGGTACCCGCATACGCCGGTGCGGCCATGCCGGCCACCATTGCGGCTGTCAGCGCCAGCGCCGTCACCCGGTGGGACGCGGGCCGGGGGGTGTTTGTCGGCACCCGCAGCGGATGCCCCAGAACGCGCATTGCGAGCTTGCGGTAAGAAATCATAGAAACCTCCTCTGAAAAGTGTGGGTTTTGCACAGAAGCTCCCAATGAAGCGGCAGGAGCTTGTGAAAGAAGCATAAATGTTGAGTCTAATTTAGACTACCACATTCCGGCCATAATGTGGCCAAATCTGCGTGAATCGCCGTGTTTTGTGCATGAATCGCCTCGCGGATGTCTTGAAACGCCCTGACGACAGCGCTGCATGGGCCGTACAGCGGGGCCGGGGGCAGACAAAGATATTGACAAGCGGGGAGGTTTCTGGTATTCTACTAAAGTACCCTGTGCAAACGATACCCGCTGGTGTGGCGCAATGGCAGCGCAACTGATTTGTAATCAGTGGGTTGCAGGTTCAACTCCTGTCACCAGCTCCAAAAAGTCCTACGATATACCGCTGAAAAGCGGCGTGCGTCGTGGGGCTTTTGCTTTTTGGGAAAAGGTATGCAGGACTGTTCAATAAAGAAAAAAAGTGCTATAATACTTATAAGCCTGAAACTTTACACGAAAGGATGGGTGTGTTATGAGTACAAGAGAATTGGCGAAGAGCTTGATTGACCAAGTGCCGGAAAACAAGCTACTGTATATTATTGCCTACTTGCAGGGGGCTGCTATTCCGGATGAAAGTGAAACACCGAATGCCGACACGCTGGAAGCCTTTGAAGAACTGGACAACGGCGGCGGTCATATCTACAACGGGCCGGTTGAAAATCTGATCAGCTCGTTGCTGGAGGATGAAAGTGCTTGAAGTAAACTACTCCACTAGATTTAAGAAAGATTTGAAAGTGTGCTAGAAGCGGCATTACAATATGGATTTGCTTCAGCAGGTCGTCAATGTACTGGCCGTTCCTGAACAGCTCCCGCCACAGAATAGAGATTACAGCTTGACGGGTAGCTACATTCCCCATAGGGAATGCCATATACAGCCGGATTGGCTGCTGATCTACTACCAGACAGATACGGAGTTGTATTTGTACCGCACCGGCACACACGCCGATTTGTTCGGCCTATAAAGGAAACAGGAAAGAGGCCAAGACCTGACAGAATGGGTCTTGGCCTCTTTTTCTGCAAGGTATGCAGAAAAATCATGCCGCCCGGCGGGGCGCGGGTATTGAAATCGGCTCATCACGACGCCGCTGTGGTGTTTGGTGGTATAATAAAAAGCAAGCGTCCTCGGAAAAAATCCCGGGGGCGCTTTTGTATAATTGGCAGGCTGTCCTTTGTACAACCTCTCAGTCTGCTTCGCAGACAAGGCCGGGTTGCGGCTCCCAGCGTCTGCTGCGCTGTCGCTCGCATCCTGCTGGCCGCTGCCCCAACAACGACTCCCTGTTTCCGCCACTGGCGGCGGTCGTCGTTGTTGCCCCCTCTGGGGGAGCTGTCACGCCTGCGGCGTGACTGAGAGGGCTACATACCCCGCCTTCTTGATGCACCTGCGTCCCTCGTCGGTATCCAGCCAGTCGTAGACCTTCCGCTGGGGGCTGTCGGGGGCGGCGTCCGCGTGGACGACTGCGTAGAACTCGTTGCAGAGCGGGTAGCTTTCATCGGCGATAGTGTCATTGCCGGGGGTCACGCCGTCCACGGCCAGCAGGCGGAGGCCGGGCTTCGAGTACATCTGGTCGATGTAGTAGTAGACCGAAAAGCCGATGGCGTTGGCGGAGTTGTTGTACTCGGCGACGCTATCCACGAGGCCGCCCATGTCGGCGGGGGCAAGCTCGGTGGGCGCGGCCATCAGCTGGCCGTCGCCCTTGTCGATGAGCAGCTTTTTGAAGAGGGTCTGACTGCCCGAGTCCACGCCCCGCTGGAACGCCACGATGGGGGAGTCCGCGCCGCCCACGTCCTTCCAGCTGGTGATGCGGCCCGCATAAATATCCCGCAGCTGCTGCTGGGTCAGGCTCTGGACGGGATTCTCTTCGTTGACGATGAACACCAGCGCGTCCCGGCCGATGGCTTTCTGCTCGAGCTTTGCGTCGGCCTCGGCCAGCTCTTCCTTGACGTACTCGGGGGCCTCGTAGACGATGAGCAGCTGTGCGCCGTAGTCCTCGCTGTCGCTGCGGGACCAGAGGCCGAAGTTCTCCCACGCATAGGCCGTGGTGCTGACGGTGATGCTGGTCTGGGCCTCGAGAAGGTCCATGCCGGTGACGTCGGCCTTCATCTGGGCCATCAGGGGGATGCAGGCCGTGGAGCCGTCGAGGCGGGGGAACTCGTCCTCGGTCAGGAAGGGGACGGGCGTGTCCGGGTCGGGGACGGACGCTGCCGGAGAGTCGGCGGGGGAGTCCGCCGTGCCGGTCTTGCAGGCGGTGAGCATCGCCGCCCCGAAGCCGAGGCCCATCACGCGCAGGAAGCTGCGGCGGGAGATCATCTCTTTCATATCAAAAACCTCCGTGTCAGTACAGGTAGCCCCCGCCAGTGTCGTCGCTGGGGGAGGAGAAGATGCTTTCGCGGTAGAGCCACTGGCCGGTGGAGTCCATCAGGCCGTAGTCGAAGCCCTGCCGCGCGATAAAGCAGTCGTCGGGCAGGTCGTCCGGGCTGTAGCAGCTGCCGAGGCGGCGGAGAAGCAGGTCGCCCTCCATGTCCAGCACATCGTAGAGGCTGCTGCCGTCACGGCTGTCCCGGCGGGCTGTGAGCACCGGGCCGCTGGCGGTGCTGGTGAGGTAGGAAGCGTAGGTGTACTGCTGGGCCTCACCGGCGGACGAGCAGAGCAGACCCTCTCCGCCGTAGGTCTGGATGGCGATGGTGTTGTAGTTTTCGTCGTCGTACTGCAGCAGGGCGTAGCCGTCGGGCAGGGCCGTCACGCTGATGTACTGTGCTTCTTCCACGGGCGCTGCCTCCACGTCGGTCAGCAGCGCGCCGGTGGTGCCGTCGTAGACCTTGAGGATGTTGTCCGTCGTCAGCACAGCGACGTTGCCGGAGCGGTAGTCCGTGTCTCTTCGCTGGATGGCGGTCTTTTCGCCGCTGGCGAGGTCGATGAGGGTGTAGGGGCTGTTCGGGTCATCGCTGCCGGAGAGGACGACGCAGCCGGGGGTGTAAGTGTTCACGCCCCGGTCGAAGCGGCCCAGCTCCACGGCCTCGCCGCCGTTCAAATCGTAGAGGACGGAGCGGCTGTCCTGACGGCTCTGGAGACAGGCGACGCCCACGCCGCAGGCCGAGACGGCGCTGTCGTCTTCGCCGGTGAGCAGTTCGCCGGTGGTGACGTTGTAGAGGGCTTCGCGGGTGATGCCCCAGTCTGAGCTGCGGAACCAGCTCAAATCGAGCCAGTCGGCAAAGCCGCCGCGGTACGATGCGAGGGTGCTGGCCGTGCAGCCGTCCTCCCGCATCAGCACATTGCCCTCCCGGTCGGTGATGAGGACATACTGGTGGAGCTTCTGGTCGGGGTCGTCGTAGGCGTAAGTAAGGCCCTCGGGCAGGTCGTAGCAGTTGAAGACGAGGCGCTGGCCGCCCTCGTCCACCACGAGACAGTCGAGCGCTGTTTCGGGTACGGGAAGTTGGGCGCCTGTGGCGAGGTCGTATACCCGAGTGCCGCCGGTGGTGCCGTTCTCGGAAGCCCAGACGTCGGCTGCATCGTTCAGGATGAGCAGCCCGCCCGAGAGGGTGGCGCTCACGGCGTAGGGAAAGGTCATGACGGCATTGCCGTCGGCGTCGTAAAGGGTGGAAGTGCGCTCCTCCGTGCCAAGGATGGAGTGGGCCACGAGGTAGTGGTCCGTCTCGCCGGTGAGGGTGTCCTTCAGCAGCTGGATGCTGTCAGAGCTGCTGGCTTTGTAGAGCACCCTGCCGCCCCGGAGGATGGTGCCGCCGCCGTTCCCGGCGTAAGAGTAGACGTAGTGGAGCGAGTCGTCGCTGAGCCATGCGTCGCTGTAATACTGCGGGGCCTGCGAGGACGCCGTCCCCTCGTGCCGGGGCGACGCCGCAGGCAGCAGCGAACAGCTCGTCAGCAGCCCGCCCGCCAGCACGAGGCAGGCGGCGCGGTGGCTGAGTCGAAGCAGAGTGGTCTTCATAGAAACACCTCACAGTCTCCCAGAATTTGACTTTCCCATCTATAGTATATACGAAAGACCCGGACATTTCATTGCAGAAATGTGGCCGGGCCTGGTTACAGTTTTATGACAAGCTTATTCTTCGTCTCCCTGTTCCTTCAATTCCTTCAGGAAGGGCAGCAGGAAGGGCACCGAGATGCAGAAGGTGAGGCCATCGGCGATGGGCTGGCACAGCTCGATGCCGCTCAGGCCCCAGATGCGGGGCAGGGTGAGGATGAGCGGGATGAAGCAGACGCCCTGACGGCAGCAGGCGAGGAAGGTGGCCCGGCCCGACTTGCCGATGGACTGGAACATCATATTCGTCACGATGATGACGGGCTGTAAGAACATGGCGACGCACTGATACCGCAGGGCGGGCAGAGCCACGGCGGTGACCTCGGGGTCGTCGCGGAAGAGGCGGATGAGGGGCTCGGCGTTGAACCAGCAGAGGGAGTTGAGCACCGCCATAAAGACGAAAGCCGTCGAGATGGTGAAGATGGCCGCTTTCCGCACCCGGGCAAAGCGGCGGGCGCCGTAGTTGAAGGCCGCCACAGGCTGCAGGCCCTGTCCGACGCCGATAGCCACCGACAGCACGAACTGGAAGATGCGGGACACGATGCTCATGCCGGCCACGGCGGCGTCGCCGTAGCTGCGGGCGGCGACGTTCAGCAGCATGCTGCCGATGCTGTTCAGGCCCTGACGGCCGAAGCTGGGCGCACCGTTGAAGAAGATCTGCCCGAAGTCCCGGGCGCTGCGGGTGACCTGGGTGATGCGGAATCGGCTGACGGTCTTGCCCCGCAGGAACATGGAAAGCAGGATGCAGAAGCTGATGCTCTGGCTCAGGGCGGTGGCCGTGCCTGCGCCGCCGGTCCCCATGCCGAGGCCGAAGATGAAGACGGGGTCCAGCACGATGTTGAGCACACCGCCGGTGACGAGGCCGATCATGGCGAAGCTGGCCTTGCCCTCGTAGCGGAGGATGTTGTTCATCACGAGGCTCGACATCATGAGCGGGGCCGCGATGAGGATGGGCCGCGCATAGGCGCAGGCGTGGGGCAGGATGGTGTCGGTGCTGCCCAGCAGCATCATGAAGTCGGGCAGGGCAGCGAGACCGAGAACGGCCAGCACTACGCCGAAGGTCAGCGCCGTGAAGAAGCTGGTGGAGGCGAACTTTGTGGCCGCATGGGTGTCCTGACTGCCGAGGCTGCGGCTGATGATGCCGCCCGCGCCGTGGCCCAGCATGAAGCCGAGGGCCTGAATGATGGCCATCAGGCTCGACACGACGCCCACCGCGCCCGACGCGCTGGTGGACAGCTGGCCCACAAAGAAGGTGTCGGCCAGATTGTAGATGCTGGTGATGAGCATACTCAGGATGGTGGGGGCCGCGAGGCCGAGAATGAGCTTCGGCACGGGGGTCTGGGTCATTTTCTCGAACTGGAGCCTGCTGCGCTCCAGCTCGGCGGCGTCGGATGCGGTGCGGGGGGAAGACGGCATGAAGAGAGACCTCACTTTCGGAAATCAAAGAAAATACCGCTCTTTGCGCAAAGAACGGGTAAAATGCAGATATACAATAAAGTATAGCGCAGATCGGGGGAAATGTCGAGATGATGGCACTGCACCAGCGGCGGTCGGCTCCGTTGCAAAAAGTTAGGGTATTGAGTGCAAAAGCAGGAGAAAATGGAATGCCTTTTGGCAAATTTGCCAAAGAAAGGTCGAATTGCTTGTAAAAAATCACGTCGAGTGGTATAATTTATGGAAAGAAACAAAAGCGCGAAGACAAAAAACAGCGCAGAGAAGAGTTCCGGGGAGATCCTGCCCCGGGATAAGGAGGGAAATCTTATGAAATCTGTGGCACAGACCATCATTGAAGCAGACCGCTTCTACACCATCGCCGCCAAGACCGGCAGCGTCATTCAGGCTGTGGAGAGCGTCAAGGACGGCGGCAACATCCGTCTGGGCAGGTACGAGCGCAAGCCCGAGCAGGAGTGGGCTTTCGTCCGCGAGGGCGACGGCGTTTACCGTATCCGCAACCGCGCCTCCGGCAAGCTCATCGACCTGATGATGACCGGCACCGCCAACGGCACCTGGCTCCACCTGTGGGAGGACGTGGGCGGCACTTCCCAGATGTGGAAGATGGAGCCCACCCCGGCCGGCACCGTCCGCCTGCGCTCCATGTGGGCTGCCGGCAAGTGCATCGACACCGTGGGCATGGGTACTGCGGACGGCGCTGTGCTCCAGATCTGGCAGGAGACTGCCGGCGAGGACCAGCTGTGGACCATCTCTGAGGTGAAGGACCGCGCAAAGCACGCCCCCAAGGCGGAGGAAAAGCCCGCTGAGGTCAAGGCCGAGGCCGCTGCTCCCGCCGAGGAAAAGCCGGTTGAGGAAAAGGCTGCACCTGCCGCGAAGAAGACCACCAGAAAGCCTGCGGCAAAGAAGACCGCCGCCAAGACTGCTGCGAAGCCCGCTGGGGCAAAGGCCGAA
>ERZ772871.918-NODE-918-length-19501-cov-3.98066_pt1 | contig 19501 bp, 10 predicted proteins | sample MGYA00511899_ERZ772871 | MGnify/ENA primary metagenome ERZ772871 (study PRJEB29015, sample SAMEA2737693) | human gut metagenome | biome: human gut; feature: human-associated habitat; material: faeces | place: China | collected 2012 ... | reverse complement strand
CCTAGAGACCAGGTTCTCCAAGCAGGTTAACAATGTGATATGCGAGATAACTCTTCTCGGCATCGGTAACGACAACGTTATAGGTAGACGCCAAGTGGTCGGCTATGGCGTCCGCGCACGAGAATGCGCACGGATACGCCGTTTCATCGATTCGGAACAGCGCGTCGCCATTGATTTGCCCGGCCGTGGGGTCAAGCGCCCGCTGTGCGAAAAACTGCAGGTGGCGGACGAAACGCTCATAGGGCAACGAGGTGTCATCGAGGGTCGTAGCATAGCGCTTGGAAACAATCGCGAGCACGTCGCGAACAAGCTGGACCGAGACGATTAGACGGTCGGAGCGTTGCGGCATGGTGGCGTTGACGATATGCAGCGTAATGAAGCCCTGCTCTTCTTCGCTCATCTGGATGCCCATATACTCCTTGATAATCTGCAGCGCACGGCCCGCAAGCGCATACTCCTTGCGATAGAACTGCTGGATCTCGAGCAGCAACGGATTCTCGCAGGGGACGCCCTTGCGCTCGCGCTCGAGGGCGAGGCTGATATGGTCTGCGAGAGCAATGAGGATCTTGTCGTTGATATCAACATTGAGCTCTCGACGGAGCATCTGAACAATGTCCTCGGCAATCACGAGGTTGACGGTGGGGATGGACTCCAAAAGATGTGCCAAGCGGTCAATCGTGCGCGAATCCTGAGAAGTGCCCTCCTGCAACGCGTAGGTCTTTTCGATCGACGCCTCGTCGATGGCATCGCCGGCATGACGGCCAAAGCAGAGGCCTCGACCGATGACGATGAGCTCGGAGCCATCGTCCGAAGTGACCATTGCGACGTTGTTGTTAAAAACTCGCTTGATAACCACGGTACCCACCACAAGAATTTACTCGGAAAGCCAGACGACAGGCTCTTTAACAGCAACAGGACCGGAAGCCTGCTCACGAAGAGTCGAGTTCTCCGAGCGCTCGCACACGATAACGAAGACCGTGGGGTCGAAGCCAGCGGCGCGAACCGCGTCGAAATCGACCTCGACGAGGGGCTGGCCCGCGTCGACATGGTCACCCTGAGCAACAAGCGCATGGAAGCCCTTGCCCTCAAGTTTAACAGTGTCGATTCCGATATGCAGCATCACCTGAGCAGAGCTGTCGTCGGACATGATGCCCAGCGCGTGCTCAGTCGGAAACAACGCCGCGACGGTGCCGGAAACAGGAGCGCACACCGTTCCCTCTTGGGGAACCACGGCAACGCCATCGCCCACGGCACGGCTGCTAAAAGCGGGGTCATTGGTATTTTCTAGATGAACAAGCTCGCCGGAAACGGGAGCGAGGATTTCGAACTCGGAAGCTGCAGTCTTCTGCTCATCCGAACCGCCCATCAGGCGAGAAAAGAAACCCATGGTGGCATGTCCCTTCATAAATATAGCCCAACCAAAATCAAGCGAATGCATCCATAGAGACACATCCGTTCAAAGACTTTGGTTAGGCCCACGTCCGAGGGACTCGGTAACCTTCCGCATTTCTTTTTACGGGAGTTATTGTAGACAAGCCCAAAGCCAGAACAATCATTATGACCGGTGAGCGGTATTTTTTCTTCGATAAACGGTATTTAGGCGGCACTTAGGGACGTTCCTTTTCTACCGGCATTCGGGGACACTCCTCACTCTGGTGCATTGTGGACAGGTTTGTTTGCACCAATCATGAGTTGCGGTGAAATAGGGACTGAAAAGCCGCTCAAAAGGCCAAAACAGTCCGTATTCCACCGCAACTTCAAGACGTTGGCGCATATGAACCTGTCCCCCTTGCCCCAAAAAGGGCCCCGAGCAAAACATGCCCGGAGCCCTCTGGTCGCCTCGACTTACCGCGCGACACGTGTGTTACTTGCGCTTGCCGCCGCCGTCGCCGGGACGACGGGAGCTGCCGCCGCGCTTGCCGCCGCCGTCGCCGGGACGACGGGAGCTGCCGCCGCGCTTGCCGCCACGGCTGTTGCCATAGCTGCCACGGTTATCGCGACCGCCGGCGCGGCCGCCACGGGAGCCGGCCTGGTTGCCGCCGCGACCACCACGGTAGCCGCCGCGACGCTCTTCGCGGGTATCGTCGTAGTTGCGCCAGTCATCGCGACGATCGCGGCTGGCACGAGGGTCGCGACGATCGCGCGACTCATTCGAACGACCGGAGCCGCTGCGGCCACCGTTACCGCGGGCGCCTTCACGACGCTCAGTGCGGCGGCTACCGCGCTCACCACGGCCTTCGCCGCCACGGCGCTCATCACGGCCACCGCGCTCGCCATCGCGACCGGAGCGACGACGGTCGCCCGAGCCACGCTTGCCGCCGCGCGAACCGCGACCCTCGTCCTCGCGCTCAACACGACGACGACCGCCACGGTCCTCGTCCTCGCGGCGACGGCGGTGTGCCTCGCCCTGGAACTGCTTGGCACGGCGCTCGGCACGGTTGCCGCGCGGGGCCTGCTCGACGGCAGCAGCACCGCCGCGCTCCTCGGCAGCCACCTCGCGGGCCACGCTCTCAACGGCCTCGTCCACGCGAGCCTGAACGCCCTCGCGCACGCGGGTCTTGCCGCCGCGCTTGGGACGGCTCGGACGCTCGCCGTCGCTGCGACGCTCGTCGCGACCGCGGTTGGAACGACCGGCCACATCGCCGTAGTCATCGCCGTTGCGCTTGCCGTCGCGACGTGCCTGCTCAAGCTTCTTCTTGCTCTTGGACTTGCCGCGCTTGGTCTTCTTCTTCACCTTGAAGGCCGCAGGGTCGCGCTCGGGGTCAACCGCGGGCGGATTGGGACCCACATGCAGGTCGCCGGCCTCGTAGATGTCGGCCGTCTTGTCCATGAGCTTCTCGATCTCGTAGAACTCATCGACATCCTGCTCGGTCACAAACGTGATGGCCCAGCCCAGCTCACCGGCGCGGCCCGTACGGCCAATACGGTGGATGTAGTCGGTCGGCTCGGCCGGCACGTCAAAGTTCACGACGTAGCGCACGTCGCTGATGTCGATACCGCGGGCGAGGACATCGGTTGCCACCAACACGTCGACGGTGCCGTCGCGGAAGGCAGAAAGCGCGCGCTCGCGCTGCGCCTGGCTGCGGTTGCCGTGAATCGCGGCGGCCTTGATGCCCTTGCGCTCCAGGCGACGGCAGCAGCTGTCGGCGCGGTGCTTGGTGCGCATAAAGACGATGGTGCGCTCCGGGCCCTCCTTCTTGAGGAACTCGGGCAGCAGGTTGTTCTTGGCCTCGATGGACACCGGGAACACAAACTGGTCGACGGTGTCGGCGGTCGACGTGGCGGGCGCGATCTCCACGCGGGCCGGGTCGCTCACCAGGTCGGTGATCTCGCCCACGGCCTCCTCGTCGAGCGTGGCCGAGAACAGCAGCGTCTGACGCTCGGCCGGGGTCTCGCGCACAATGCGGCGGACGGCGGGCAAAAAGCCCATGTCGAGCATACGGTCGGCCTCGTCGAGCACCAGCACCTTGACCTCGTCTAGGTGGCAGGCGCCCTGCTCGATCAGGTCGACCAGACGGCCCGGCGTGGCGACCAGGATGTCGCAGCCGTACTTGAGGGCCGCGGTCTGCGGCTTGTAGCTCACGCCGCCCACGACGGTCACGGCGACATGGCCGGTGACGTCGGCGATCTTGCTCGCAACCTCGTCGATCTGCTGGGCAAGCTCGCGCGTGGGGGTGATGACGAGCATCACGGGGCCGCGACCGTTGCCCTCGGGCTTCTTGGCGCCGCGACGGCGGTTGCGGCCGCCACGCTCGCGCACGGGCTTGGGCGGAGCGATGTGCTCCAGGTTGTTCATGGTCGGCAGCAAAAAGGCGGCCGTCTTGCCGGTGCCGGTCTGAGCGGCGGCAAGCAGGTCGCGGCCCTCGAGCACCACGGGGATCGAGCCGGCCTGCACGGGCGTGGGCGCCGTGTAACCAAGGTTCTCGATGGCACGAAGCATCTCGTCCGAAAGGCCCAGCTCGTCGAAGGCGGGCAGGCTCTCGGTCGCGGACTCGACGGTCTCGGCGGCGCTGGCCTCGTCGGCCGCATCAAAGGCAGCCTGGGTCATGGCCTCGCGGGCCTCGTCCAGAATCTCGGCGTCCGTGACGTCGGATACAGAATTACGCATATGTTGTTGTTCCTTATCTGCACGCGTTATGGGCACGGCATGCGGCCGCGCGAGCGTGCTTGGTAGTGCGCTAATACATACAAAAACAGGTGCGCACAGAGAGGACGTTGCTCAGCACGCTGGCGATCGCTTTGGCAGCCATATCACGCGCCGTCCAGACGCAGCGGCCCTAAGCGATGGAGCAGATTCGCCGCGGGTTAGTATACCCGTGCTTCGCATGCCCCCACGTAAACCACAGATGACAGGGCGGTCGGGGCCGAGCAGAGACTCCCCCGCCGGACAATGTCTCAATCTGCAACAGATACTCAGCAAAAACCGGCCTAACCGTTGCAGATTGAGATATACACAAATCTCGTAAAACAACATCTCAATCTATAATAGTTAGAGGTCATTTTCCCTGCTAGATGTTACAGATTGAGACGAAGGGCGGGGATGGTGCACCAACCCGGCAATCGACCCCCGCATCGGAATGTCTTACATTTCAACTTCTGCTGTACACCCCCAGGGGGTATGGGTGTATAGTATCAGCAGGTTAACAATTCAAACACCGAGCTACAGAAAGGAGAAGCCATGGCTCAAGAAAAGTTCGACGTGGGCGGCATGACGTGCGCCGCCTGCCAGGCACATGTGGACCGTGCCGTCAGTAAACTCGACGGCGTCCAAAACGTCGCGGTCAACCTGCTCGCCGGCTCCATGCTGGTCGACTATAACCCCACGCAGGTTACGACCGACGACATCTGCACCGCCGTCGACCGTGCGGGTTACTCGGCATCGCCCGTCAATGCGGGCACCGAAGCCGCCACAAGCGGCAGCGCGCAAGCCAGGTCCGGCGCCGCCCATATGGAGTCGCCGACCAAAAAGTTGGAGGCCGCCGCCTCTGCCATGCGCACCCGTCTCATCATCTCAATCATCTTTCTCATCCCACTGTTCTACATAGGTATGGGACATATGCTCGGCTGGCCGCTGCCCAGCATCTTCACCGACCACATCCACAGCATGACGCTCGCCCTCACCGAGCTTGTCCTGCTCATCCCCATCGTCTACGTCAACGACGCGTACTTTATCAACGGCTTCAAATCACTCGTGCACGGCGCGCCCACCATGGATGCTCTCATCGCCGTCGGAGCCACCGCATCGATCGCCTGGTCGCTCTATGCCATGTTTATCATGGCCGACCAGCTGGCCGCCGGGCAAGTCCACGATGCCATGACGACGGGCATGGACAACCTATATTTTGAGAGCGCTGGAACGATTCTGTCGCTCGTCACCGTGGGCAAATACCTCGAGACGCGCAGTAAGTCCAAGACCGGCGGCGCTATCGAGGCGCTCATCGATCTGGCGCCCAAGACCGCGACCGTCGTTGCCGACGATGGCACCGAAACCACCGTCGACGTCGACAGCATCCTTCCCGGCCAGGTCCTTCGCGTGCGCCCCGGAGAGTCCATCCCCGTCGATGGCGTGGTGCTCGAGGGCAGCTCGGCCGTGGACGAGAGCGCGCTCACCGGCGAGTCCATCCCCGTGGAAAAGACCGCCGGCGACACCGTCAACGCCGCCACCGTCAACCGCACTGGCTCGTTTACCTTCCGCGCCACACGCGTGGGCGCCGACACATCGCTTGCCAAGATCATCCAGCTCGTCGAGGACGCCAATGCCACCAAGGCGCCTATCGCCCGCCTGGCCGATAAGGTCGCCGGCGTGTTTGTGCCCGTGGTGTTCGCGATCTCGGCCGTGACCTTTGTGGTGTGGATGGCACTGACCAGCAGCGTGAACGAGGCACTCACCTCCGCCGTAGCCGTGTTGGTGATCAGCTGCCCGTGCGCGCTGGGCCTGGCCACGCCCGTCGCTATTATGGTTGGCACCGGCAAGGGCGCCGAGATGGGCATTCTGTTTAAGAGCGCCGAGGCGCTGGAGAACCTGCGCAGCGTGGGCACCGTGGTGCTCGATAAGACGGGCACAGTCACCCGCGGCAAGCCTGCCGTGACCGACATTGTGGTTGCCGCGCGCGCCGACGGCTCGCCCGCCATGAGCGAAAAGGCGCTGCTCAAGCTGGCCGCCGCGCTGGAGCGCTCGAGCGAGCACCCGCTGGCCGAGGCGATTATGGCCGAATGCGAGACGCGCGGAATTGTCGCGCGCATGGTCGAGGACTTTGCCGCCGCGCCCGGGCGAGGCGTTACGGCGCGCGAGGGGCAAAACGTCATTGCAGCCGGCAACATGCGCCTGATGGACGAGCTGGGCGTTACCGTGCCCGCGGGTCTTTCCGAGCAATTTGCCGCCGAGGGCAAGACGCCGCTGTTCTTTGCCAAGAACGGCGAGCTTGCCGGCACCATTGCCGTGGCTGACGAGGTCAAGGAAACGAGCGCCGAGGCCATCGCCGCGCTCCGCAAGCTCGGCGTCGACGTACGCATGCTCACCGGCGATAACCGCGTGACGGCCGAGGCCATCGCCCGCCGCGTGGGACTGAGCAGCGAACAGGTTATCGCCGACGTCCTGCCCGCTGACAAGGAACGCCACGTGCGCGAACTGCAGGATGCGGGCGGCAAGGTCGCCATGGTGGGCGACGGCATCAACGACTCCCCCGCTCTGGCGCGTGCCGACGTGGGTCTGGCCATCGGCACCGGCGCCGACATCGCCAAGGAGGGGGCAGATGTGGTGCTCATGCGCAGCGACCTCATGGACGTCGCCCGCGCCATCGAGCTGTCGCGCGCCACGATCCGCAACATCAAGCAGGACCTGTTCTGGGCGCTGTTCTACAACGGCATCGGCATTCCGCTCGCCGCGGGCGTGTTCTTCCCCCTCACCGGCTGGCAACTCTCGCCGATGTTTGGCGCCGCGGCCATGAGTCTGTCGAGCGTGTGCGTCGTAAGCAATGCGCTGCGCCTGCGAACCTTTAAGCCTAAAGTGGCAAAATAGGCTCACCATTAAGTCCATTTAGAACGGGTTTTCCAGGTGCCCGAGATTGACCTGAAAGAGGAGCGACGCGTACTTTGGTACGCGAGCGACGGCTTGAGGGTCAAGGTCGGGTGCCTGGGAAAGCCGACACAGCAGAGAGGAATACCCATGCGTTTCACAATTAAGACTTCCGGCCTTATGTGCGGCCACTGCGACGCCACCGTCGAGACGGCGTTGCTCAACGTTGCCGGCGTGACCGACGCCGACGCCGATCACGAGACCCAGACCGTCCAGGTGGAGTGCGCCGACACCGTGACCGCCGAGCAGCTCGCCGCCGCTGTCGAGGCCGCGGGCGAAAAGTTCCACGCCCTGTCCGTGACCGCAGCCTAGCTGCCACCGCACCAGCAGGCACCGCTGTCGGCCGACATAGCCGCCCAGCAACCACCGCTCAACCAGCCCTTCAGAAGTTGCGGTGAAATAGTTCCTGTTTTAGCGCTCCAAGCCCTCAATCAAGAACTATTTCACCGCAACTGAGGGCGAGGTATTTGAAGGATTGACCAGAAACGAGGACCCGCCATGATGGCAGACCATAAATCGGTGACCCGCATGCTCAAAACGGCACGTGGTCAGATCGACGGCATCCTGCGGATGGTCGAGGAGGACCGCTACTGCGTCGATATTTCCACGCAGCTCATGGCCACGCAGGCGCTCATCGCCCGCATCAACGCCGATGTGCTCAAGGCTCACATCGAGGGCTGCGTCGCCTCGGCCATCGAATCGGGCGACGAAGACCTCAAAGCCGCCAAGCTCGCCGAGATCGAACGCGTCGTCGACAAGCTCTCCAAGTAATTGGGGCATTGGGGACAGACTTCTTTGCACCGTCTTGGTGTTTTGGGGACAGGTATGTTTGCACCACATTGGTGCAGATTAACCTGTCCCCCTTGCTCTAAATCGGGTATAAAGGCGTGCAGCATATCGAACGAAAGGCAATTTGCATGAATGACTTTATGAAGGGTCGCAATGGCGCCGATGAACTCACCATCGTAATGGGTTTTGCCGGCATCATCATCGCGATGATCGGATCGATAGCCCGCATCCAGTGGCTCAGCTGGATCGCCATCGCCGTCATCGTACTCGGCGTGCTGCGTGGCCTGTCCAAAAACATCGATGCACGTCGCAAGGAGAACGAGACCTTTGTCGCTGCGACCGCCAATGTTCCCGGCTTGGGCAAGTTCGTCGCCAGCTTGGGCGGCGGGGCCGCAGCGGCCAGCACCTCGCGCGCGGCCGGCACCAGCAAGGAAGACTTTGAGCGTGCCAAGCGCACGGCCAAGAAGATGTGGAAGGGTCGCAAGACCACGGCATATCTCAAGTGCCCCAACTGCGGCCAGATGCTCTCCGTCCCCAAGGGCAAAGGCAAGATCCGCGTCACCTGCCCCAAGTGCCACGCCAAGATGGAGACGCGCTCGTAGCCGCCATACCGTGAGACAAAATGAAAGCCGAGGCCTCGCACTGAGACCTCGGCTTTTTTTGATTATGACAAAGGGGTTGCCCCTTGTCGCATCGCCATATCGCGCGCTTACGCCACGCCATCGCGGGCAAGCTCCTCGGCCAGCGCCTCAGCAGGCATGGCCATAATCGCGTCGAGCTCGGCGTCCACCTCGGGAATATGCTTCACCTTGAGCTTGCGCACCAGATCGCCACGACACATCACGTGCATCGGATCACGCAGCGCGCACAGATCATCGAGCGGGTTCTCGCGCGTCACCAGGATATCGGCGGCCTTACCGCACTCGATTGTGCCGGTCTCGCCGCCCAGCCCCAGCAGCTCGGCATTGACCTGCGTGGCCGTATGCAGCGCGAAGGCGTTGCTCACACCCACGTACTTGGCAAAATAGGCCACCTCGCGCCACATGTCGTACTGGGTCACGAACGGACAGCTCGAATCCGTGCCCAGGCCTACCTTGATACCGGCTTCCAGCGCCGCACAAGCGCTCTCGATAATGCCCGAGCACACGATGTCGCCGTTCTTCTTTTGCGTGTCAGTCGAATGAGTCTTCTCCGGATCGAGCAATACAAACGGCAGTGCGGGGCTGATGGTGCAGGTCACGCTGGGCGCACGCCCCTCAAGCTGCGTGCCCGCGGCGCCGCGGTACAGTTCCAGGATCTCGGGCGTCAACGGAGCGCCGTGCTCAATCGTGTCAACGCCGGCCTCAAGCGCGGCCTTCACGCCTTCGGTGCTCTCGACATGGGCCATGACCGGAAGGCCAACCTCGTGCGCCGCCTTGCACGCCGCTGCGGCAACCTCCACGGGCATACGCAGCACACCCGGCTCGCCCACCTCGGTCGCGTCGAACACGCCACCCGTTACGAACAGTTTAATGACGTCGGCACCGCGCGCATACAGGTCGCGCACCTGTTCGGCCGCCTCGGCGGGACTGTTAGCCACCTGGGCGAACAAGCCAGCACCATGGCCCCCCGGCACCGTAACGCCCGTTCCCGGCGCCACCAGGCGAGGACCTTGATACTTGCCGGCATCGATAGCATCGCGCACGGCAAGATCCGCAAACAGCGGGTCGCCCGCGCCACGTACCGTTGTCACGCCGCTTGCCAACTGCTGTTGGGCGCTGCCTTTGAGGATGTGGCGGACGATGGCGCGGCCCACCGGATTATCGAGCTTCTTCATCAGCGCGCCCGCATCGCCCGCCGAGACCGGCTTGCCCGAGCCGCACAAATGCACATGCATATTGATGAGGCCTGGCATGAGATACGCCCCTGCCAGGTCGATGACCTCGGCACCTGCAGGCGCCTGCGCCACGGCACTCGGCCCCATCCACGTGATGAGACCACGCTCAACGACCACGGCCATATCGGGCTGCGGCTCCATATGTTCCGAACCATCCAGGACGGTCGCATTGATAAACAACGTGGAACGATCGGCAGACTCCATATCGAGTTCCTCCCTCACAATTAACTTGAACATTTGTCCATTATCACCCAGCCCAACAGGGTTACTGCGGACATATCGGTTAACGGAGGGAAGAGAAGGGCGTGAGGATGAGCAGACCAGTGCAGCGATGCTTCGGTCGTTCCAGCAAAACGTCTTGATCTATAACAGTAAGCTCGGTTTTGAGCCGCCAGATGTTACAGATCGAGATTTTCAGTCGTGCGTCCAACCTTTGTCTCAATCTGTAACAGATAGACCGATTTTTGGCCATCAGATGTTACAGATCGAGATATTCCCAGCCCCGTCGTCAAACGTCTAAATCTGTAACAAGTAGACAGGTTTTCGGCCTCTAGATGTTACAGATTGAGATCTTTCATCAGCCGCCAACCTTCCGTCTTGATCTGTAACAGTTAGAAGGCCAAACGGTCCCCTGTTGTTACAGATTGAGACGGTCCGCTTCAGTGCCCATACCACTGACGCTTCCATTCCTCAGCCAAATCGGCTCGCTGCGGAATACCTGCTAGCCTCATCTTTTCAACCAGCTTTCCCGGATTCTTGAGCTCATCAAACGTGAACCGAAGCACCTTGTGTCCGAGCATTGTCAGATGGGACTCCCGCTGACGTTCTGCCACGAACGGGTCGACCCACTCCCGACCCTCGTCGTTCTGCAAGGTATACTTCCCCTTTCCGTCGAGCTCGCCGATGACACATGTCCCGTCCTCGAGCCTCCAGAAATAATCGACCCGAAACACCTGATTCGGGTCGAGCGGATCATGAAACTCCACCTGCAACTCTGGCACCGGAAAGCCGTATGCAATAAAGAACGCTCGGAACCGAGACTCGCCACCGTTTTCGGACAGCCCGTCCGCATGCGACGCAATCACCTGCGCTCTGCGATACCCGCGCCTGCCCTCGCAATCGGCCTGGAGCCGTTCGCAGAGGTCGTCGCGTGACATGCCCTTCGCCCGCAATGCAGAATCGGCGATCGCCAGACCATACGAAAACGGCGCACGCAGCAGACAATCCTCCACCGTGCGCCAAAACGGCGTCACCCGCACGCCATCGACTTGTTCAAGCGCACCCGCCGTCTGCGGACGCAGCAGCCTACATCCCGTACTCAACGCCACCGAACAACCCGTCTTGACCAAGTAACGCGACCCGAGCAGATCATTCGGCACCTCCAGACCCCATATCAGCGCGGCGTCATACCCCCAAAACGCCCAATCGGGATGAAACTCGGCAAGCCCCTTGATGGTCCACCTCGCTCGCTCCGGCGGCGTCAGTACAACCCAATCATGTTGAAAGCAGAACAGATACGGCTCGGGCTCCGCAATATCATCGGTTCCCACATGGCGCCGCAGCCACATGAGCTCGGCATTGTCGTGCGTCACAAGCAGCACGCCTTGTTCAGCCGCCTCCGTGAGCTCGGCAAGCATCCTATTCCGCGCCAAGGTGTTACGTGTTGCATGCTTGTGTTTAAGAACGGTATTAGACACTTCTATCACCACCACATCGGAGAAATGGGCCATCGCCGCTGTTGCCGCCGCCGACAAATGTCTTGATCTGTAACAGTTACGGACACAAGCAGCCGCCAAACGTTACAGATCGAGACGTTCGCGCAGCATTGCACCTCTTTGTCTCGATCTGTAACAGAAAGACCGGTTTTTGGCCGCTAGATGTTACAGATCAAGATCTTTCGGTACCGCGTCCAACCTTTGTCTCAATCTGTAACAGTTAGGTCGAATTTTGGCCTGTAGATGTTACAGATTGAGACTTTCCCCCAGCCAGGTTCCAAACGTCTCGATTTGTAACAGTTAGACGTTCTCCAGGCTCCCAAACGTTACAGATTTAGACAAATCAGCGGCGCCCAAGCATTCGTCTCGATCTGTAACAGGAAGACCGGTTTTTTGTCCCTAAACGTTACAGACCGAGACTAATAGACGGGCGGCGGCGCTGCGGCTGCCCATCCCCTACTCCCATTCCTGTTCGTAGATGTTGAGGGACTTTACGTAGCGCCCCTGGGCACCCATGATGTCGCGGACCAACCTCAAAAAGAAGCTGATACACGAGGTGTCGAAACCGTCCTCTAGGTCCTCGGGATGCACCGCGCCAGGCCCGTCGACCGCCGTATCGCTCAGGCGCGCAATGTCGTAGAGGTAGAGCTGTCCCGCCGTCAGCCAAACATCGTCAACGCACGCGATGCGCACCGCAATCGCACCATCGCGCCAGTGCTCTTTTTGCACGATATGTGGGTCGTAGATATCAAAACGACGGTCGGTGCGCGTGTCACGCAGCGCGACCATACCAGTCGCAGGGTCCTTGTCCAAAATGCCAAAGCGCGAGAAATAGTGCGCGTCGCGCACCTGTTCGAGCCGCCTGAGCGAAGCAGGCGAAAGCGACGCCGGCGGCTCGTCAACATACAGCTCCAACAGCGTCTTGCCATGGTAATAGGGGCGCTCAAACAGCAGCCAATCGGTAAACGCCATGTTGTAGGCCGTGATTTCATTTTGCGAGGGCTCCTCGCAATAGCTGAGCCATGGATCGACTATCACTTCGAACTGTGTGCGCGCCGACTCCAAAAACTGAAACTTGCGCAGCATCCAAAACTGGGCCATGCCAGCAATATCGTTACCGACAGCCTCGGCCAGACGTCCCAGGTCCAAAACATGATCAGCCATGGCATCCTCCTCAAACTGATGAACCTCAATTTGAGCTTACGAGGAGAGCCGGTGGTCGCCACCAGCGCGGGTGAAATGGGCATCAGGCTGCAAACCAGATGCTGACCGAATACTTGACGGAACGCTTGACCGATACGTTATACCGAAGCAAAAGCCCAGTTAAACATAGACAAATAAACAGAGATTTTGAGCTGCCAGCCGCAGCCATCACGAAAACAGCAAGGCGCCGCGAGCCCGCACGTCAGCAAATGAGCAGTCAGACATCAAGAGCGTCCCCAATGACTAGTCGTTGGGGACGCTCTTGAATGACTACCTTACAGCCCCAAGGCCTCGGCAACCTCGGCAGCGCAGGCCAGGGAGTCCGCCATGGCGCTTACCACGAGCGAGCTGCCGTTGCGGGCATCACCGGCCACATACACCGGCGCGGCATCCGCGGCAACGCCATCCACGCGGGCCGCAAGGTGCGAGCCCTCGGAGGTCATCACGGGCAGCGGGCGGCCCGCCGTAGCAACAGGCACGCCGACAGCTTCGAACACGCTGTGCTCCGGACCCGTAAAGCCGCAGGCGATGAGCACCAGCTGGGCCGGCACCTCGTGTTCGGAACCCGCAATGCGTTCGGACTTGCCAGCCGACCAATCCAAATCGGCCACGCGCAGGCCCGCGACCGCGCCCTTCTTGTCCAGCAGCACCTCGAGCGTATCCACGCCCCAAGCACGCATCTCGCCGCCCATGGCAGCGATAGCCTCCTGCTGGCCATAGTCGGTCTTCTTCACATTGGGCCACTGCGGCCAGGGGTTGCTCGCCGCGCGCTTATCGGGCGCCGCCGGCAAGAACTCAAACTGGCGCACGCTGCGCGCACCCTGGCGCACCGCGGTACCCACGCAGTCGTTGCCGGTATCGCCGCCGCCAATGACCACGACGTCCAGGCCGCGCGCGTTCACCGCGGGTTCACCGCCATCGAGCACCGAGACGGTCGAAGCCGTCAGGTAGTCCACGGCATACACCACGCCCGGGGCATCCACGTTCGTAGCCGAAAGACCGCGGGGCGCACGAGCACCGGCAGCCACCACGACAGCGTCAAAGTCATCGAGCTTGGCTGCCACCGCAGGGTCCGTCACATCGGCGCCCAGCTCAAACACAATGCCCAGCTCGCGCATGAGCGCCACGCGACGCTCGACCACGGACTTCTCGAGCTTCATGTTGGGAATGCCGTACATGAGCAGACCGCCCGGGCGGTCGTCGCGCTCAAGCACCGTCACACGGGCACCACGACGCGCAAGCTCCCATGCTGCCACCAAACCGGCAGGACCGGAGCCCACCACGGCAACCGTGGGTGCGCCCTCCCCTGCCGGCTCAAAGCGCCGCGGACCGCCATTTGCCCACTCATGGTCGCTGATCGCACGCTCGTTGTCATGGATCGTCGTGGGCTGGCCATCGACCGAACCCAGGTTGCACGCGGCCTCGCACAGCGCCGGGCACACGCGACTCGTGAACTCGGGCATGGGCGAGGTGAGCGACAAGCGCTCGGCAGCCTCATCCCAGCGGCCGCGGTACACCAGCTCGTTCCACTCGGGAATCAGGTTGTGCAGCGGACAGCCACTCGGACGCGCCTTGCCAAAGCTCGCGCCCATCTGACAAAACGCCACACCGCACATCATGCAGCGGCTCGCCTGGGCACGGCGTGCATCGTCATCGAGCTCCACGTACAGCGGATCAAAATCGCGGCTGCGCTCCTCCACGGGGCGAAGCTCGTGGCTCACGCGATCGATATCAAGAAAAGCACCGGGCTTACCCATGGCACTTACGCCTCCTTCTTGGTCGAAGCAACAGAGCCGGCAGCCACGGACGCAGCACCGCCCGCGACATCAAAGCGAGCGACATCCGCGGCGCTCGCGCGACCGGTCACAATGTCAAACGCCAGCTCCTCAGCCTGCGCATGCGTCTTGCCCACGGCCTCGGCCGCAGCGACAATCGCCAGCACGCGTTCGTACTCAGTCGGAATGACCTTCACAAAGTGCTTGCTCATCGTCTCAAAGCTGTAGAGCAGCTTAATGCCGCGCGGGCTCTGCGTCGCATCCACGTGCTCCTGGATGAGTGCACGAATCTGCACCAGCTCGTCGGCCGTCGGGGCCTTGAGCTCAACGCTCTCGTGGTTCACACGGGCATCAAGCGTGCCGTACTGGTCAAAGACATAGGCCACGCCACCCGTCATACCGGCAGCGAAGTTCTGCCCGACCTCGCCCAGGATGAGCGCCAGACCGCCCGTCATGTACTCGCAGCCATGGTTGCCGCAACCCTCGACCACCACGGTGGCACCGGAGTTGCGCACGGCAAAACGCTGGCCGGCCAGGCCGTTAATGAAGCCGCGGCCGCTCGTGGCGCCAAAGAACGCAACGTTGCCCACGATGATGTTCTCGTCGAACTTGTAGGTCGCATGCGGGTTGGGGCGCACCGACACCTCGCCGCCCGAAAGGCCCTTGCCAAAGTAGTCGTTGGCGTCGCCGCACACGTTGAGCGTAATGCCACGCGGCAGGAAGGCGCCAAAGCTCTGACCGGCCGAGCCATCGCAATCGATGGTGATGGAGCCGGCGGGCAGACCCTCGGGATGCGCCTTGGTCACCGCGTTTCCCAGGATGGTGCCCACGCAACGGTTGACGTTGGCGATATCGGCGCGGAAGCGAATCGGACGCAGGTGCGTACGGGCATCGGCCGTATAGGGCACAAACAACGTGGAGTCGAGCGTCTTGTCGAGCTCGCTGTCCGCGGCCATCTGCGGCAGGAAGTGGCGACCGTCGGCACCCGGGATATGGGCACCGAACTCGCAGGTCGCGCTCGCCAGCACGGGCGACAGATCGAGCAGGTTGGCCTTGCGGTTGCCCGGGACCTCGATCTGACGCAAGCACTCGGGATGGCCGACCATCTCGTCGACGGTGCGGAAGCCCAGGCCCGCCATGACCTCGCGCAGCTGCTCGGCAACAAAGAGCATAAAGTGCTCAACGTGCTCGGGCTTGCCGCGGAAGCCGCGACGCAGACGGCAGTTTTGTGTAGCGATGCCGGCCGGGCAGGTGTCCTGCTGGCAGTCGCGCTGCATGAGGCAACCCATGGAGATGAGCGGCATGGTCGCAAAACCAAACTCCTCGGCGCCCAACAGGCAGGCGACGGCGACATCGGTGCCGTCCATGAGCTTGCCGTCGGCCTCGAGCACCACGCGTGAGCGCAGGCCGTTTTGCAGCAGTGTCTGCTGGGCCTCGGCAAGGCCAAGCTCCAGCGGCAGGCCGGCGTGCCAAATGGAATCACGTGCAGCGGCACCCGAGCCGCCATTGTGGCCGCTGATCAAGATCTTGTCGGCAGCACCCTTGGCCACACCGGTGGCGATGGTGCCGACGCCGGCCTCGCTGACCAGCTTGACCGACACGCGCGCACCGGGGTTGGCGTTCTTAAGGTCGAAGATCAGCTCTGCCAGGTCCTCGATTGAGTAGATGTCGTGGTGCGGCGGAGGCGAGATCAGGCCGATGCCGGGCGTGGACTGACGGACCTCGGCGATCCAGGGATAGACCTTCTTGCCGGGCAGGTGGCCGCCCTCGCCGGGCTTGGCGCCCTGGGCCATCTTGATCTGAATCTCGAAGGCGCTGCACAGGTAGCGGCTCGTCACGCCAAAGCGCGCGCTTGCCACCTGCTTGATCGCTGAGTTCTTGGAGTCGCCGTTGGCCAGCGGGGTCTCGCGACGCGGATCCTCGCCGCCCTCGCCCGAGTTGGAACGGCCATGCAGGCGGTTCATGGCGATAGCCATGCACTCGTGCGCCTCTTTGCTGATGGAGCCGTACGACATGGCGCCGGTGTTAAAGCGGCGGACGATGTTGAGCGCGGGCTCCACCTCGTCGAGCGAAACCGGCGTGCGGCCACTGGCATCAAAGTCGAGCAAGTCGCGCAGGCGCACGGCACGGCCGGTGCGGTGCAGGCGGGCGCTGTACTCCTTAAAGGTGTCGTAGCTGTCCTCACGGCAGGCGGTCTGCAGCAAGTAGACGGTCTGCGGATCGATCAGGTGATCCTCGCCGCCGAGCGGGCGCCACTTGGTCAGGCCCAGTGTGGGCAGCTGATCGGGAGCCGGACTCTTAAGGATAGCGAGCGCAGCGTCGTAGCGCTCATTTTGCTCGCGCTCAACGTCCTCGACACCCATACCGCCTACACGGCTCACCGTGCCGGCAAAGTACGCGTTGACGAACTCCGGCGTAAAGCCCACGGCCTCGAAGATCTGCGCAGAGTGGTAGCTCTGCACCGTGGAGATGCCCATCTTGGACATGATGGAGACGATGCCCGCCGTCGCAGCCTTGTTGTAGTTGGCGATGCCCTGCTCGGCCGTCACGTCCAGGTCGCCGCGTGCAGCCAGATCTCGGACGCACGCATGTGCGTTGTACGGATAGATGCCACTCGCAGAGTAGCCCACCAGTGCCGCAAAGTCATGCGGGGACACGGCGTCGCCGCACTCCACCACGATGTCGGCAAAGGTACGCACGCCGGCGCGGATCAGGTGGTTGTGCACGCAGCCCACAGCGAGCAGCGACGGCACGGGCACCTCGCCCGCAGCGGCACGATCGCTCAACACCACGATGTTCACGCCGTCGCGGACCGCAGCCTCAACGTCCTCGGCAAGCTGCTTGAGCGCAGCCTGCAGTGCGCCCTCGCCGGCGTCGCGGCGGTAGACGGCACGGAAGCGGCGAGTCTTAAAGCCCACGCGGTCGATGGCGCAGATGCGGTCAAACTCTTCCTCGTTGAGCAACGGGCGCTCCAAGCGCACCAGCTGGCAGGCCGTGCGGGAATCCTCGAGCAGGTTGCCGTGGTTGCCCAGATAGAGCGTGGTCGAAGTCACCATGTGCTCGCGCAGGGCATCGATCGGCGGATTCGTGACCTGGGCGAACAGCTGATAGAAATAGTCAAAGAACGAACGCGTCTTCTTGGACAGGCAGGCCAGCGGCGCATCGATGCCCATCGAGGCGAGCGGCGCCTTGCCCTGCCGGGCCATGGGACGCACGACCTCGTCAACGTCATCCCAGTGGTAGCCGAGCTTGGCCATACGCACGGCGGCGGGCACCTCGGCGTCCTCGGCGGGCATTGTCGCAACGGGCTCATCGAGCGCGTCAACGGTCAGCGTCTCCTCGGCAATCCAATCACGGTAGGGCTTTTCCTTGGCATAGCGGGCGCGCAGCTCATCGTTGTAGATCACGCGGCCGCGGGCAAAGTCAACCTCGAGCATCTGGCCCGGTCCCAGGCAACCGCTCGTCAGAATGTTCTCGGGGCGCACCTCGATGGTGCCCACCTCGCTTGCCAGCATAAAGCGACCGTCGCGCGTCACATAGTAGCGGGCGGGACGCAGGCCGTTGCGGTCGAGAGCAGCACCCAGGGTACGGCCGTCGGTAAAGGCGATGGCGGCAGGGCCGTCCCACGGCTCCATGAGCATGGACTGGTAAGCGTCGTAGGCGCGGCGCTCCTCACTCAGGCTGTCGTTATGGTCCCACGGCTCGGGCAACAACATGGACGCGGCACGCGTAAGCGGGCGACCGTTCATAACCAAAAACTCGAGCACGTTGTCCAGAATCGCGGAGTCGGAACCCTCGCGGTTGATGATGGGCATCACGCGCTCAAGATCATGCTGCAGCACGGGGCTGTACAGGTTGGGCTCGCGGGCGCGGATCCAGTTGACGTTGCCCTTGAGGGTATTGATCTCGCCGTTGTGGATGATAAAGCGGTTGGGGTGCGCGCGCTCCCAGCTGGGCGTGGTGTTGGTGGAGTAGCGCGAGTGGACGAGCGCCACGGCCGTCTTGACGGCGGCGTCGTTGAGGTCGATGAAGAAGCGGCGCATCTGCGTGGCGACCAGCATGCCCTTGTACACGATGGTGCGCGAGCTCATGGAGCACACGTAGAAGATCTTGTCGCGCAGGGCAAACTCGGCGTCGGCCTTCTTTTCGATGGTGCGGCGGCACACGTACAGGCGGCGCTCGAAGGCATCGCCGGCGGGCGTGTCGTCCGGACGGCCCAGGAAGGCCTGCAGGATAGTGGGCATGCAGGCGCGGGCCGTCTCGCCCAGGTCGTGCGGGTCGACCGGCACCTCGCGCCAAAAGAGCAGCGGCACGTCGGCCTCGGCGCAGCCCTCCTCAAACACGCGGCGGGCATCCTCTACGCCCTTGTCGTCCTGCGGAAAGAACAGCATGGCCACGCCATAGTCGCCCTCTGCCGGCAGAATCTGGCCGCACTTTTGAGCCTCTTTACGGAAAAAGTGATGCGGAACCTGGAACAGGATGCCAGCGCCGTCGCCAGTGTTCTTCTCGAGTCCCGTGCCGCCGCGGTGCTCCAAGTTGACCAGAATGGACAGCGCATCGTCCAGAATCTGGTGATGGCGCTCACCGTTGATATCGGCAAGCGCGCCGATGCCACATGCGTCGTGGTCGAATTCGGGGCGATAAAGGCCCTGCTGCTGAGCGGAATCTGCCTGCATCGCGATCCTCCCCTAGATATTAGACAGTCAGTTGAATAGGCATACTAGGAGCATCGCCGGCCCGTTGTGTTTCCCGCCCGTTTCGAAACAATCGCGTAACGCGCGCCCTGCGAGTGGACACCACCGGCCTCAAGGGCGACAACATAGGCCCCAAGTTCGGCCTGTAAGCTCGCCGCTTCAAACATCTCGATCTGTAACAGGAAGACCCAATTTCGACGACTAACTGTTACAGATTGAGATGTTTTTGAGAGACGGTTCCGAATGTCTCAATCTGTAACACGAAGGACCGGTTTTGGCGGTCAGCTGTTACAGATCGAGATATTCCATAGGACCATTTCTTCCTGTCTTGATCTGTAACACCTAGGCCCAATTTCCATCCCTAGTTGTTACAG
>ERZ772871.892-NODE-892-length-20100-cov-6.58174_pt1 | contig 20100 bp, 14 predicted proteins | sample MGYA00511899_ERZ772871 | MGnify/ENA primary metagenome ERZ772871 (study PRJEB29015, sample SAMEA2737693) | human gut metagenome | biome: human gut; feature: human-associated habitat; material: faeces | place: China | collected 2012 ... | reverse complement strand
CCTCGTCATTTGTCGGGAAGTTCGATGCGCCCACATCGTCTCCCGTAGCAAACAGGGCAATTAAACTGGTGAGATAAGACTTTCCGGACCCCGGCAGATGAGCCTGCACATGAAACATGGGGGCCACTTTCAATTGGGCACGAATGACTGCCGTCAGGATTGCTGCAACCGCTGCGCTGCAATCACATTCTTCTTCAAACGGGAATTCCTCCAACAATGCCTCGATTTCATTGAGGGCTCTTTCTGCGTCTTTTTTGGTTGGAGCATCCGGCACCGTGAACTCGCAAGCCTTAAAGTCACCATAAAGTTTCGTTTCGAGATCGTATCCCGGCTCCGTTCGAATGGTTCCGTCCTTCCTAACCGAAGGCTGTCGGGTTATTCCTATCAGTTCATGCAAAGGTGTGTGGCTTCCGCCATCCAAAATAGCCTGAAGATATTTGGTAGGAGGGTCACATACCAACATTTGCTTGCTGCGCCCGTCAAATCGCTGCCAGCGAGTTAAGGAACTCAGGTCGACCAGCAAGCAGGATGCGTTAACCTCCTCCACCATAAGCTTTCCCTCCAGTCCGTTGTTCATCACTCGGGCTACCCTTCCGCCGCGTTGGAAATAACAACCGGTTTGCGCGAGTACGATATTGGCTGCCTTAACGATTCTTTTGATTTCTCCCGGTCTGATAGTGATTCGGGCAAGCATGTATGCTTCCTCGGGGTTGATGCCAAGAAATTCAAGCATGTCTTTGATACTGCGGCCCGCGCAGTGGCCATGCAGGCATTTAAAAGAACCTATTGGATGTGCCTCATCAGGTTCCCAGTAGACAGCCCCGGTGTCAGCCTGATCCGTGTGCTGATGCGCCCAAGGACACGTAATATCGTATTTGCCGAAACCCAATTTCTGTTTGACTAAACCCCGTTCCTTCAGTCTCAGCAACACTAGGTTGATCAGCGGCGCCGGGGTGAAAACGGCGTTCTTTTCTTCCGCCACCACTGGCATGCTGCTACGCTCAGACATGAAAGGAGTTCTGGAAACGACAGAACCAACTCCCACAACTAAATGGAAACCACGAATAATTTCCGTCATCGAATAGCGTTTATCAGGATGCCACAATCGCAAACGGCACTCATACTCAGGCCTGTACTTACCATTGCAGCCTCTCGGGAGCCTCATCAAACGTGCTGTGGGGCCGGTAGCTCCCGGATCGCTCAGACCGGCACGAATAATGGCATCTGAAAGTGAATCTGCAATTCTTGCGTCAGTGATCGGTTCTTTAAGAAAGAAACCTACCTGATAATTCTCGGGAGAGGTCTCAATAACAAAGCTTGGAAGCAATCTGATCCGGTCAATCGGAATTTGAGCCTTTTTCTTATTCGCGATAAATTTTGAAGTGACATCATCAAAAACGATGACAAACTGGCCGGAAAATGAACTTTTTCGGCGCCGGCAACTACCATCTTTCTCTGGCCTGAATGTTGAGATTGAATAATAGTTATTGGCTGTTGTCGACTCTGGCGCATTAGACCCGTTGTATGCTATTCCACCCCAATTGGCAGCCCCCGAGGGTGAACCACGGAAACTGACAAGAACAGGACGTGCACTCGTCCGTAAAGCAGGATCTACGCAGAACGCTTCCCTCAGAAAATCTTGATTAGTGACCTCATTAAAACTATTGGAAAGCTCAGAAACGGTGAGGGCGAATTGCTCGGTGGCAGACGTCTTGTCATTCATGGCGAGGCTCCTTTAGGGAGTAACGAGCCGCCACAAGCGAGGCAACTAATGCCTTTATCTCTTCATTGGATTTTCCGAGAATACGTGCTTTGTTGATTGCAACAATTTCAGAGACGGGCCACGCTGAGGCACGATCCCCAACCTTGATGGGTGGGGTGATCAATCCTTTAGAAATGTAAGAATAGAAGGTTGAGCGGGCGAGAGCAGTATATTCCTGTGCTTCTTTGGCCCTCAAAAACATTTTCTGGGTCATCTTAAGATCCTCATAGATCGGTTTAGATGACTCAACTTTCCAACAGCTATAGTATAGCTTGTCAATATAGCTGCTTAAAAAATTTAGTCCTTTGTTTTACAAAAGATTTTTTCTATTTTTAGATATACCAAGCTCTGTCAAAACCTGAGGATTTTTCTTTGCGCTTTGAACTAGCCGCTTGACTTCATACCAGCTTTTATTCATCTCAGTTGCCATCAACCGATAACGAGCCTCCACGCGAGCCTCTTTTTCTTTCAGCTCGATAAAGCGGCGCAACACTCTACAAAGTTTTTCGGTTGTTGTTTCGGCCTTTCCTACTTGCGGTGGTAACAAGCTTTCTATGCGCGAATTGATTAGCGTAAAAGTCGTTCCTGTCCAACGGAAACACTCCGCGAGCGTTATTTTTCGATCCTCTATCTGTACACACACCGGAGCTCCCGGCGTTAAAAACAGCTCGTATCCGTTCAAGTAACAAACTTTGATTCGATCCCCATCCATTACGTTCAAAACTTCACGTCCAAAAGTTTTCGCTATTGCGGCCCCAATTTCAAAAAAATTCACACGTGAAAGTTGCACATCTTCTGGCTTGATCGGAATTCTCGCGATGTCTTCTCGTCTACTACAACACGCAAACAGGTCTCCATGCTTTTCTTCTACTTCTACGGCGACCGTACAATGAAAGCAACCTGACTCTGGGCATTCTATAAATACCGCCATCGGCGCTGCTTTCAGAAAGCCATTTTCTTTCAGTGCATCAACTTTTTTTACATCAAACTCCTGCAGGAATTTGGTGGAATAACCTGACTGCTTTTGAAAATCAGTCACATTCTTCATCAACTTCACTAACAGAGAGTCAGGCCCTTTTATCGAAGGCATTTTCTGTCTGTAACTCCGTACATCTTTCCAGCCCATTAGCAATCAAAAATTTATGAATGTCTCCGTCTGTTTCCCCGAAATCTATGTTTTGCATCCCGCTTTCGGAAAGCCGAATCTTTTTCTTTATTCCGTTACCGTATCGTTGCAGAATTTTCATCTGCAGAGTCACTGAACTCAGTTCCACCTGATTTTGAAGAGCAGAACCAAACAGTTTGTTCAGTTGGTCGTAGATAACCTTGGTTGAACTCTCTTTTTGTGAGTTCGGAGCTGATAAATTAATTGCGACAAACTTTCCAAGGCGACAATCTCTGAGCTGCATCCCAACAATGGCACAGGATTTAACCGCATCGCTCGGAGCATAAACAAATTCGGGCGGGGACTTTAACAACTGGTGGAGGTAATACTCCGGCGCTTGTTTTTGCTTGGGCAGTTCAGTCAGACCGAGGATGCATTGGCAATATGCTTCGTGAAATTTTTCACCCACACGCCCGAAACCTTGTGTACTGACATCAAGCGTACCTTTGTCCGCGCTGTATGCAAAAACGAGCGCCCTAGAGGGCAATCGGGGGCGGCCTTTAAATTCGCCATTTACAAACTCATCTGATGTTTCGTTGTAATCAGAAATTTGAGCAAGAATCAAATGCTTTCCGCCGCGTTCCCCAATGTTTTTTACCTCACAAAAGCGCCCACGCATCTGTTTCCCTAAGATGCCCCGAATCGCTTCAGATAAACTACTAAAGGCGGTCGTAGAAGTATCAATTTCGTGCTTGCCGATTCCTGTTCTCAGTTTCCATCCACTCCTTGCTATAGAGTCAATAACATATAAATTACAGGCATATTCAAAAATTTTACTGTTTGTGAGCCATGCTTTCAGTAAGCAAGATTGAATATTTTTAAAGTCTAAGCATTCTTTTCGAAACTCATCAAACTCAGGCGGCGAAAGGAAAATTTCTGCAGCATCTTGCAACGCAGCCTGCGCTTTTTCCGCTCTGAATTCGTTCATTTGTTGGAAGAGTATCAACAATTTTGATGCTTTTTTATATTCCTCTGAAATTCGTTTCCACTCTTCCTCCCATTGTTCAGATTTCAGTGCCTTAAGGTCAACGTTCTTTATTTCAAACCTACCAAAAACACCCCTTAATAGATCGTCAGGGATCTTGGAGCAAAACGAATTAAATAAGAATACAGCCATGCGTTCCCTCCTTTAACAGCGATGAGAAGCCTGCTGGATCATGGCAGGGCAGATCTTCACAAGCTGCACTTTAGCTTCTTCGGCAATCTTTCGAGCCTCTTCTGCGCAGTGATAAAGCGCAACAATTGCCCTCTGCACCTCGATCGGCGGCAGCGGAATCTTCACACGGCACATGTCCTCCCAGTTGAACGTTTCGCGAGCACTGCCCCATGAATTGAAACGAGCATACCGATCGAATTCGGGTCGCTTGAATTGAAGATAAAGATACTCTGGCTCTAGGGGCAAGCCATCTCTTACTCTAAACGCGACATACGACGATGAAACTAAGAACTCCTCTTCTGAAGAATTCATGGCTATTGAAATCTTGTTCCCATTACGTGAAGTAACGGTAACATAAGCAAATTCTCGTGGAGCAATGACTTTATACGGTCGTAGCGATACTCCTTCCATATCAGCCTTCGTCTGAATGAAGCACTTCTCAATGCTAATGCCTCTAACAGCGTTAAGGCACAATCCTTCATCCGTATTCCGATTATCAGTTTTTTCTAGGAAACTGCCAACCTCCTCAATTGGCCATTTCTCTCTACACTCCGCAACGCACGCCTGCGCCGCCTGCTCCAGTGTCTTCAGCAAAGCCTCATTCTGCTCAATGAGCGCGGTCAGCCCCTTATAGGCGTTCACATAAGCCCTCTGCACCTCGATCGGCGGCAGCGGAATCTTCACACGGCACATGGCCTCCCAAGTTAGATTTCCGCGCACTGAACTATCGGTATTAAACCAAAGCCTCCTGTCAAAAGTTTGAGTCTGAAAGAGAGTGAAGAGGAACAGAGGATTTAGAATGTTTTTTTTAAGTATTCGGAAAACACAATATGCAGGAGACACAATCTTGTCTTGCTTCGTATTGTTCAGCGCTACAGGAAACGTTCCATCGCGCCCTATATGCATTAAATTGGCTGCGAAAGCGCCTATAGGGACACGCTTATATTTCCTCAAGTCCGTTTCACCAAGGTTTGCAACTGTTGGTGCAAAAGCTTTATTGATGGTGACTCCCTCGACATGAGCACGGTTAGTCGCTCCCCACCGACTATCAATGATCTCTATTAATTGTGCTAACGCCACCCTCGGCGCCGCCTCAATCTGCCGCTGCAGTTCCTCAGAAGTCATAACCGAGCTCCTTAAACGCAGCTTGCAACGCCTTTTTGTTTTCCTCCTGACGCTTCAAAAGATCCGAGACGGAGCTTGCGGCCTCCGTCATGATTTTTTCGTAATCAATGTCCTTGTCGCGATCCACAAATTCGATATATCGGCTAGGAACAAGCGAAAAGTTGTTGGACTTAATTTCATCAAACAGTACTGACCGATAGAGCTCTGGTTTCTCATAGTGGGCGCCGTCAGTTTCTTCGGATTGCCAAGTATGGAAAATTTCTGCCACCCGCTTAATTTGCTCTGGCAAGAACTGTACAAACTTCTTCTCGTAAATATTCTGATTCCAAGTGCGCAAATCAACAAATAGGATTTCGTGCTCCCTGTTCCTCAGTCTCCTGTCATGGAACAGTCCTCCATGCTTGTTTTGATTCAAGATCCACAGCGTGACGCTGATGTCTGTTGAATAAAACATCTCTCTTGGAAGAACTATGATGGCTTCAACCTTGTCGTTTTCTAAGAGCTTGCGCCTGATTTCAAGGCTATCCGAATCATCGAGGGCGCCATTAGCCAGCAGAAAGCCCGCGATTCCGTTTGTAACTTCCAACTTTGAAAGAATATGGAGTATCCATGCATAATTGGCATTACTGACCGGGGGAACTCCATATCCAGCCCACCGATAATCCGTCAACAATTCATTCGCCGTTCTCCACTTCTTCAAATTGAAGGGAGGATTAGCCATGATGTAATTCGCCTTTAAATCGGGGTGCTGGTCATTCGTAAATGTGGAAGTTGCAGTTGTCCCAAGATTGTAGGAAATGCCCCTCACGGCTAAGTTCATTTTTGCCAAGCGAAATGTTTCAGGCTGACTTTCCTGACCATAGACCTGAATGGTGCGAGTGTTGCCACCGTGGGCCTCAACGAACTTGGAAGCCTGAACGAACATGCCGCCGGACCCGCAACAAGGGTCATAAATTGTGCCGTCATAGGGCTCAATCAATTCGCAAATGAGCTCAACAATGCTGTGCGGCGTATAGAATTCGCCTTCCTCCTTGTCGGCGTTAATGGAAAATGCTTGCAGGAAATATTCATAAACCCTGCCAATCAGATCTTTTTCATGGAATCGTTCTTCACTGATCTTGTTGATTTCATCAATGAGAGCCTTGATTGTTTTTCCCTCAACCCGAGAATCAGTAAACAACTTCAAGGGAAGCGCTCCCTTTAGGCTTTCTATTGTCGAATCAAGGTTCGCGGCCATCAGATCAATGGTGAGCGGCAGTTTGGCACTGTCAGTCGAAAGCAGCACTTCCCAGCGACATTCTTCCGGTAGATAGAAAACACCGTCGCGCTGGTAGAAAGAGGGCATTTCAATGAACCGTTCAGGCGGAAGCTTCCTTGCGGCCATATCCGCAACAATCTTCTCACGCTGTTTATAGAATTTCTCACCTATGAACTTGAGAAAAACCAGCGTCAAGATCATGTCTCGCCGGGTGGCCATACTCGCCTTCCCACGCAAGATATCCCGACAATTCCATAAAACATCCTCAAGCGTAAGTTCTGCCTGTTTCTTTACACCCTTTTTTGTTTTTGCCATTTTGAATCCTGTACTCAGCTATAGCAGGTCTTGAAATTGCGGACTTGCTCCATAACCTTGTTAAAAACTTCTTCGTCCCATTCCGGGGGATACCCCTCTTGATAGAGCAAAATCGTTAGCTCTGCCTGCAGATCGGCCTTTAGGTTATCGTTATTGAGCCAATCTGCATAAACCGAAGAATTGTCAATGAGGGCTTTGATTTTGCGAGATAGGGTGAGACATTTTTCATCCGGGTATTCAAATCCATGCTGCTCTCGCTGATCCACCAGAATATCGTAGAAAGCCTTTTCCTCGAATGTGATGCCTAGTCGTTTAAACTCCTCTCGGTCTTTTCGAAGCCTGCGGAAAAGGTCCAGCACTTCGCCAGTGAGTTCATTGAGCTTTTTATTTACAACATCCTGAATGGCATTTACAGTCTGAGAAGCCACTTCATTTGTAAAAACCAATTTGTCCCGCGTGTTGTATTCATCGACGATTTTCTGTAAACGAACATCGAACTGCAATGCCTTCAGCTGATTGGTCTTGGCATATTGGCGGATTGCCTTTTTCAACGATTTCACCAGTAGCTGAAATTTTGTGTGTGGCAATTTCACCTTTTCGATTTCTGCGGTGAATTTTTCCGAGAAGAGTTCTTCTTCGCCTTCTGCGTTAAGAACAGTCTCAATGCCTGTGCACTGCAATGCCTCCGTCACCATTTTTTCAACGGCACGATTCATGGTTTCGACGCTGTGGGAGGTGTTTGTAGTTTTTCCGTTGATTTCCTGAACTGCCATAAAGAATTGAGCCCAAGAGGTCTCATCTTTGCTAAGCCTTCCTGCAGGCTGCAGGATGCCGTAGGCTGACTTGAGGCGCCGCACGTGTGCTTTGAAAATAGTGGAGAAATTGACTTCTCCCTGCGGAGGTTGGGACAGAACGAACTCTGCTGCCTTCTGCAAAGCAATAAGACGCGGCAAGGGGGCACTTGAAAAGAAGTCAGATGCGTCAAAACGATGAAGCATATCCTTGAGAATCTGCAACTCGTTCGCAAAAGCAGCGTATGTGAGTTCCGTATCAGCAGGCGGTTCGTCATCTCCTCCGTACTGCTTCAAAGCTTTCTGCATGTTTTCCCGAATGCCAATATAGTCAACAATGAGTCCGTACTCCTTGCCGGGATACTTCCGATTCACACGTGAGATGGTTTGAATAAGCGTATGTCGCTGCAAAGGCTTGTCGTTGTAGAGGATAGCCAGACATGGAACATCAAAACCCGTGATCCACATATCAACGACAATTGCAATTCGAAAATTTGAAAGTGGCCTCTTAAACTCTCGGTCGAGCATTTGACGGTGTGCCTTGTCTCCCAGCAGCTCGAACATATCTTTTGGGTCGTTACTCCCCCTTGTAGCGACCATATTTATCATCGGCAAGCTTTGATACGACTCCAGCTCCGCTCTCTTTTCGGGAGTATCGAACATAGACTCATCAGCTGCTCGTCTCGGTTCGAACCACTCCGGACGAATCTTTTTTATCTTTCCATAGAGACGATAAGCAATCTGACGGGTTGAAGATACGATCATGGCTTTTGAGACAATCCCCGAGTGCTCTGCAACGTAACTTTCGTAATGCTGAGCGATGTCTTTCGCCATTCTTTCCAAACGATCGTCATCCGAAAGAATCACTTCCAGCTTGCTCATAGCGCGCTGGCTGCGATTCACCATTTCAATATCAGCTCCTTCTGCTGCGCATTGTGCGTAATACGTTTCAATTTCCTGCGCCTTTTTCGTGTCCAATATGATGCGAGCGAGACGCGCCTCATACTTAAGAGGAACCGTGATGCCATCTTCTACAGCCTGCTTCATTGTGTATCGATCAACCACGGGACCGAAAACATGCACGGTTTCCTCAATGGGCGTCCCCGTAAAGCCCACGAATGTGGCATTTGGTAGTGCATCGTGCAGATATTGGGCAAAACCGAATTTGACGAATGCCCCAGCTTTTCCGTCTTTGGTACCGTCTTTGATTTCAAGTTTTTCCCCAAGGTTAAGCTGGGTCCGATGGGCTTCATCACTGAAGCAGATAATGTTGCTTCTTCTGGAGAGCAACCCCGTCTTCTCACAGAATTTTTGTACGGTTGTGACGAAAATACCGCCAGACTGCCTAGCTAGAAGTTCAGCTTTCAGATCTTCACGGCTGTCAAAAGAACGAATGGCATCATCACCTAAGAAATCTGTCGAAGATTCAAATAATTTTCCTGACTGAGTCTCCAGATCTTCGCGATCAACAATGACTAGGATTGTTGGCGAAAGAGACGTTCGTTTTATGAGCCGACGTGCGAGAAAAAGCATCGTATAAGTCTTCCCACAACCCGTTGCCCCAAAATACGTTCCCCCTTTGCCATCACCGCCCCGATTACGCAGATGACTGAGAATACTGCTGAAAAGTTTCTGCACAGCAAAAAACTGAGGATATCGGCAAACAATCTCTGTTTCGCGCTGCTTTCCTTCCTGTACGTCAGGGAAGTACACGAAATCACGAATAATTTCAATAAAACGCTCAGGGGCAAAGGCGCCTTTGATAGCGGTTTGCATCTCTCCCAAACCAACGGAGGCGCCCTCCTCGTTCTCCACTTTTTTCCAAGCGTAATAATGCTCAAACGGTGAGTAAGTTGTGCCGAGTCTCGTTGCCCCTCCGTCACTAATGCAGGAAAGCATGCAAAACTTCAGGAGAGAGGGAATGTCGCGTTTGTAGCGAACGTGGATCTGCTCCCATGCACTGTATATAGAGGCTTGCTTTTGAGCTGGGTTCTTGAGCTCAATAATACAAAGCGGAATCCCGTTTACAAAAAGAAGCACATCGGGGCGTCGTTTTACGTTGCGCTCGCGAACAGTCAGTTGGTTGACGGCACGAAAAATATTGTTTTTGGGTTCGTCAAAATCAATGTAATCAACATGACAGTTTGGAAGAGTCGGTTCGTCACGGCTAAAAACAAAGCCATTCACACAGAGCTCAGCTACAGCCCGAGAAGCCAAATAATCTGTATCTCCTCCGGTGTTTTTTAAATTAAAGACAATGCGTTCCAGTTCTTCCGACGTAAAGTCAGGGTATCGCTGAGAAAGAAAAGAATCCAAATCTTCCAGAAACAGTGTGTCCGAGTACTTGCGGTGAAGTTCGTCACCATTTGAGCACGCCCACCCCGCTGATGACAGAAGATCCAGCATGGCTGCTTCATATTCGGATTCACAATAGCCTGCGCCCATGGTTGGTTCTCCCTGACGGTTAAAAACTCAGACTTTCCCCTTAGCTTGTAAATTATAGGGAGGAAGGGAGTTTCTCGGACTTCGTTGGACTCTACAAGCCGGAGCTTTATGAGATGGCGGCGCCACATTCAATAGCGCTGTCCGAAGTTGCGCCTTGGGAAGGGGGCTGGGGTTTCTGGGGTTTTAGATCTTTTTTCTTAGACCTTTAAGAAAAATGTCTAAACGAGGGAAAGAGATGGCTCCTTGACAGTTTGGCGCAAAAACGGGATTACCTTCTACAAAACTGAAAAAAGGTTCATTTACGAACCTCCGACATGCAATATTTCCCCCAAGCCTCCATGATCTGCCGCCGCTCTTTGGCTAAGGGAGCTCGATCATAGGCACCGTTGTAAGCATCATTCTTGGCATGGAGCAGGCACATTTCCACAGCCTGCTGGTCAAAACGGCGATTGTTTCCCAGTTCATCATCTTTTGCCCAAGTGCGAAACGAAGCGCGCGCCGTACCGTGCAGGGTAATTACACAGAGTTTCCCTAATTTTGAAGTTTTGATGGGATCTATCCAGCCCCGGTGGTCCTTCAGCAAGCGCTTTTCATGTAGGCCCCGCAAAAACATGGTTAACGCCGCATCAGAAAAAGAGCTTCCATGAGAGCTGGGGAAGACATAGGGGCTATCTTCATAACGCACTACCCTCCTCAGCAGTTGTAGAGCAGAAGATGACAGAAATATAGTTCGGTCTCTATTCGGCACTTTAATTTTGTCATGGTCCAAAGGAATAACCCATATTCCCTGATCCAAATCAATTTCGTTCCACTTCGCCATTCGGACGGCTTGTGAACGAGCTGCCGTCAAAATAGCGAATTCACAGGCACGGGCTGACATGGAATCGTATCCATGAATCGTTGCCATAAGTCGCGGAATCTCCTCGACCGGGCAAGCCGCATGATTTTGCTTAGGCTTTCTGTTTTTCTGAAATGGCTCCATTAATACGCCGAGCGCTCCTGCCATATCAGCAGGGTTTTCACGATTCTTTCGTTTATGAAACGCGATTGCCCATTGAAAGATTTTCCGCGCGTAAGTGCGGGCCTTTTTTGCAGTTGAAGGCGCCGACTGCCAGATAGGGGACAGGCATTCTCGGATATCCTCCGGAGTGATCAGGTCAATGTTCTTAGCGCCGATAATAGGGAAAAGGTGCTTACTGAGGATTTGGCGAGTGTCTTTCTCACCGCGATGATTCTTTGACCAGTAGGCATGGTTAACGCGATCCTCAACCCATTCATTGGCTATTTTTTCAAAGGTCTGCTTTTTTTGTTCAAGTTCAGCTTGGGCCGCCTGCTTGGCTGCCAGTTTCGCTGCTCTCTCTGATTGTCTTTCATCTATTGGGCTGACCCCTTGGGCTATTGACACCCGTGCATCAGCTGCCGCTTTCCGTGCCTGCGCTACCGACATTTCAGGGTAATTACCTAAAGCATAATCATGGCGCCCGCTTTCATCTTTATATCGGAGAAAAAAGAACTGTTGGTGAGGAGTTTTTCTGATGTAAAGCCCTTTCACCCCGCCAATAGAAAAGGTTCCGTACCCCAAATGCTTAACCTCAAGTGCCGTCAGCTCTTTTGTGATTTTTGGCATGGGAGGAACCTCCTTTTTATGATGGGTAAAAATATATGCGATTTTCTAACTCTTGTTTACCCATCATACCACCCATCATAAAAACATGGATTTCTTTAGACAGGCTTGGACGGCTATAGGAGAAATTTGATTGTAATTTATTGATTTAATAAAAAATCCCAGACGTCCTAAGACGGTCTGGGATTAGTGTCTGGTGGAGCTGGCGGGAGTCGAACCCGCGTCCGCAAATTGTCCAAAGACGGTTCTACATGCGTATCTGATGAACTTTAAATCTCATCTTCATCCATGCCCACCAGCAGGCCATATGAAGACCAGCCGCTTGATCTTAATCCTGCCGTCACGGCTCCAACAGGATCCAGCCCGAGTATATGGCGCTGCTGTCAGTTTTTAGGCTGACCCGGCCCTCAGGCGAACCGGTGCAGCGTCCCGCTGGTATTAAGCAGCGAGAGCGTAACGCTTGTTATTGGCGTTTATTACTTTTCCGAACTGTTTAACGAGGATCTCGGACCTCGACATGCCCCGTGCTCCTTCGTAATCCACGTCGAAACCAAGGCAGCCCCAAGGAAGGTCTATTCTACCCGCTTTTATTTTTTCCGGTGAGACAGAAGACGCTTTATTTTCCAAAGAGCCCGAGAAGTCTGCGGATCTCATCCTCGCGGACTCCCTTTCTTGCCACAAGATCGATACGCATCGTACGGTAAGGTTCTTCCATCGGATCCGCCTGAATCTCTGTCTTATAAGGAGATCCGGCAAAAAGCGATCCCGGCACCGCGCTGAAGCCCGCGCCTTCGGAAACGAGACGGATAATCGTTAAAAAGTCCCCCGCCTCCTCAATACCGATCGGAGCCTGACCGGCATCCGATAGCCATGAAAGCATCCGGTCTTTGCAGACTGATTTTTCAGGAATCACGAGGAACGGCACATCGTCGAGATCCATCTGAGACTCCACCGGAATATGAGAGTCCGGATAAATCAGCATGATGTCCTCAAAGAAAAGGGGCCAGCGATTAAACGCGTCATCTTCCTCACCTCTGACAGTGAAGCAGGCGTCGAGCTCTCCCGACATAACCGCGTCGAGCACATCTGTATCCGATTCTTCAATGACCTGAACCTGACCATCAAACGTTTCATGAATCTTTGGAAGGACGGTTTTCAGCCGGGATTCAAGGACTTCCTTCGAAGCCCCGATTTTCAATATTTCTGCAGATGCCATGCCGGAACCCTTTTACTGTGTATAAGTGAGCGTGACTATTATTCCTGCCGGAGGGCTTTCTGTCATCAGGGAGATGGTGAATGTCCTCAGGGATACCTGGCGCAGCTGACATCAAACGCCGTAAGAAAAACCGGAGAGAGGCTGCCCTATCTCCGGTTTCGTTCTGAACGCCTGAACTGTTTTTACTTCACATACTTCAGGTACGCTCCGTAGCCTTCCTTCTCCATTTCCTCTTTCGGGATAAATCGGAGAGACGCGCTGTTCATACAGTAGCGAAGTCCGCCCTTATCAGACGGCCCATCTGGAAACACGTGCCCGAGGTGAGATCCGCTTGCGGCTGATTTCACCTCAGTCCGCACCATACCGTACGACGTATCCGTCGTATTTTTCAGAGCGGACTCTGAAATCGGCTTGGTGAAGCTCGGCCACCCGGTGCCGGAATCAAATTTGTCTGAAGAGGAGAAAAGCGGCTCTCCGCTCACAATATCCACGTAGATCCCTGCCCGGTGCTCATTCCAATAAGCGTTATGAAAAGGCGGCTCGGTGCCGCAGTTCTGCGTGACGTCATACTGTTCTGGTGTCAGGCGATCCTTGAGACTCTGCGATCCGGCCTTTCGAAATCCCTTATGGGTCGGCTGATACTTGGCTTTCTCAGCCTCTTCCATCAGGCGCCGCGGAATATGGCAGTAGCCGTCCGGATGCTTCACGAGAAAATCCTGATGGTATTCCTCAGCCCGGTAGAAGGAGGTCAGCGGCTTCACTTCAAGCTCCAGAGGCTTTGAATATTTGGCTGAGAGCTTCTTTACTTCTTCCTCAATGATGGGTTTATCGCCTGGATCGGTATAAAAAATGCCGGTCCGGTACTGGGTTCCGATGTCATTCCCCTGGCGGTTAAGGCTTGTCGGATCAATGGTTTCAAAGAAGAGACCGAGAAGGAAGGGCAGATCAGCTTTTTCAGGGTCGTAGATGACATGCACTGTTTCCGCGGCTCCGGTTCGGCCGGTACACACGTCTTCATAAGTTGGATTGGCAACGGTGCCATTGGCGTATCCCGACTCAGACACCCTGACACCAGCAACCTTCGACATGAAGTGTTCAGTTCCCCAGAAGCAGCCGCCGGCGAGATAAATCTCCTTCTCTCCCGCCCGGGGCTTTTCCGCGGGAAGCATTCTTGTATCTTTTTCCATGGATTGAGCTCCTCCCCTGCTGCAGGCAATCAGAAGAGAAAACGAAGCCGCTCCCAAAGCCAAAGTCCGTCTCAGCATCGTCTCTTCCTCCCTTCGGGATTAATAACCATTTTCAATATCAGCAGTATAGCGTCCGAATCTTTTTCTCATAAGGGTATCAGTGCCGAACCCTGCAGTGAAGATATCTGACGCAAATTCAGTCAGTTTCCCGTTTTAAGAAGACTCCCGGAGCATAGAGTTTTCCGACAGAAATAAGCCTCTCGCTTTTCTGAGTCTCCATTTAAAATGATTCCCGTTTTCTACCACCCCCAACACAAAACACAGGGTTGCCATGACCAGCTTGAAAGAAATTCCCGGACTTGATAACGCTAAGCTAGAAAAGGCGGTTGCTATCCGCAAGGCTTATGACGAGAACCAGATTTCACTTGAAGAAGCGCAGCGTCAGCTGAAGAGCGAAATCCAGTCTCTGAAACCCTGGGAGATCGCCCAGATTGAACAGAACATCAGCCCTGAAGAAGGCGATGAAGCCTGCCGTCTGAATCGGATTTCCGATATTTTCAAGATCTACGGTCCCATCATGGATCGCAGCCGTCCTGAGCTGCCCGAGGATCATCCGATCGCCCGCTACTTCCAGGAAAACGATAAGGAACGCGGCATTGTTAAAGAGATCGAGGATCTCGCGCAGTATCCCGTGATCCGCAATCAGTGGCTTGATATTTATGATCGCCTCGCCGAGATCAAGAAGCATTTTTCCAGGAAACAGAATCAGCTTTACTCGGTTCTTGAAAAGAAGGGCTTTGACCGCCCGTCCACTCATATGTGGCTCTTCGACGACACGATCCGGGATGAAATTCGCGATAACCGCGCGCTTCTCGAAGCTGGGTCTGATGACGAATTCCTCTCCCGTCAGCAGGCTCTGATTGACGATCTGACCGATCTCATGAATAAGGAAGAGCAGATTCTTCTTCCGACTTCCCTCATGCTGATCAGCAATAAGGAGTTCGATGACATGCGCTCGGGAGACGCCGAGATCGGCTACGCCTGGCTTGAAAATACCGGCGCTGCCCCTGCAACTGCCCCGGTTGCTTCGGCTCCGGCCGCCGCGGCTGAAGCCACGGGTTTCGTCAGCGATCTTCAAAAGCTTCTCGCTAAGTACGGTCTCGCCTCCGGAGCCGGCTCTGATGAGAAGCTCGAAATGCGGAACGGAAAACTCACGCTTGATCAGGTGAACCTCGTACTGCAGAACCTGCCTCTTGATATCTCCTTCGTCGACGAAAATGATCTCGTCGCGTTCTACTCCGATACGGAGCATCGAATCTTCCCCCGAAGCAAGAACGTGATCGGCCGCCAGGTCCGTAACTGCCACCCGAAGACGAGCGTGAAGTATGTGGAAGAAATCCTCGCGAAGTTCAAGGCCGGAGAAGAGGATGTCGCTGACTTCTGGATCAATAAGAAGGACGCGTTCATCTACATTCGATATGTCGCCGTGCGTGATGCGGATGGCAAGTTCCGCGGCGTTCTTGAGACGATGCAGGACTGCACCCGTATCCGCGAACTGACGGGATCCCGCACACTGCTCACCTGGAGCAACGAAACCCATGCCCCGGAACGGGTCTATGGCATCTCGGAACCCGGTACGAGCGACGACGCCCCTGTAACGAAGGATGGCAATCTGACTGGCAAAGCGTCTGACGCGGCCGATACGCCCTCCATCATTGAGACCCTGACGGAATCCACCCGTCTTGAGGATATCCTGAAAGCCTTCCCTTGGCTGAAGGATGAGCTGTCTACCATTTCGCCTGTCTTCAAGGCCCTTAAGACGCCGCTCGCAAGGATCATGATCCCCAAGGCAACAGCCGGTGACATGAGCCGTCACAGCGGTCTTTCTATTGAAGAGCTGAAGTCCGCATTGCTTGCTCTGATTGCCAAGCACTAAAAGAAGCCTTTTAAGCTCTTTCAATCCCCTTTGACTTCATATGGAGTGTCAAAGGGGATTTTGTTTTCATTGCTCATGAATTGTCGTGACAGTGTTCCCCTCTAAGCCTACAGCTCTTATCCAATGACAAATCGATGCAATATCCGTAGGTGAAACAGGTTAATATTGTCAGGATTCAGGGCGCTTCGCTGAAAGAATCAGCAAATGCCCTCCCGTTTATGACCGCTTTCTACGTGAATTCTGAAGCGGTCACGGCAAGGGAATTAAGTCATCAAAAATAGTACTTGATTTCAATCTAGGCAAGATCGGTGTCAAAGCGCTGTTTTTCAACATTTTGAGTCAGAAATTCAGCCTTATCTGTTTGATGCCCTCTCCGTATGCTCTTGAACTTGCCGCTTATTTAGTTTTTAAGACCTTTCATGATACTGAGGAATCTTTTTTCTGGTTCAAGCCTGAAAAGACTCTTAGGCTATTTGCCCCCCTATAAAGGCATCATCGCGCTTTCCATTTTTTTTATGGTATCAGCAGGCGCAGCATCTTCTTTGATCGCCTGGCTGCTGGGTAAGCTGACAGATGTGGGGTTCTATAACCAGGCTGCCTGGATTATCGTCGCAGCACCTCTTGGACTGATCGGAGTGTCATTCCTTCACGGCGGCAGCATGTTTATGAGCAACTATCTGCTCGGGAAAGTCAGCCAGTCCGTATCCGCCACACTGCGTCAGCAAATGTTTCATCGATTGCTACGATGGCCTTCTGCAGCCTATCAGAACAACTCCACCGGTGCCATCACGTCCAAATTTGTGTTTGAAGCAAATGTCATGCTCTCAAACGCGACGAAGTCCTGCATCATTCTGGTTCGTGATTCAAGTCAGGTGGTCGGTCTGGTGGTCACTCTCTTCTGGCAGGACTGGAAACTCTCCCTTGTAGCTTTGATCGTCGGGCCGCTGATCTTCGTACTTCTTAGATATGTATCGAGAAAAATGAAGTCAGTAATGGCATCGTGCCAGGAATCTTTTGCGAGTATTCTTTCACGCGTTAAGGAAGTATACGAAGCACACCGACTGATCAAGATTTCCAATACGTATAAAGCTGAATACGACCGTTTTTCTCACATCAATAATGAAATCTACAAAATGATGGTGCGAATGACGAAAATCACAACGCTTGGAACTCCAGCGTCTCAGGTCCTATGCATGATCGGAATTGCGGTTGTTCTGACATTCGCGGTATTTCAGATGCAGAATGGTGCTCTGGATCGAGGACAGTTTGTTACGTTTCTCGCGGCTCTCCTTCTTCTCATTCCTCCTGTCAAGAATCTGGCTGGCATGAATACCGGCTTCATCATGATCAGGATAGCTGCAGACAGTATTTTTGCCACTCTGGATGAAAAGGAAGAAGAAGATAGGGGAAAGACAGAACTGGAATACTGCAGCGGGCAGGTAATCTTTGATCACGTATCTCTACGCTATCCTAATTCTGAACGTGACGCCGTACACAACTTTAACCTGACAGTCAATCCTGGCGATTCTGTTGCTCTTGTAGGCTTCTCGGGATCAGGAAAAACATCTCTGGTCAACATGATTCCACGATTCTGGAATCCAACGTCCGGACGTATCCTTATTGATGGCTACGACACCCGTGATATCACATTAAAAAGCCTGAGAAAACAAATCGCTATTGTTTCTCAGGATGTCATCCTCTTTGACGACACGATACGGAACAACATTGCCTACGGAGTTCCCAATGCGTCAGAAGAGCAAATTAATAAGGCCATTGATGATGCTGCTCTGAGAGAATTCATCGATGCACTGCCAAAAGGTTTGGAGACTCCGGTTGGCGAAGCAGGAAATTTCCTCTCAGGCGGGCAGAAACAGCGAATTTCTATTGCACGCGCCATTCTGAAAGACGCTCCTATCCTGATTTTGGATGAGGCAACCAGCGCTCTGGACAGCATCAGCGAAACCCATATCAAAAACGCTTTGGCAAAACTGATGAAAGGCAGAACAGTGTTCATAGTTGCTCACAGACTTTCAACAGTATCCGGAGCCACAACTATTGTTGCGATGGCTGAAGGGGAGGTGAAAGAGGTTGGGACCCGGGATGAGCTGATGAAAAAAGGCGGTCTCTTCGCTAATCTCTGCCATCTGCAATCTCTTCATGTTTTGGAAACAGAATGATTAACATACTGAAGCATAGAGACGAAAACCTGGTGAGGCTTTATAAGTACTTTCTTCCTTATAAAGGAAAAATAGCCATTGCCAGTATTTTTCTGATTGCCACCGCGTTAACTTCATCCGCTACAGCCACCCTTTTAGGTAAGCTGACAGACGTGAGTTTTTACCAAGGAGGAAGCTGGCTGGTTTTTGCTTTGCCTGCTGCATTGATCGCGGTCACCCTGGTGTTTGCCATTTCGACAGTCCTGAGCGCCTATATCATGTCTCAGGTAAGCCAGTCTGTACTGGTGACCCTTCGAAAAGAACTCTTCAACAGCGTACTGCATTGGCCGGAATCCCAATATCAGAAAGTATCTACTGGTCTCATAAGCTCAAAGTTTGTAAATGAATCTACCATTGCCCTTTCAGGGGCAGCGGATTCAGTTACTGTCATGATTCGCGATACTGTCCAAATCATCGGTCTTCTATGTGTTCTGTTCTGGCACGACTGGATTCTGACTTTGGTCACGTTTGTCATTGGACCGGCATTGTTTATAGTGCTTCGTCTTCTATCCAAAAAAGTCAAAGTCGTTGTTAAACAAAGTCAGGAAACGCTGGGTAATATGATCTCCCGAATCCAGGAATCATATGAAGCGGAACGAATTGTCAAAATCAACGACTCATATGATTTTGAAGATGAACGGTTCTCAAAAGTTAACATGAGAATCCGCCGCTTGGCTCTGAAAACCAATATTCTGCAGGGGCTTCCTACGCCTCTGACGCAGATTCTGACAATGGTCGCGGTTGCATTCGTCGTGGCAGTAGCGCTGATTGAAGCTCAAGGAGGTGCGCTGACATTCGGTCAGTTCGTAACCTTCCTGTCCGCCCTTCTACTGATCAAAGCTCCTGTTCAACATCTCGCAGGACTTAACTCTACTTTTGCAAGTATTTCTGTGGCCGCAAAAAGCATCTTTGATGTCATTGATGCCAAACCTGAACTAGATACTGGCAAAAAGGAGCTCAAAGAAATTCACCAAGGAATTGCCTTTGAAGACGTACATCTCAGATACCCTGGGCAAGACGCAGACGCACTGAAGGGAATTTCTTTTACCGTCAAAAAAGGTGAGTCAATCGCCTTGGTGGGGCAATCAGGTTCCGGAAAGACATCTATTGTGAACCTGCTTCCTAGATTTCTGGAAGTAACTGGGGGCAAGATAACAATCGATGGAATTGATATCAGAGATTACACACTTGAAAGTCTCCGATCGCAGATGTCTCTCGTATCACAGGATGTATTCCTCTTTGAAGATACTATAAAAAACAACATCACATATGGTGTGAAGAGCTCAGTAACTGAAGAAGAAATCGATGCCGCAATAGATGCAGCTGATTTGAGAGGACTGGTTAAGAGCCTTCCTAAGGGCATCGACACATCCGTCGGAGAAGGAGGAAAGCTGCTTTCAGGGGGACAAAGGCAAAGAATATCGATAGCCCGGGCCATCCTAAAGAATGCCCCGATTATTATTCTTGACGAAGCGACTAGCGCTTTAGATAGCAAAAGCGAAAACGAAATCAAGAATGCATTGAAAAATCTGACCAAGGGGAAAATCTCAATTACAGTTGCACATCGCCTTTCAACTATCGAGGATTGCAATAGGATATATGTAATATCAGATGGAGAAATAAAGGAAGAAGGAAATCATCAGTCTCTTTTAACAGAAAATGGGATTTATGCCAAACTCTGTAAAATGCAGGAAGTTTAGGAGAAAATAGTGATTAAAATTTCCTACTACAACAGTGACAGATTGATTTTCTGGAAAATACTGAAGAGGGATTGTGTAAATTTTTTTAGTAAAAGAAAACTTGAAAAATCAATTTTAAAAAAAATATTTTCAATCGGTCCTGTTAAAATGGCGAATTATCACTTCAAGTGCAAAGCCTGAGAAAAGAATAGTGGCCCATAAAGC
>ERZ772871.877-NODE-877-length-20428-cov-11.3131_pt1 | contig 20428 bp, 23 predicted proteins | sample MGYA00511899_ERZ772871 | MGnify/ENA primary metagenome ERZ772871 (study PRJEB29015, sample SAMEA2737693) | human gut metagenome | biome: human gut; feature: human-associated habitat; material: faeces | place: China | collected 2012 ... | reverse complement strand
AATTCTGATGGTGAAAGAAACACCGAGAACAAACTGAAAGGAAGATTGATTATGAAAAGACAGTTTTTGGAAGAAATGGGACTTACCAAAGAGCAGGTTGACAAGATACTTGACGAAAACAGTCAAGACATCGGCAAGGCAAAAGGTGAAGTTACCAAAATTCAAGCAGACCTCGACACAGCAAAAAAAGAAGTTGAAAATCTGACTTCACAGCTTGGTGACCGAGATAATCAACTTAAAGACCTTAAAAATTCAACAGATGATGTTGAGGGGCTTAAAACAAAGATTGCACAGCTTGAAGATGAAAACAAGAATGCGGCAGAGGCTCATAAAACCGAGATTAAGCAGTTGAAAATCAGCTCGGCGGTAGAGGCAGCTCTTGTTTCGGCTAAAGCAAAGAACGCTAAGGCTGTTATGCCGTTTCTTAATCTTGATGATGCAGAGTTATCGGATGACGGCACGGTCAAAGGTCTTAAAGAACAAATCTCAAAGCTTATTAAGAGCGATGACACAAAATTCTTGTTTGCAGATTCAAAAACACAAATCAAAGGTGCTCAAATCGGCGAATCAGGCGACGATGACGGTGAGCATAAGGTAGACACCTCCAAAATGACATATACGGAAATGTGTGCTTACCTTGAACAACATCCTGATGCAAAAATTTAATTGTGAAAGGAATTATTAAAAATGGCAAAATTTGATTCAAAATCATTTAATCCACAGGCATTTGGTAAGTATGTAGAACGAGTGCCAAACCCAAAGAAAAAGGAGCTTGCTAAGTCAGGCGCTATCGGCTCAAACGAACAGGCAAGAGAGGCTTTGTCAAGTCAGACAGGCTCGCTTTATTGCAGAGTACCATATTACGGTACTATTTCAGGCAAAACCTCACAGAATAACACAGGCGCAACCGATATTGTATCAAGCAATACAACTACTTTTGAGCAGGGCTTTATCGTTGCTTCAAGAATGGACGGATGGACAGAAAGAAGCTTCAGTAAGAACATTACAGCCGGTGTTGACTTTATGAATAACGTTGCTGAGCAGATTGCTGATTATAAGCTTGATGTTAAGCAGGATATCATTCTTGCAATCTTGAAAGGTATTTACAGTATGAGTACATCAGGCTCAACAGTTGCAGCAAAAGCTGCTAAAACCTTTATCGACAAACATACATATGATATTACTGCTAATGAGGGTGAGGATGCCTATGTAGGTGCTAAAACTCTTAATTCGGCTATGCAGAAAGCTTGTGGCGACAATAAGGATATTTTCAAGCTTGTAATTATGGACAGTACCATTGCTACAAATCTTGAAAACTTGCAACTTCTTAAATATTTTACTTATACAGATAAGGACGGTCTTACAAGAGAACTTGCCCTCGGCAGTTGGAACGGCAGAGCGGTACTCGTTGATGATGGTATGCCTACCGAGGATATTCCTGCTGTTAAGGCTGATGAAAGCAAAGGTATTAAGGCTGTTGAAGCTTATACTAAGCATACCTCTTATGTTCTTGGCTTAGGCTCAATCATTTGTGATGATATCGGCGATTCAGTTCCTTATGAAATGAGCCGTGACCCTAAAACAAACGGCGGTCAGGATACACTCTATACCCGTGACCGTTATATTTGCGGTGTTGACGGTATTTCATTTGAAAAGCCTGCATCTCTTACAGCTTCGGCATCTAACGATGACCTTTCTAACGGTGCAAATTGGTGCATTATTAACGACGGCACTGAGGCTATTGCTGATAAGGCAATCGCTATTACAAGAATTATCTCAAAGGGATAAGAGGGGGTTGTTAAATGACAACCGAGGTATCCGATACAATTCGTTCATTTATTAAGGCTATATCAGCCGTTCTTAACGATTCAGCCTTTGACGATGAGTTTATATTGCTTATCTTAAAAAGGCTTGAAACGTTGGGATACAAGCTTACCGTAAACGATAATAATGTGTGGCTTATTGCTTTTTCAATTAATGAGGTAGTAAGCCACATTAAAAATTTCTGTAATATCTCAGCAATACCTAAAGAACTCAATCATATTGTCATTGAAAGAGTGGCAGGTAAGGTTTTGTATAACCAAAAGTCAACAGGACAGTCGGACGATTTACCTATTGATTTGGAAACAGCGGTAAAATCAGTTCAAACAGGCGATACAAACGTTACCTTTGCCATAGGTGAGGGTTCTATGACTGATGAACAGCGCTTTGATGCGATTGTTTCTTCTTTACTTAATACAGGTGAGGGTGAATTGATATGCTTTCGCAAAATCAAATGGTAAGAAAAGCTATTGAAAGTACATATATTGGCAAATGCACGGTGATTGAGCATAAAAAGACTGTTAATGCTAATCATACAACTTCATTTAATGATGAAATTGTATATAAAGATGTGCCTTGCCGATTGTCTTTTAAAACGGCAAATCCTACGGCTCAAAGTGATTCGGTTAATTCTGTTGCGCAGATAATTAAGCTGTTTTTGCCGCCTGATTATTCTATTTCTCCCGGCTCAAAGATTGCTGTTACTCAAAACGATGTTACTACTGAATACAAAAATGCAGGACAACCGTTTATTTACGATTCGCACCAAGAAATTGAACTTGAATTATTTAAGGAGTGGGCATAATGAGTTGTGATACAAAGGCTTTTGAAGAACTTATTAATTCTCTTGAAAATGAGCAAAGCCGTATTGATGATTTTTGTAAGGATTGTTCAATAAGGATTGTATCGGAAATATTTAAAAAAGCGGCAAAACGAAGCCCTGTTGATTCAGGTACTTTGAGAAGAGGCTTTACTATAACCGATAACCTTGAAATGTCAAAAATCGGCGATACATTTAAGACAAGTGTTACTAATAATACTTCGTATGCCGATTATGTTGAGTTCGGACACAGAATAAAGAATAGCGACAAGTTTGTTGACGGCTTTAAAATGTTGAGTACAGCAGAGGACGAGGTAAGAAACGTTATACCGACCTACCTTGAAAGAAGAATGAAAAAAGAGTTTGGAGATTTGTTTACTAATGGCTGATTTATTAATTAATGGCGTATGCAATGCTTTATATAACGAGTTCGGCGATGATTACGAATACTATATTGATGAAATTAAGCAGGGTTTAAATAAATCCTGCTTTTTCATTAGTTATGTTCGCAACGCTCAAAACAGATTTATAAATAATCGTTTGCGTTCTGAAAATCGTATATCAATTCAGTTTATACCGATTAATGATGTGAGCGCCGAAAAGCGTAGCGAGATATCCAACAGGCTTTATACCTGTTTGGATTGTATTGATGACGGAGAGGATAAGTTTTTCGGTAAGGATATGCAATGCGAGCCACTTAGCGACAATATGCTCAATTTTCAGGTAAGCTATAACTTCTTTAAAAAGGTAGTCGGTGATAATGTAGACAAAATGAATGAGTTGAAATTAAATCAAAGGTGATTAAATGAAAAAAACAGAAACAAAATACACAAAAGAGCAGTTGATTAACTCGGATGCTTTTTCAAGTAATCGAGATTTGTTGACTGCTCTTCTTATTGACGGTGAAATATATACCGTTAAAGAAACTCACGAATTAATCAAAAAGTATTTGAAAGGAAAGGTGAAATAATATGGCTTTTGGCGGCGGTGCTTTTACAGCACAAAACAAGACTTTGCCGGGTGCATATATTAACTTTGTATCAGCGGCTAATGCATCAACTGCTTTATCAGACAGAGGAATTGCAACAATTGCATTGCCTCTTAATTGGGGTGCGGATGATAAGGTGTTTACGGTGACAGCTTCGGATTTTAAAAAGAACAGCAATACGATTTTCGGCTATTCTTTTGATGCCGACGAGCTTAAGCCTGTGCGTGAAATCTTTAAGAACGCTATAACACTTCATTGCTTCCGCTTAAATGGTGGTGGCAAGCAAGCTGAATGTACCTTTGCAAAAGCAAAATACACAGGCACAAGAGGAAACGATATTGCTATTGTGATTGAGAAGAATGTTGACGAGCAAAGCAAATTTGATGTTAAAACAGTTTTTGATAATAAAACTGTTGATATTCAAACTGTAGCTAAGGCAAGTGAACTTGTTGATAATGATTTTGTTACATTCATTTCATCAGCTAATCTTATCGTGACAGCTAAAACTGCCCTTACAGGTGGTACTAACGGTACAGCAGACGGTGAATCACACCAAAAATACCTTGATAAAATTGAGAGGTATTCATTTAACGCAATGGGTGTTGCAACTGAGGACGACAGCACAAAAGAGCTTTACATAAGCTTTTGTAAGCGACTTCGTGATGAGGTGGGCAAGAAATTTCAGCTTGTTGTTTATAACAAGAAAGCTGATTATGAGGGTGTTGTCAACCTTAAAAATGATGTTACAGACGGTGCTACAAAGGCAGACCTTGTTTATTGGGTGACAGGCCTTATTGCAGGTGTTGCAGTCAATAAATCTTGCACTAATACTAAATATGACGGCGAATATACCGTTAATGTTGATTATACGCAGGCACAGCTTGAACAGGCTATCAAAGACGGCGAGTTCACGCTTCAGCAGAGCGATGATAATATTTGTGTATTATCCGATATCAACTCTCTTGTTACTGTTACAGTTGCAAAGGGCGATGACTTTAAATCTAATCAGACGATTCGAGTTCTCGACCAAATTGCAAATGATATTGCTGTTATGTTCAACACAAGATATCTTGGTATTATTCCTAATGACCGAGGCGGCAGAAATTCGCTTTGGAAAGATATTGTTAAGCATCACAAGGAATTAGAGCAAATCAGGGCGATTGAGGACTTTAACAGCGATACAGTTATCGTTGAGCAGGGTGACACAAAGAAATCTGTTGTAGTGACAGAAGCGGTTACGCCTGTAAATGCTATGGAACAGCTCTATATGACTGTTACAGTACAGTAAAAAGGGAGGTATAAGATACAATGACTAAAAGTATTATGAATGCAAAAGATACCGTATCTGCGAAACTTGCAGAGTGTTATGTTACTGTCGACGGAAACAGATACAATTTTATGCAGGCAATTAAGCTTGAGGCTAAGGTTGAAAAGACCAAAACCGAAGTACCTATTTTGGGTAAAACAGGTAAGGGTAATAAGTCTACAGGTTGGAAAGGCTCAGGCTCTGCAACATTCCATTATAACACTTCAATTTTCCGTGAACTTCTCGAAAGATATAAGAGAACAGGCGAAGATGTTTATTTCGATATTGAGGTTACCAACGAGGACCCGACTTCAAGCGTAGGCTTACAGACCGTAAACCTTATCAATTGTAATATTGACGGCGGCATCCTTGCAAAATTTGATGCCGACGGTGAATACCTTGACGAGGATATGGACTTTACTTTTGAGGATTTTGAAATTCCTAACAAATTCAACAAGCTTGCTGGAATGTAAGCAAAATAATTATAGGGGGCTGATTATTCAGTCCCTTACTTTTTTTAAAAACGAAAGGATAAATAACTATGTCAAAATTCAGTAGATTTCTTAAAGAAAATAAAGCAGTAAGGGAAAATGTTAAGTATGTCCCTACGAAGTCATTTACCGATGAAAACGGCAATCCGATTGAATGGACTATTAAACCGCTTACCACTAAAGAAGCTGAGGCTATGAGAGATAAGTACACAAAGGATGTACCTATTCTTGGCAAACCTAATCAGTTTAAACAACAGCTTGATGTTGCTAAGTATAATGCTTCTCTTATTGCAAAATCGGTTGTTGAGCCGAATCTTAATGATGCTGAGTTACAGGACAGCTACGGCGTAAAGACACCTGAGGCTCTTATTGTTGAGATGATTGATAACCCCGGCGAATATTCACAGTTCCTTGTTTTCGTGACAGAACTTAACGGCTTTACTGATATTAACGATGATGTCGAAAAGGCAAAAAACTAATTCAAGAGGACGGAGATGCGGCTTATGCGCACTACGCCCTCCAAAAATTACGGATTTTGCCCTCAACTTTTGCGAATTTATCGCAAAAAGAAAGAGCCTTTATTATAGCTTCTATTGATTTAAGAGTAGAGGCTGAGGACAAGGCTCGAAAAGATTTAAAATGAAAGGACTGATAAAATGGCAACCATAACAACTACACTAACTATTGCCGACAGAATGACAGCACCGTTGCGTAATATCACTTCTGCTTTGCAATATACAGTCGATGCTTTGCATTCAGTCAATACGGCTACTGTTAAAGGTTTTGATACTACTGCTGTTAATAAGGCGCAAAGGGCGATAAATATGTGCAATAATGAAATTAACAAAATAAATTCCACAGTGGTTACGGCAGGAAATTCAGTTCAGCGTTCTACGGCACAAATGAGTAGCAGTTTTAACAATACAAAGTCATCAATATCAAGTTTCCTTTCTGCTATTGGTGGTATAACTATTGCAAAAGGTATCGGTAGTATGATTTCAAGCCGATTAAGTAGTGCTTTTAGCAGAATTGATACCATAGATAACTATAATCGAACTATGACTGCCATTACAGGTAGCAGTCAAATGGCGAAAGCATCGCTAAACAGTATAAGAGATTCAGTTACCGGGACAGGATATAATCTTGATACTGCGGCGATTGCAGTTCAAAACTTTGTTACAAGGGGTATGAATATCGGCAATGCTACAAGCGAGGTTACAAAGTGGCTCGATGCTGTTTCATTTTATGGGGCAGGCACAGACGAACAACTAAGTACTGTTACTGATGCACTTGGTAAAATGATGTCAAAAGGCACAGTTGAAATGGAACAGTTAAACAGAATAACTGATGTCGGTATCGGTGCTGTTGAAATTTATGCTCAGGCAACAGGACAAAGTGCGAGTGCTGTTCAAAATGCGTTGAGCAAAGGTACTATCAGTTCGCAAAACTTTATTACAACTGTTTCTACGGCTTTTGAAGAGGGTACTAACGGTGTATTGAAAATAGCAGGGGCGGCGCAAAACGCTTCGGCATCGTATGAAGCTACTGTAAATAATATGTATGTTGCCATTACAAGAGGATTGCAAGATGCAATCATTGAAATTGATGCGGCAGTTGAGAAAGTTTTTGGAAAAGATATAAGAACAATTATATCGGATTTCGGAAAGTTTGCAGAAACAACGATTGGCAATTTGGGTACAGCGGCAGGAAATTTAATAATTATGCTTGGTCCTGCTTTTCAAATTATTAATGGTTGGATAGAAAAGGCTATAAATAACATTGATAGTATAATACCTGTGGTTGCCGGTGTTGTAGGAGTTGTTGGTGTGTTTAAAGGCTCGCTTATTCTGTTGAATGCAGTTCAAGCAATTCATAATGGGTTGATTGGAATTGCAACAGCAAAATCTGCTATGAAAGCAGGAGCTACATTGTTTGAAGCGGCGGCAACAGAAACAGCCGCAGGGGCACAAGTTGGTTTGAATACGGCGATGCTTGCTTGTCCTGTTACTTTGGTTGTTTTAGGATTTATAGCATTAGTTTCAATAATTACAGCTTGTGTTGCAGGTTTTAACCACTTTAAAACGGACACAACAACAGGCTTGCAGAATTTAGCTGGCTCGGTCTTTGTCGTCGGTGCAGGTATTTACAATTTTGTTATAGGAATTTTAAACGGTATTATTCAATTATTGTATATGCTTTTGGTTAAGCCGGTAGAGGATATTATGAATTGGGTTTATAACATATTTACAGGCGGATTTAACAGTATGCAGGATGCTTTTACTAATCTATTAGCAAAAATGCTTGGAGGCTTAGTAAGCTTTGCACAGGCATTTACAAGAATTTGGGACGATATTACAGGTCAAAATTTTACTGCTAAGCTTGATTCGGCAAAGTCATATTTAGACAGAGTAGGCGCAAACGTAAACTATACTAAAAAATTTGATTTTGCGCCTAAAGGCATCAATCGAAAAAGCTATAAAGATGCTTATGGCAAAGGTTTAGCATTTGCTAACAAAATGACCTCTAAACTTGTTGTTGATAAAAACAATAATGATTTAGCTGATTTGCTTAATAAAATTTCAAATTCAACTGCTTCCACCGCTAACAGCGCATCAAGTATAAGTGATTCGGTAGCCGCTACAAGCGAAAACATTGAATACTTAAAGGATATGGCAGAAGAACAGATTATAAATCGCTATACTAACTCTGTTAATGTAGAAATGATAAATCATAACAACATAAGTAACGACCTTGATATTGACGATGTGACAGAGCATTTGAGAAGTACGATTGAGCAGGGTCTTAACTCTAACGCAGGGGGTAATCATTAATGTATTTAATGCAAATTGATGAATTCGTTTTTCCGATTACACCAAGCAAAATAACTCAAACAATGAAAAGCAATAATGAAACTGTCACTCTTATTAATGAGGGTGAGGTTTCTTACTGCAAATCGCCGAGTTTAATAGAGTTTAACATTAGTGACCTTATATTGCCACGATATAACTATCCTTTTGCGGCTGTTGGTAAATCAGGCACACCTGAAGCTTATGTTGAACAGCTTAGGGCTTACCAAACGGCTAAAAAGGTTGTTGCTTTTACGATTACAAGAAAATCGCCTAACGGTGCTACTGACAGCAATTACGAAAGCAAAAGCTATAAGGTTACTGTTGAAAATATCGAGGTAACCGAGGATGCTAAAGACCTTGGCACTGATGTATCAATAAATTTGACACTCAAAGAGTATAAAACTTGGGGCGCTAAAAGGCTAACGGCCAAGCCGCCTAAAACGGTTAAGACCAAAAAGAATGATACACTTTCAAGCCTTGCAAAAAAGTATTTCGGTGATACAGCAAAATGGAAAACAATTTACAATCTTAATAAAAAGACTGTTAAAAATTCCAAAAAGAAGCTACTTAAAAAGCTGAAAACCAATAAGGATAGGAAAAAAGCAAAATTGCTTCCCGGTCAAACGCTTAAGCTCAAAAAGACAGCTAAGAAGAAAAGGAGATAATCTATTATGGCGAATACAGGACTATTCGGACAGACAATGAATTTTGATACCTTTGTTTCTACATTTCTTGGCAAAGCAACTGATTATGACAGGGCTTACGGCGTTCAATGTGTCGATTTGATTTTGCTGTATATCGAAAAATGTATCACAGGTAAAAGTGCAGGCTTTAAAGGAAATGCTAAAGAGTGGTGGCTTAACCGTAAGTCGTCAACGTGGTTAAAAAACAATTTTGTTTTTATTACACCGACTTATAAAAAGAATAATGAGGTACAAAAGGGTGATATAGGAGTTAAAACGTCAGGTGGTGGCGGAAACGGTCATATCTTTATTATTGCAGGTGGCAATTCAAACGGTCGTTTCACTTATTACGACCAAAATGGAACAGGCAAGCACGATAAAATGTCTATCCGTATGGGTATTCCGTATAACAAGAATACTATTAACGGTATTCTTCGCCCAAAAAATCAAAGCAAATTAGGCAATTCGATACCTAATATAAAGTCCAATAAGAATGGTAGTTCTACGAGCAATGGAAGCATAACAGGCGGCGGTACTGCTGCAAGCAGCGGCACGAAAAATAATCAAAGCTCAACAACAAAAGATACTTCGGCAGAAGAAATTAAGTATTTGAAAAAAATACTGAAAAATAAAACCAAAGTATCAACGGCAGTTAAGAACGTTACCATTACTGATACTAATAAGCAAAACCGTACATATGTTCAAACCGTTTGGCGGCATTTTACTACTACCCAAGGCTCATATATTGATAGGTATGTTCCTGTTAAAGAGGGTGCTAAAATTACTTGGGAAAGAAAAGGCACACCGGGGCAATTTGATTTTGAGGTTGTTTATGACGATAACCACAAATATAACATTCAAGAGGGCGACTGTATTATTGTTTCTCTTTGCAAAAGTGACGGAACTGACCCGAAAACAATGTTTGTAGGATATGTTTTTACAAAGAAAATCTCAAAAGACCGCATTTACAGCTATGTTGCTTATGACCAACTGCGTTATCTGAAAAATAAGGACTTCCTTATATACAAAAAGAAAACGGCATCGCAGGTCATTAAAACGGTGGCTAAGCGAATGAATTTGAAATGCGGGTCAATAGCAGATACAAAATATAAGATGTCCGCTATTGAAGAGGGCTCGGAGTGTTTTGATATTATCCAAGATGCGCTCGACAACACTATGCTTGAAAAAAGTCAAATATATGTGCTCTTCGATAATTGCGGTAAACTGACATTGAAAAACATAAGCAATATGAAAAGGAATAGTTGTGTGGTTGATGTTGAAACAGCGCAAGATTATTCACTTGAAACCTCAATTGACAGTAATACATACAATCGAGTGAAAATTGTTTATGAAAAAACAAATAAAGACGATAAGAAAACGACCTATCACACTATCGTTTATCAGTCGTCAAAAAGCATCAATCAATGGGGTGTACTTCAGCTTTACGAAAAGGTGGATAATATCAAGGTTGCAAAACTAAAGGCACAGGCATATATGAAAATGTATAACGCTAAAACCAAAAGCCTTACCGTTAAAGATGTAATCGGTGATAGAAACGTAAGGGCAGGCTCAATGGTGCCTGTTATTATGAATTTGCCTAACTGTAAGATAAGCAGTTATTTGCTTGTTGAAAAGGTAACGCATAAATTTGAAAACGGCAAACATACAATGGACCTTATTCTTTCAGGAGGTGGCTTTAATGGCAAGTAACTCTAATCTTGTTCAATTAATGAAAAGGGCGGCGATAGAGGCTGTGGATGCTTCTAAGCCCTGCATTATTAAGCTTGGCAGGGTTAAAAATGTCAGCCCTTTAAAAATATCGCTCGGTCAGAAAATAACAGTTGATGAGAGCTTTTTATATGTGACAAAAACAGCACGAGACAATATTAAGAAAACAGAAACGAGAGTAGTTTTACTCCGTCAGCAGGGCGGCGGTAAATATCTTGTTTTGGATGTTTTAGATTAGGAGGCAAAAAATGGCATTTTCAAATGATGATTACATTTATGACGATGATATTATTGACGAATCGGCAGATGACGAGATTGATGAGGAAGTCGATATTTCATCTTATCCTAATCGCACATTCAAAATGAATACAGCCGCTAAACGTTTTAGCGGAATGATTGACGAAGAAGATAGCGAAAGCGCTATAAGACAAGTCGTTTCTTGTATTTTGAATACGCAAAGATATAATGATGAAGCCTTTAGCAGTAACTACGGTTTTGAGTATCAAGATTTAATAGGTCAAGATAAAGACTATGTTTGTGCTGTTTTGCCGAGCAGAATTAAAGAAGCTTTAACAATGGACGACCGTATTGAGGACGTTACAGATTTTGATATTTCTGTAAAAAAGAAAAATGTTTTTGCAAAGTTTACAGTAGTAACGGCTGATGAAGATATTGAAATTGAAACGGAGGTGAATATAAATGTATGAAAATCAAACTTTTAATACAATTATGCAAAGAATGCTAAATAATGTATCTGATGATATCGACAAACGAGAGGGTTCTATTATTTATACCGCCCTTGCTCCGCTTGCGTTGGAACTTGAAACATATTACGAGGCACTTGACGAGGTGTTGACAGAAACATTTGCCGACACAGCATCCTATTATTATTTAACCAAAAGAGCCGCCGAAAGAAATATATATCCGATTGAAGCGACACCGTCAACTTTGCGAATGATGGCAGACCCACCAACTGCCGAGATTGAGGTGGGGGATAGATTTACTTCGGAAGATTATGAGCTTACTTTTGAAGTAATAAGCGGTGATGACATTGCAGGTGCTTATGATATTGTTTGTGTTACAGAGGGAATTATAGGCAATCTCGAAAGCGGAACGCTTATACCTGTTGATGAAATTAACGGTCTTGAAAGTGCAAAAATTCAAGGAGCAGTTCTTTATGATGATAAGGGTAATAAAATCCTTGATGACAATGGCAATGAAACTTATAAAAGTGCTGTTATCGTTCCCGGAGTTGATGAGGAAGATGTTGAAGCTTTTAGGGTAAGGTATTTTAGTTCCTTGCAAAGTAAAGCCTTTGGCGGCAATCGTGAGGACTATATCAATAAGATTAAAGAAAACAGTCAAGTTGGCGCTTGCAAGGTTATGCGTTCGAGTATAACGGAGTATGTTCCTAATGAGGAGGTTAATCAATGGATTGCCGATGCTGCGGTTGATAGTTCGTTGTCATCCTATGTGAAAAATTGGCTTACTGCCGTATCATCAGCAATTAAAAATAAAACGTTGTCATCAGGTGGAACGGTTGAAGTGTATATTCTTGACAGTAATATGAATAAACCGAGTGAGGAACTTATTAATGAGTTAAAAACCACCTTAGACCCGACTGACGGCGGTGGTGATGGCATAGTTCCGATAGGACATTGTGTAAACGTTCAGAGTGCAAAGCTTGTTAATGTTGATTTTGATATTACCGTTTCATTGAAGCAGGGCTATTCGGTTGATGATGTCAAAGCATCTGTTAAAGAGGTTATTAATAGCGCCTTAGCTGATTATAAGAGTGAGTGGGAAACAAGCGATAATACGGAACTTACCTCAATTCAGTTTTTAACTGCCATATATAACGAATGCAGTAATTATATTACAAATGTTTCCTGCACTTTGAATAACGGTCAAAGCGTTACTTTAGATGAAATAAGTGTTGCCACTCTCGGAATACTTAAAATAAATGATGAGGTGATTTCATAATGGCAACAGATAATGAAACCAAAACCTTATTAGAATATTTGCCGCCGTTTTTGCGTGAATATTATGAATTCAAGCAGCTTTGCAAATCGGGCGATATTGAGGTTTCGAGTATTGACAAAGCGGTTGATTGGAATTTTGATTCAGCATTTATTTCGGATTGCGATGCAACCGTATTGTCCAAATATGAGCGGCTTTTGGGAATTATTCCTACTTCAAGCCAAAGTATTGAAAATCGAAGAAACAAGGTGCTGTTGCAATGGAATACAGTGGCAAGTATGACCTTGCCGCAATTTATTTCAAAGCTTCAAGAATACTGCGGCAAAGATAATTTTACTGTTGACAATAGCAGAGAGCAATTTTATCAGCTTGCTATATGGCTCAATATTCATAAAGTCGATATTCCGCTTATTAAAAATTTTATCGATACGTGGTTGCCTATGAATGTGAATTACACGCTGAACGGCAAAACTGAAATCGAAGAAAGTTTAAAAATCGGTTTTCTTACAAAAATCGAGGAACGAAATCAAATAAGCGTTGAAGAGTACAACGATGACACAATAGTGTATTGTGCCGATGATGAAAATAACGTAATTCTCGATGATGACGGAAATATACTGATTCTCGATGAATAGAAAGGAAAAATAAATGTTTACTGCATTTAAACTTACTAATAACGGTAAGGCTCTGCATATCGGAGCGGTTAATGGTAACAGCATTAAATTTACTAAGGTTGCTTTTGGTGACGGTGTTGAGAAAACTAATTATTTAGAAGCTACCGAGTTAAGCAATGTAGTTACAAGTGTACCGTTTACCTCTTATGATAATACAAAGCAAAATATCTTAAATCTTAAATGGGAGCTTGACACCTCTAAAATTCCTAAAAGCTTTGATTGGTGCGAATATGGTCTTTATGCTGAAGATAAGGACGGCAATGAGGTTCTTTATGCTTATGCTTATGATAATGCACCCGCAAGGCTTGAAAAAATGGAACAGGGTGTTATTGCTCTTTACGTAGGATATGTTACCGTTACTATAACCGATACAGACAATATAACCGTTGCTGTAGGCGATTATGATACTGTTACGGTTAATCAATTTAAGGAACATACTGAAAATTACGAAAATCCTCATAATGTTACTGCTCAACAAATAGGACTTGGAAAAGTTGAAAATGTTTCATCAAGTGATGCCGTACCAAAATTTACAGAAGCAAACCGATTTGAAAATGTTTCATCAGGCGACAAAACGAGTACGCTTTGGGGAAAAGTGAAAAAAGCGATATCAACGCTTTCAAACCATTTGCTTGATAAAAACAACCCTCATAATGTAATATGGCGGCATATTTTTAGTTCAAGTAATGAGGCGTTGCCTGTTGAATACGGCGGTACAGGTGTAAGCTCTCTTTCTTCAATAGGAATTGAGCCTCTACAAGATTATAAATCACAAGTCACTTTTGGCGCTGTATTTTATAATTTTTACAATTGTCAATTTTATCGTAAAAACGGAATAGTTACAGTTACGGTTACTTGTCAAATTAATAAGGACGTAAACGGCGATGCGCAAGCAGGAGATGCAATATTGACGTTGCCTGTCGGTATGCGACCTGCAAATCAGCTATCAGTTATTGGTATTGCAAGTAATAAGGAAATATTTACTGTGGCGATAAATCCTGACGGTCAGGCGATTTTTTATTCATTCGGCTCTCTTTCTATTCCGCAGGCTACGCATATTCGCTTTTCAGCTACTTATCCTGCTGTATATTAAGGAGGTATTATATGGGACTAAAAAAATTAAAAGATATAATTAAATCAATCGGAGCGCCTAACAAGGATGATACCTTGTTGGGCGTTTTTAATGGCAAAACTGCTCAAAAAAGCATTGAGGATATTCTCAAAGTTTCCGACTACACCTTACTCCAAAACCGACCTATCACAATTCTAAGCCAAGATTTCAAGGTAAGCGAGTTAAAAGAAAGCAGTTTATATTTTGTCAACAATAATGACGTTAATTGCATAACAGAGGACGGAAGTTTGCTTGTGAACTTATACGCAGGCATACTCATTCTTACCGGTCGGGGCGGAGAGGCACAAGTATTCGATTCCGAGAACACTTTTTATGTTAGCGACCTTAGCAACGGAGATTGGTTTAATGCTGATTGCAACCATATCACAACGCTTGAAGTCAACGACTTATTAAGTAATTTATCGGATTATAATTTTACATACGGTAGACCGTTAGATTCAAGAAAGAAAATCACTAAAACAATTTCTAATTTTGCTGAAAGTATCACCAAAAAAACAATGGTGCTCGACAGCGGCGATTTGTCAAGTACCATTAGTTCTAACGGCAAATACAGCTTTTTCACAAACGGAATTTTCCGCTTAGGTCATCCTCATGCAGGCACAGGATTTACTCCTCTTGAAATTAAGGTGAATAAAGGCGACACAATATACCTCAAATTCAGCAAAACAGAAACGGAATGCTTATGCGATATTGTTTATATCGGTGATATTGGCAAGAACTTTCCTGATAATGCTAATTATGAATATAGTACCATTGACGTATGGTCGGGTCAGTTAGGATTCGCAATCGGCGCTACTGAGTACGATTCGACCTTGTGGGACGTGGTAGTAAGCGCTCAGGGTACTGCTTTCGATATTAATCATTATTTATTTAACCTTCCCTGCGCAAGAACCGGCGGCCTTGTATATTCGACTAAAGAAAAACTCGGACGTCCCGAATTCAGAGCTGTTACGCTCGGCAACGGATTGAAATTTGAAAACGGAGTGTTATCGGCAGTAGCTACAGGTGATATTGCGAACGACCAACTGAAACAGATTATAGGAGGCTTAGAATAATGGCAGCAACAGCAGATTATATATTGAAATTAAATCAGCAGAGGTTAGAACTTATAGACGTTGTGAATAATCTCGTTGATGAAACAGATAAGCTTGACAGTAGCGCAACGCTTGATGACGTGGTTAAAAGACTTAAAACAATTGATACGTTCAGCATATTAAGAAATTATATTCAGCCTGATATTATCAATCCTAATAGTGATTGGTCAATTGATGATACTGAGGGCAAGATTGTTATGCTTAGAAATAGTGCATTCTATCAGCACAGAGGACTGCGTTCAGTTAATTTAAAAAGTTGTAATACAGTCAATGGTAGTGCGTTTCAAGGTTGTACTTCGTTAGTGCAAGCAAAAATATCAGGAAGAGATTTAGCTATTAGTGGTTATTATACCTTCAATGGTTGTACTGCTTTGACTTCGCTTTCTTTCCCTCATCTTAAAGAAATGCGTGGAAGATATATGTGTGAGGGTTGTTCAAATCTTAAAAGCGTAACTTATAACAAAGATGGCAGTGCAACAATCTATGATTCATACAATGTTTTTAGCGGTTGTACTAATTTACAAGCTCATATTTTTCCGAGCAAGGATGAAGTGACAACAGTTGACGGTGATTATACAAACAATATTAAAAGCACGGCTTATATTTATATTCCTAAGTGTATGCTACACATTTACAAGGAAACTTGGATGAATAGTTTTATCACCTCAGGGCGTGTTAGGTGCATTGAAAATTACGACTTTGATGATGAAAGATACACTAACAACAGAGATTATCTTATTAACGTTCTCGGTGCGGATTTAAGCGACTATGTTATTGAGGAGTATGTTGAGCCTAATGTAAGAATGGAACTGCAAAAATACGGCAGTAATTCATTAATTGCTACAATTGATAATAAACAATACAAAAAATCAAATTGGGGCTTGGCAATTGTTTGCGTAATAAAATTTGATACATATTCAGGCGTTTTACTCGTTAGCAAAAAAGCAGATTGTGTAACTTATGTCGGTGGCGGTTATAGTTATGCTAATACCAGCGACGGAAAAATAACTTACAACGGAGAAGATTATTATTACAGCGCAAGGAAGTATTTTACAGGAAATGCAACTTCTGTTGTATCAGATTATCCGCTTCTTAATGATGTTACAAACAAATCCTATACAAATGATATTGACGGAAGCGTAGAAGCTGCAAAGGATTTGCTTGATTATTATTTCAAGAAGATATAAAGAGGTGATGATATGACAGATACAATAGCAGTGGCACTTGTAAGCTTGGTGGGAACACTAATCGGTACATTCGGCGGAATTATTACCGCTTCAAAGCTTACAAATTATCGAATTGAACAGCTTGAAAGGAAAGTGGATAAGCATAATAATTTCGCCGAGAGAATTCCGCTTATTCAAAACGATATTAAGGTTGCGAATCACAGGATAGACGACCTTGAAGAATTATGCAAAGAACATTTTGTGAAGTAAAGGAGTAAAAGAAAAATGAAAACATTATGTATATCGTTAATTGTTATCGCACTGCTAATTTTAGCCGTGCAAATTATTACAGAAATCATCAAATCCGTATTTAAGGAAAATATCGTTTATAATTTGATTGTATTCGGTGTTTCCTTATTCTTAACACTCGTAACAGTCATTGCGGCAAGTCAGATTGTACCGTTCAAGCTTGTTTGGTATATCATTGTCGGCGCAATTGTAGGCTCATTTTTCATTGCCTACGGTGCAATGTATGGCTACGACAAGCTTTTTAAAAGAGTGTTTGAATCTGTAAAAAACGCAATTAAATCATTTATGGAAATTGAGGAAGAGGTGAAGAACAATGAAAAGAAATAAAGCAATAATGTCCGTGATTATGTCGCTACTCTTGGTTATTACAATCTTTTGTGGTTGCAATAATTCGAATATCGAAAATACAACAAAGCCGACAGAAATGACTACTGTTGAGCAAACAACCGAGCCTGAAGTTACTATTTCAGCCGATGTAAAGACAGAGGCAGAGAAAACAAAGGACGAAGTAGAAAACGGTGAAGATGTCGGCACTGATAAGCCTATTATCGCAAAGCCTAAAGATGAAAGCACTGTTGTTGATGAAAGCTTGATTGAGCAGGATTCTGTTGTTGAACAAGAAAATATTTCTTATGACGGCACAAACACAGGCAAAGGTAAAGCACTTCTCGGTACTTGCACCGGTCTTACATATTATAATCAGGCTGATAGCAGGTGGGCGAAAAAACCTTATACAAGCTCAAAAAATAAAACGCAGACGATTAAATCAAGTGGTTGTGGTCCGACTTCGGCGGCAATGGTTGTAAGCTCTTCAAAAGGTGCTATTTTGCCTGCAACAATGGCAAAGCTTTTTGTTGATAACGGCTATCGCACAAAATCAAACGGAACTGCGTGGTCGGCTTGGTCTTTTGTGGCTGACTATTTTAATTTTAAGGAATATGCGACGACCTCTAATATTGATAAAGCCTTAAACTATTTGAAAAAGGATAAGAACAAGGACGGCGTATCTGATTACTTTATCGTCGCATCCTGCAATTACGGTCTTTTTACAACCTCAGGACATTACATTGTGCTTGTTGGCTATAAAGGAGGTACTATTTTCGTTTATGACCCTTATTCTTATGTCGGTAAGTTCAACACACCGAGCAGAAGCGCAGCAGGCGCTAAGCTTAGCGGCAATACCGTTTTTGTGAGTGAGAAAAATTTTAAAAAATATGGCAACACCGTTAATTATTGGATTTTCTCAAATGATTATGTAAAGAAAACCTCAACGAAAAAGAAGAATGTTACCAAGTATGTTGCTACTCAGTCACAGTCGCTCAATGTCCGAGCAAAAGCTAATAAATCATCAAAAGTATTAACTCAACTTAAAAAAGGCACAAAGGTGACTGTTGCAAAGGTCAGTGGTTCGTGGTCTTATATTACTGCTCCGGCAAAAGGTTGGTTAAGTACCGCTTATCTTTCATCAACCAAGGTTGTTGCTGATAAACCAAAAAAGGTAACATATAAAACAACCGTCGGCAAGCATTACAGATTAAAAGGCAAAACATATTTATATAAAAATCGAAACCTTACAGGAATTAAATATGAATATCTGCCAAAAACTGAAATTGTCGTTCAAAAGCATATCAGCGCAACTGTTGACAAGGTTAAGGTCGTTAAGACCGGCAGAGTAGCTTATGCTAAGATTAATTCGTATAAAGTAATAAAACATTGACAAAGTATAATATAATTGATATTATAATGTTACGTAGTCCGATGCCAAAAACTACGTATCTCATAAAAAACGCCCTCGGTTATTCAGCCGAGGGCGTTTTTGCTGTTTATACGAACTAATTTAAAATGCAACCCAAATGCAACCTTTTATCTTGTTAAGTCTTGAAAACCCTTTTAAATAAAGGAAATTTCACGAATATGTCTTGTCACTCCGACCAAAAGGGCTACTTTTCAGTAGCCTTTGTTTTTTATCCGAAAACCTGCAAACCCTCTGATTAAGCCACTTTTCAAGGCTTTACCTATTTTTAAAATTAACACAAAATAGGTTAAAATCAACAGAAAATGCAACCCAAATGCAACCTTTTTTAGATGCAAGTTGTATTGTTTTTATATGGCAATTCCTTGGGAGGAAAGATAGTCCTGTGTCTTATCAATATATGTATCCTCAAACTCATTGAATACGTCACAATATGTATTTAAAGTTACGCTTATATCTGCGTGACCTAATCTATATTGCAATACTTTCGCAGGCATTCCGCTTTCAATGCTTCGTGTTGCGTAAGTATGGCGAAGTTGGTGTTGATTGCAACCTTTTGTATCGGAAATGTTATATCGTTCTATCAGTCTTTTATAGTAAGCATTAACTTGGTTAGTGCTTATTAATTTTTCATTTTTAATAAAAAGTAAGTCATATTCATTTTTTACAAAGAAATTATCAATATAGCTTTTTAATAAGGTCATAACAGATTTATCAACCTTAATTCGCCTTAGTCCTGCGTAAGTTTTAGTTTTATCGTTAATGATTGTTCTGTCGTTTGAATCCTTTGTCATTGTTTTTGTTATTTCTATCATTGAATGACTATAATAAATGCAATGGGGGGAAAGTGCACATATTTCGCCCATTCTCATACCTGTGAAAAGCTCCAAAAGTAACATGGTTCTGTAAGGCTCTTTGTTATCCTCATTTATTGCTTTGATAAATTCTTTTTGTTCTTCAATGGTTAAAGCTTTAATTTTTCTTGTTGATTTTATTGATTTTGGCATTTGTATTTCCTCGAGTGGGTTTTTATTTATTATATTTAGTTTAATTGCTTTCTTTAAAGTTCGGTTACACATTGCATATATTTTTTTGATTACCGAATTTGAATAATGAGTTTGTTTGGAGAAAAAAATATTTAATGCCGTTTCTGTGATTTTTTGAATTGGTATCATCGCAATACTATCTGCTTGTATTATTTTGATAGTGTATTTATTTCTGAGATATGCTGTATCGCTGATTTGATTTAATGCTTTTTTGTTATCATTAATACTATTTGCTAAGTCAGGGATAGTGAGCTCACTTGGCTGTTTATAAACGCCTGTTATAACCTCAGCTTGAATACGCTTTATCTTTTCTTTTACTTCTTTTTTTGTCCTACCGTAAACGGTTCTGCGGTTTATTTTACCGTCAGCCTTTATTCCGACTTTGATTTGACCTACCCATTTGCCCTTGGGCTCACTATAATAAATTGAGCCGTTGCCATAAGTATTTTTTGCCATACTATATTACACTCTCCTTAAAAAGGGTATAAAAATACCCTACTTGAAATAACAAGCAGAGTGTGATATACTACTATTTGCGAGGTAGTTTTGTGTATATCGCACTTTGCTATCGCCCCTATGACCTTTGGC
>ERZ772871.873-NODE-873-length-20498-cov-3.73301_pt1 | contig 20498 bp, 19 predicted proteins | sample MGYA00511899_ERZ772871 | MGnify/ENA primary metagenome ERZ772871 (study PRJEB29015, sample SAMEA2737693) | human gut metagenome | biome: human gut; feature: human-associated habitat; material: faeces | place: China | collected 2012 ... | reverse complement strand
TGAATAGACTATGGAGGTTTTTAGATGTTAGAATTTAACAGCTTTGAGGCAATTAAAATCGGTTTAGCTTCTCCCGAGACAATACTAAGTTGGTCACACGGTGAAGTTTTAAAGCCTGAAACCATAAACTACCGTACTCTTAAGCCTGAAAAGGACGGATTATTCTGTGAAAAGATTTTCGGTCCTACAAAGGATTGGGAGTGTCACTGTGGTAAATATAAGAAAATCAGATTTAAAGGAAAGGTCTGCGAACGCTGCGGAGTTGAAGTAACAAAAGCAAAAGTAAGACGTGAAAGAATGGGACATATTGCTCTTGCAACTCCTGTTTCACATATTTGGTATTTCAAAGGTGTTCCGTCATCAATGGGACTTATCATTGACCTTTCTCCAAGACAGCTTGAAAAGGTACTTTACTTTGCATCATATATTGTAACTGATCCGGGTACTTCAAACCTTATGCAAAATCAGATCCTTTCAGAGGCTGAATATCGTGAGGCATATGAAAAGTATGGAGATAAGTTCAAAGCAGGTATGGGTGCAGAGGCTATCAAGACTTTGCTTGAAAGAATTGATCTTGAAGAACTTTCAAGAGAATTAAAGGAAGAGCTTGACGCTACACAAGGACAAAAGAAAGCAAGAATTATTAAAAGACTTGAAATTGTAGAGGCATTCAGACTTTCGGGTAACAGACCTGAATGGATGATTATGACTGTTATTCCGGTAATTCCGCCGGAACTTAGACCTATGGTACAGCTTGACGGCGGACGTTTTGCAACGTCTGACCTTAACGACCTTTACAGACGAGTTATAAACAGAAACAATCGTTTAAAAAGACTTCTTGAACTTGGCGCTCCTGATATTATTATCAGAAACGAAAAACGTATGTTACAAGAGGCTGTTGACGCACTTATCAATAACGGTCGTCGCGGAAGAACTGTAACAGGACCGGGTAACAGACCGCTAAAATCACTTTCGGATATGCTTAAAGGTAAGCAGGGACGTTTCCGTCAAAACTTGCTTGGTAAGCGTGTTGACTACTCAGGTCGTAGCGTTATCGTTGTAGGTCCGGAAATGAAGATTTATCAGTGCGGTGTGCCAAAAGAAATGGCTATCGAATTGTTTAAGCCTTTCGTAATGAAAGAACTTGTATCTCGCGGACTTGCACATAATATAAAGAGTGCAAAGAGAATGGTTGAGAGAACAAAGCCGGAAGTTTGGGACGTTCTTGAGGACGTAATTAAGGAGCATCCTGTACTTCTAAACCGTGCGCCTACACTTCACAGACTTGGTATTCAAGCATTTGAGCCAAAACTTGTTGAAGGACGTGCTCTAAAACTTCATCCGCTTGTATGTACGGCTTATAACGCCGACTTCGACGGTGACCAGATGGCTATCCACGTTCCTCTTTCACCGGAGGCACAGGCCGAGGCACGTTTCCTAATGCTTTCAGCAAATAACTTGCTTAAACCGCAGGACGGACACCCTGTAACAGTCCCTACACAGGATATGATTTTGGGTTCTTACTACCTGACAATTCAAAAGGAACATTATGACAGAATTATTGATACAATTCTTGATGATGAACCGAAAATCAATGTATTAATCGAAAGACTTTCTGATATGGAACAGGAAGAAAACGTTGTTATATACAATGAAGAAGAACCAATCAAGAGCTTTACTGATGTAAGAGAGGCTCTTAAATATATGAGGGAGTTGCCGGAAGTTGCAATGAATGAAACAGAAATTCACGCGAATCCTGTAACTTTGGTATTACCAAATAAATCACTTCAAATTTCACTAAAGAAATTAATAGGTGAGGCTAAGAAACTTGTAATAAAGAAGTATACTACATTTGATGAGGCACTTCTTGCTTATTATAATCACGAAGTAACTCTGCACGAAAGAATTCTTGTTGAAGTTACAAAGAAGATTAACGGAGTAGAAAAGTCAAAACTTATCGGTACAACTGTCGGTAGAATTATATTCAATAATAATATTCCTCAGCATATCGGTTATATTGACAGATCAAATCCTGAAAATGAATTTGACCTTGAAATCGACTTTGTTGTAGGTAAGAAACAGCTTGGTAAAATTATTGATAAGTGTATTAGAGTTTGCGGTACTTCAGAAACAGCCGAAGTGCTTGATAAGATTAAGGCCACAGGTTATAAGTATTCTACAAGAGGTGCTATAACTGTTGCCGTATCAGATATCGAAGTTCCTGAAAAGAAACAAGTTATCCTTGCTGACGCTGAAAAGCAAGTCGAAGGCATTATGCAGAAGTATCAGATGGGTCTTCTTACAAATGAAGAACGTTATCAACAGACAATTAAAATTTGGGCAAAGGCTTCATCTGATGTCACAGACGCCATGATGGAACACCTTGGTGAGTTCAACCCAATCTTTATGATGGCTGACTCAGGTGCCCGTGGTAGCGTTAACCAAATTCGTCAGCTTGCAGCTATGCGTGGACTTATGGCGGATACACAGGGTAGAACAGTCGAAATTCCTATCCGTGCTAACTTCCGAGAAGGTCTTAACGTACTTGAATACTTCATTTCATCACACGGTGCGCGTAAAGGTCTTACAGATACAGCTCTTAGAACAGCCGACTCAGGTTACCTTACTCGTCGTCTTGTTGACGTATCACAGGATGTTATCGTTCGTGAAATCGACTGCGGTACTGATGAAGGTGAATGGGTAACTGAAATCACTGACGGTAAAGAAAGTATCGAACCGCTATATGACCGTATCGTCGGCCGTACAGCTATGCAGGATGTTATTCACCCTGAAACAGGCGAAGTTCTTGCAAAGAACGGTGAACTTATAACAGACGTACAGGCTAATAATATTGTTAATGCCGGTATCGAAAAAGTATATATCAGAAGCGTACTTACTTGTAAGTCAAAAATCGGTGTTTGTGCTAAATGTTACGGTACAAACCTTGCTACAGGTGAACTTGTTAATGTCGGTGAGGCAGTTGGTATTATTGCCGCACAGTCAATCGGTGAACCGGGTACACAGCTTACAATGCGTACTTTCCACGCCGGCGGTGTTGCGTCAGGCAGCGATATTACACAGGGTCTTCCTCGTGTTGAGGAACTTTTCGAGGCAAGACGTCCGAAGGGTCTTGCTATAATCTCAGAAATCGGCGGTACAATTACTGTAACAGAATCAAAGCGTAAGAGAGAAGTTACAGTTGCCAATGACCAGACAGGTGAAGCTAAGACTTACACAATTCCATACGGTTCAAGTATTAAAGTTCATGACGGTGACGTTATTGAGGCGGGTGACGAACTTACAATGGGTTCTGTAAACCCTAATGATATTCTTCATATCAGAGGTCCTCATGCCGTTCAGGTTTATATCGCGCGTGAAGTTCAGAGAACATACCGTATGCAGGGTGTTGACATCAACGATAAGCACGTCGAAGTTATCACACGTCAAATGCTGCGTAAGGTTAGAGTTGAAGAGGCAGGCGAAACTGATCTTCTTATCGGTTCACTTGTTGATAAGTTTGAACTTGAAGAGGCAAACGAGAGAGTTAAGGAAAAGGGCGGTACTGAATTTGCAACTGCATCTCCTGTACTTCTTGGTATCACTAAGGCTTCTCTTGCAACCGAATCGTTCCTTTCAGCCGCATCATTCCAAGAAACTACAAAGGTTCTTACAGATGCAGCTATTAAGGGTAAGGTTGACCCGCTTCTTGGTCTAAAGGAAAATGTTATCATCGGTAAACTTATTCCTGCCGGTACAGGTATGAGTATGTATAAAGATATTAATATCACTATCGACGGCGAAGAAGTTGACAACGAAGAAATAGAATAAGATAATTATGAACTGCTGTGAATTTTCACAGCAGTTCATTTTGTTTAAAAAAATTATATATAAAACTGATATAAATAGGCTGCTTTTTGTGCAAAAGGAAGAATTAATCATTAAAATGATATAAATTTAACATATAGGCTTGTATATTTTATAAATTTGATGTAAAATATATATAAATGGGCATATACTATGCTCACTCAAAGATAAAAAAATATATATATTTTTTAGGAGGAATTTAAAATGGCAGTTAAAGTTGCGATTAACGGATTCGGACGTATTGGACGTCTTGCATTCAGACAGATGTTTGGCGCAGAGGGTTATGAAGTTGTTGCTATCAACGATCTTACAAGCCCAAAGATGCTTGCTCATCTACTAAAGTATGATTCATCACAAGGTAAGTATGAAAAGGCTGATACAGTTTCAGCAGGTGAAGATTCAATCACAGTTGATGGTAAGGAAATCAAAATCTACGCTTTCCCTGATGCAAATAATTGTCCATGGGGCGAACTTGACGTAGACGTAGTTCTTGAATGCTCAGGTTTCTATACATCAAAGGAAAAGGCTCAGGCTCATATCAATGCCGGTGCTAAGAAAGTTGTTATTTCTGCTCCTGCAGGCAACGACCTACCAACAATCGTTTACAACGTAAACCACGAAACACTAAAGAAGGGCGACAACATCATTTCAGCTGCTTCTTGTACAACAAACTGCTTGGCTCCTATGGCAGACGCACTTAACAAGTACGCTCCAATTCAGTCAGGTATCATGTGCACAATTCACGCTTACACAGGTGACCAAATGACTCTTGACGGTCCTCAAAGAAAGGGTGACCTAAGAAGATCAAGAGCTGCTGCTGTAAACATCGTTCCTAACTCAACAGGTGCTGCAAAGGCTATCGGTCTTGTTATTCCTGAACTAAACGGTAAGCTTATCGGCAGCGCTCAGAGAGTTCCAACTCCAACAGGTTCAACAACAATCCTTACAGCTGTTGTTAAGGGTGACGTTACAGTTGACGGTATCAACGCTGCTATGAAGGCTGCTTCAAACGAATCATTCGGTTACAACACAGATGAAATCGTTTCATCAGATATCGTTGGTATGAGATACGGTTCACTATTCGATTCAACACAAACAATGGTTGCTGAAATCGGTGACGGTCTTTACGAAGTACAAGTTGTTTCATGGTATGATAACGAAAACTCATACACATCACAGATGGTTAGAACAATTAAGTATTTCTCAGAAAATTGCTAATCACAATTTGAACTTTTTTAAACAACTGCCTTTATGGCAGTTGTTTTTTTATACTTGAATTTTCTGCAAAACTTCGTAGTGGCGATCATTGGTCACCACTTTTTTGTCTTTTATATTGACACGAATTAAAATTTAATTTATACTATTGTTATAGTAAAAAAGAAAAAGGGGATAAGTATGAGATTGCCTGAAAAATTTAAGGACAGAATGAAAAAAATGCTCGGAGATGAGTATGATGATTTTATAAAATCAATGGACGAAACTCCGATATTTACGGGAATACGCATAAATACATCAAAAGTCGGTGCAAAAGACGCAGTAATCAAAGAATTTGGTGAACTTCAGAATGTACCTTGGTGCAGCGACGGATTTTATGCGGATAAGTCTAAAATTTCAGGTAATCACCCTTATCACCTTGCGGGACTTTTTTATTTTCAGGAGCCGTCCGCAATGTCAACCGTATCGGCTTTGAATATTGAAAGTGACGATTATGTACTTGATTTGTGTGCCGCACCCGGCGGTAAGGCTACTCAGGCAGGTGCTTTTATCGGCAAAAACGGATTGCTTGTAGCAAATGAAATTGTAAAAAATCGTGCAAATATATTGTCTGACAATATAGACAGATTTGGTTTGACTAATGCAGTAGTCACAAATGAAACACCTCAAAAGCTGGCTGAAAAATATGTGCATTTTTTTGACAAGATTATAGTTGACGCACCGTGCAGCGGTGAGGGAATGTTCAGAAAAGAGCCGCAGGCAGTGGACGAATGGAGTGTTGAACATACGGTTTCGTGCGGCGTAAGACAGAAACATATACTTGATTGTGCAATGAAAATGCTTAAAGACGACGGATATATTGTGTATTCAACGTGCACGTTTGCGCCGGAGGAAAATGAGCAGGTGTGTGCGTATATGCTTGAAAATTATAATGTGGAACTTGTAGAACCGAATAATCTTGATATGCTGTCTAAAGGCAGAGGAGAGTGGTCAAATTCCAACTATGATATGAGCAAAACACGAAGAATTTTTCCACATAAAAATAACGGTGAGGGACATTTTGTGGCGCTGTTTCACAGTTTGGACAATTACGAAAGTGAAGTAAGTAAGCCTAAAAAAACAAGTATGACTGACGCCGAAAAGGTGTACAGACAATTTGAAAAAGAGTTTTTGAATACAGAACTTGATGGTGAATTTTGTCTGTTCGGAGAACAGCTTTACTTGAAACCAAAATGTATTGACGTTGATAAAATTAAGGTTGTCAGAAACGGTCTTAATCTCGGAATATATCGTAAAAACAGATTTGAGCCGTCATACGCACTTTGCTTGGCACTTAAAAAAGAAAATTTTAAGAATACCGTTGATTTTGAATGTGACAGTGAAGAACTTAAAAAGTATCTTATGGGTAATACAGTCGAATGTGATAAAAAAGGTTGGTGTGCAGTAACTGTAAACGGTTATCCGATAGGTTGGGGAAAAGTGTCAAACGGAATACTGAAAAATCATTTTCCTAAATATTTGAGATTGAAAAGATAGGGAGAAAAATTATGAATTTGTTTGAATCTGAACGTAAGGTTATGGATGTTTTGTGGCGTGAGGGCAGTATAACCGCAGGTGAAATTGCAAAAATACTTAATATTGATATTGGCTGGAACAGAAACACTACATATACGGTGATAAATAAGTGCATAAAAAAAGGTTATATATCGCGTGGAGAAGATAAATTTCTTTGTACACCTGTTATAACGAAAGATGAAGTAAAAAACGATGAATTGGAAGAATTGATGGAAAAGTATTTTGATAATTCACCCGTAAAACTGTTTACTTCTGTTGTAAATTTGGCAGATAAACAGGAACTAAAGAAAATGAAGAAGATTATAAAAAATACCGCTAATCTTTAGATATTAGCGGTATTTTAATTTTTAGTCTTTTATTAATTGATAAAATTCATTACGCAATTCGTGGTCGGTGTCAAAAAGACCACGTATAGCACTTGTGCGTGTTTTAGCACCGCGAGCCTTGATACCGCGAGCTGTCATACAGCTATGCTCACCTTCAACAACAACGATTACGTCCTCAGTATCGCAAACCTTTTGAATAACTTCGGCAATATCCGAGCAGATACGTTCTTGAAGCTGAAGTCTTTTTGAAACCATATCGCATATGCGGGCAATCTTTGAAAGACCGATAACCTTGCCGTTCGGAATATATCCGACGTGGCAATGCATATTGTACATAAGTGCAAGGTGATGTTCACAGTGACTGAAAACTTCAATATCTTTAACGATCACAAGGTCGTTTGAGTCAACCTCAAAGCACTTGTTAAACATTTCAGCGATTTCGTCATTGGTGTATCGCATACCCTCAAAAATTTCGTCATACATACGCGCAACGCGGTCGGGAGTATCCTTTAATCCCTCACGGTCGGGGTCGTCGCCAAGTTCTGTAAGAATTGTGCGTATAGCCTCTTTTATCTTTTCGTGATTAAATTCTTTTTTCATTTAAACACCTCTTTCTTCCGGATCCCAGATAACCTTGTGAAGTTGAATTTGAAATGTTGCGTCACAAAGCACAGGCTCTTTAAGCATTATATTGACAAGTTTTTGTGCGTCATACATTCCGTAAACCGCACCGAGATAAATATGTGGCATTTCGGTGTAAACTTGTTTTAACTTCTTGACTATATCAATAGTCAAGTTCATATCTTCGTCAGAGCCTATAACGAATTTGATAACATCGCAAGGCCGTAGATTAATAAAATTATTCCAAATCATTTTGTCGGTCATACCGCTTGACGGAAGTTTGTAGTCGATAGTAAAAAACAAATTATCCGACTTCGGCACTTTGCCGAGAAAATCAACTATATCAACTGCGCCGTTCGTTTCAATATTAACATCACAGCCGATTTCGGTCAGTTTTGAAACAAGCTCTGCACTGTCGGTATGAACAAGCGGTTCACCGCCTGTAAGCGTGACACGCTTGTAAGTCATATTAACCTTTGAAATAATTTCATCAACAGTCATTTCAGTATATTCACAAGGCGTTTCTTCACCGAACAGTGAATAAACCGTATCGCAGTACGAACAGCGTAGGTTACAGCCTGCAAGGCGTATAAATGTTGCACATTGTCCTGTTCGTATGCCCTCGCCGTCAATACTGTCAAAAATTTCGATTACTTTCATTTTGATTTTCCTTATAACAGTTTTATTTTAACATCATCTTTGATGTAGCTTGCTATGTTGTTCTGACTTTCCTGTACGTCAACACGATAACAGAATGGTGCAAGCTCATCGCAAATGTATTTCGCCAAGTTTTCGGCAGTAGGATTGAACGGTACAACTTCATTAATAACCTTGTGGTCAAACTTGTCTTGAATTTTGCGTTTGATGTGTGTAAAATCAAGAACCATACCGTTTTTGTCAAGAGTTTCACTTTGAAGATATACGTCAATTATCCAGTTGTGACCATGAAAATTCGTACATTTTGAGTCGTAGTCAAGGTCTAACTTATGTGCCGCACTTATTTCAAATCTTTTCTTTACTTCGTACATTTTTTCATCTCCATATATTGTTCGTAACCGCGTCTTCTGAGCGTGCATGACGGACAGTGTCCGCAGCCTTCGCCGAGTACGCCGTTATAACAAGTAAGTGTTTCGTTGTAAATAGTGTCAAGTACACCCAAATCGTCAGCCATTTTCCAAGTTTCAGCCTTATTCAGCCACATAAGCGGTGTGTGGATAACAAAATTGTAATCCATAGCAAGATTGATTGTAACATTAAGAGATTTAACGAAAATATCACGACAATCCGGATAACCCGAAAAATCTGTTTCGCATACGCCTGTTACAAGGTCTGTTATGCCGTGAGTTTTTGCATATATAGCGGCATAGCTTAAAAATAATAAGTTTCTGCCCTCAACAAATGTATTCGGAGGTGCACCCTCCGGCTTTGTTTCCTCAACGGGAATATCTTCACGCGTAAGTGAATTTGCGGAAAGCTGATTTATAATAGGTGTCGGAACGATTTCATAAGGAATACCGACTTTTTTACAAATCTTGTCTGCACATTCAAGCTCAAGCTTGTGACGCTGACCGTAGTCAAAACCTATTGCAGATACATTTTCTTTACCAAATTTGTCTATTGCCCAGAACAGACAAGTTGTACTGTCCTGACCGCCCGATAAAACAACAAGTGCTTTTCTGTTTTTCATTTTAATCCTCCATTTATTTCAAACTGTCAAACAATCTGTTTTCAGCGATTTTTTCATATTTAGTACCCGGTTGACCGTAGTTTGCAAACGGATAAATAGATATGCCGCCGCGCGGCGTGAAAATACCTTTAACTTCAAGATATTTCGGTTCCATAAGTTTAACAAGGTCTTTCATTATAATATTGATACAGTCCTCGTGAAAATCACCTTGATTTCTGAAACTGAAAAGATACAGCTTTAATGATTTTGATTCAACCATTTTCACGTTTGGAATATAGTTGATGGTGATTTTTGCAAAATCCGGCTGACCTGTGATTGGGCAAAGCGACGTAAATTCGGGACAGTCAAACGTTACCATATAATCGTTGCCTTGGTGCTTGTTTACGAATGTTTCAAGTACCTCCGGTGCATATGTGTCCTTGTAGACTGTTTTTTTGTTACCTAAAAGTGATAAACCCTCTGTTTCTTCTTTGTTTCTCGGCATAATAAACTCCTTTTATTCCATTAACCATTTCATTTTTTGAGAGGTTGCGTGAGTCATAATTTCTTCAAGCTTTTCTCTGTCACTGTTTTCGACCGCTTCGGCAATCTTTCCGAGACTTGCCTGCATTTCGTGTATTCTGTTTACAAGCTGTTCCTTGTTTTCAACGAAAAGTTCGCTCCACATTTGAGCGTTTATAATCGCGACTCTTGTACAGTCACGCAAACTTCCCGCACTGAAAAACGTTGAACGTTCAATCATAGGATTGTCGCAAAGAGCAACGGCTACAACGTGCATAAGCTGACTTGTGTATGCGATTACCGCGTCATGTTCTTCCGGTGTTGTTGTGACAACGTGCTTACAGCCGATATATTCGGCAAGCTCACGAATAAGAGCAATATTTTCGGGTTTGTTTTTCTTTGTCGGCGTAATCAGAAATGACGCTTTGTTGAAAAGTGTGTCGGTCGAACTTTGATAACCGCCGACTTCACGTCCTGCCATAGGATGTGCGCCGATAAAGTCCACATTGTCGGGAAGTATTTTAGACATTTCATCAATCATAAAACTCTTAACACCGGAAACGTCTGTTATAACCGCACCCGGTTTGATGTGCGGCAAGTTGTTTTTTACCATATCGACATTAAGCTGCGGATAAAGACAAAGTATGATTAAATCCGCGTTATCCATTACTTCGCCTACGTCCGAACTTCCTTCGTCTATTGCACCGTCCTGCTTTGCAAGTAAGACAGTTTCGGATGTTCGGTTATATGCTGAAATTGTGCAGTTGTGAAAACCGCGAAGTCTGCGTGCGATTGAACCGCCGATTAACCCCAAACCAATTATTGCTACTTTCATTTATTTTCACTCCGTTCTACCATAATTCAAACTATATTTTATCACAAAATTCGCAAATTGTGAATATATATATTAAAATTTTATATTTTTACCTGTCGGCTATTGACGATATATATGTTGAAATGATAAAATATTAAATTGAATACTTATAATTTGAAATAGGAGATTAGTATGTGGAGTGCAGATAAATGGGAGCAGTACAGACTTATAGACAGTGCTGACGGAGAAAAACTTGAATATTGGGGAGATTATCTTTTAAGACGTCCCGACCCACAGGCAGTCTGGAGTTTAAAATCTGATAAAAAACTTTGGAATAAGGCTGACGCTTGGTATCACCGTTCAAAATCGGGCGGCGGAAAGTGGGAGTACTTGAATAAGAAACTTCCCGAGCGTTGGACTGTTAATTATCGCAATTTGACTTTTAATATAAAGCCTATGGGCTTTAAGCATACAGGACTTTTTCCCGAACAAGCTGTAAATTGGGATTGGTTTTCGGAGCTTATAAAAAAGGCGGACAGACCTATAAGAGTACTTAACCTTTTTGCATATACAGGCGGTGCAACAGTTGCGGCACTTGAAGCAGGTGCGGAAGTTGTACACGTTGACGCGTCAAAGGGTATGGTAACTTGGGCAAAAGAAAATGTTGTGTCGTCGGGACTTGGCGACAGACCGGTAAGATATATTGTCGATGACGTTGTTAAATTCGTACAGCGTGAAAACAGACGCGGTCGTCAGTATGACGCAATAATTATGGATCCGCCGTCATACGGCAGAGGTCCGTCGGGTGAGGTTTGGAAGATTGAAAATGAACTTTATCCGTTAATTGAAGAATGTATGAAAATTCTTTCGGATAAACCGTTATTTTTCCTTATAAATTCATATACGACAGGTCTTAGCGCACAAGTGCTTATAAATGTACTCTCTATGACCGTAGGCAGAAAATACGGCGGTAAAATCACTGCCGACGAAATCGGACTTACAATGAAATCAAACGGGTTAGTCCTCCCATGCGGTATCAGCGGACGCTGGCAAGAATAAAATTGCCCACAGCACTATTTTTTGCTTACAGTACAAAATAAATTTAAAGGAACAAATTAAATGATAGAAACAAAAAATCTTTCTTTTATTTACCGTGAAGAAGATATGGAAAGCGGAGAGATAAAAGAGGAAAAAGTTTTAAAGGATATTAACATTGAAATAGAAAAAGGTTCTTTTACCGCCGTACTCGGTCACAACGGCAGCGGAAAATCAACTCTTGCAAAACATTTTAATGCTATACTTTTGCCGTCGGGCGGTAAGGTATATGTAAAGGGTATGGATACGGCTGACGAAAATAATATATTTAATATACGTCAGTCGGCAGGTATGGTTTTCCAAAATCCCGATAACCAAATGGTTGCGGCACTGGTTGAAGATGAAGTGGCGTTTGCACCCGAAAATCTCGGTGTTGAGCCTAAAGAGATACGCAGACGTGTTGACGAGTGTCTTGAAATAGTCAATATGACAAAGTATGCCCAAAGTTCACCGTCAAAGCTTTCGGGCGGTCAAAAACAGAGAGTGGCGATTGCGTCGGTGCTTGCAATGAATCCAGAAATACTTATACTTGATGAGCCGACAGCAATGCTCGACCCAAAAGGCAGAAGTGAAGTTATAAAGACGATAAAAATGCTTAACGAAGAAAAAGACATTACAGTTGTGCTTATAACTCATTATATGGACGAAGCGGCACAGGCGGACAGAACCGTTGTTATTGACGACGGTGAAATTGTGCTTGACGGTACGCCGAAAGAGGTATTTAAAAATGTTGAAAAATTAAAGTCACTCGGTCTTGATGTTCCGCAGGTTACGGAACTTGCGTATGAACTTCGTAAAATGGGGATAGAAATTTCAGATGATGTGCTGACGGTTGATGAGTGTTTTGATGAAATTATAAGAATTTTGGGAGAAACAAAAAGATGATAAAAGCAGAAAACGTTAATTATATATATCAGCAGGGAATGCCTTTTGAACGTCAAGCACTTTATGATGTGAATATTGAAATTGAGGACGGTTCGCTTGTTGCACTTATCGGTCATACAGGCAGCGGAAAATCAACGCTTATTCAGCACTTCAACGCACTTGTAAAACCGACTTCGGGCAAAATTATTATTAACGGTATTGACGTTACCGCTCCTAAAGCCGATTTAAGACTTGTCAGAAAAACAGTCGGACTTGTGTTTCAATATCCCGAACATCAGCTTTTTGAAGAAACTGTATATAAAGATATTGCATTCGGTCCTAAAAATATGGGATTCAGTGATGAAGAAATTGATAAAAGAGTAAGAGAAAGTGCCGCACTTGTCGGACTTAAAGAAAAGCATTTAACGCGTTCGCCGTTCGACCTGTCGGGCGGTCAAAAAAGAAGGGTTGCAATAGCCGGTGTGCTTGCAATGAATCCGAAAGTGCTTATACTTGACGAGCCGACCGCGGGACTTGATCCGAAAGGCAGAGATGAAATACTTGCAACGATAAAAAAACTTCACGAAGAAAACAAAGAAATGATAATTATATTCGTTTCACATTCAATGGAGGACGTTGCAAAAACCGCCGAACGTGTAATCGTTATGAATGACGGACACGTTGAAATGCAGGGAACGGTTGCGGAGGTGTTCGCACAAGCGGAGCATTTGCAGAAAATCGGTCTTAATGTACCGCAAGTAACATTGCTTACCGATAAACTGCGACTTGCCGGTTATGATTTGCCCGAGCATATTTATACGGTAAAATATGCCGCGGACGCAATTAAAAAATTAATCGGAGGTGGCGGCAATGTTTAAAGATATAATAATAGGACAGTACGTTCCGGGTAATTCACCGCTCCATAAAATGAATCCGCCCGTAAAAATAATAATGACGATACTTTATATAGTATTGTTGTTCATTTTAAAAAATCCGATTTCATATGTCGTATTTACGATTTACACAATAACATTAATTTTTATAAGCGGTGTACCTTTTAAAATGATATTAAAAGGCTTAAAGCCAATGCTTTGGATATTTATTTTTACGGCGGTACTTAATGTGTTTATGACGCCGGGTGATACGGTGTGGGCACTGAAGATATTTAAGTTTACTTTAAAGATTACAAAAGAGGGTATCGAATCCTGTTCACTTATGGTTATAAGGCTTTTCTTGTAATGGGAACGTCACTTCTTACGCTTACAACGTCACCTTTACAGCTTACGGACGGAATAGAAAAACTGTTAAAACCTTTCAATAAAATAAAAGTTCCGTCACACGAAATTGCAATGATGATGACTATTGCAATAAGATTTATTCCGACGCTTGCCGAAGAAACGGACAAGATTATGAAAGCACAAATGGCAAGAGGTGCGGACTTTGAAACAGGAAATATAATAAGACGTGCAAAGGCTATGATACCGCTTTTGGTACCGCTTTTTGTAAATGCGTTCAGACGTGCCGACGAGCTTGCAACGGCTATGGAGGCAAGGTGCTACAACGGCGGCAATAACCGTACAAAAATGAAAGAAACGCATATGACTAAAGTCGATTTGGGAGCAAGTATCGTATTTGTTTTGGCGGCTGCTCTTATTATGGCGGTAGAATTTTTAATTGAAATTTAGTAATGGAAATGGTATAATGAGAAATATTAAACTGAAAATTCAATATGACGGTACTGATTATCACGGCTGGCAAATACAGAAAAATGACATAACAGTACAGGAAACAGTAAAAAAAGCCGTTCAGAAAATTGTGAATGAAGATGTACATTTGACAGGTTGCGGACGAACAGATACAGGCGTTCACGCCGAAAACTATGTATGCAACTTTTTCACAAATTCAAGAATACCGTCTGAAAAACTGCCGTATGCGTTAAACACATATTTACCGAATGACATTGTTTGTTTTGAGGCGGAAGATACTGACGAAAATTTTCATTCAAACAGCAGTGCGATGAAAAAGAGATATGTTTATAAAATTTTAAACCGTGAATTTCCCGATGCGGTTATGAACAGATATTCGTGGCATTATAAATATCCTTTGGATATAGAAAAAATGCGGATTGCCGCAAAGGCGTTTATCGGTGAACATGATTTTATAGGTTTTGCGTCAAGCGGATTTTCGGTTAAAACAACAGTAAGAGAAATTTATTCGCTTGATGTTGATAAAAACGGGGATATAATAACGATTGATGTTGTCGGAAACGGATTTCTTTACAATATGGTAAGAATTATTGCGGGAACGCTTGTTTTTGTCGGCGGCGGAAAGATTAATCCGAATGATATGACAGACATAATAAATTCAAAAGACAGAGAAAGAGCAGGTATAACCGCTCCGCCGCAAGGACTTTGTCTGAAGGAGGTGTATTACTGATGAAAAACGATGATGAAATAAATGAAAGTTCAATAAGTGACCTCATACATTATGCGGAGGACGAAAAACGTAATACATTTGACGATGAACCCGAAACAGATGATGAATTGGATGATGAAATAACGGAAAAAGACGATGAAACTGTATCGGATAAGGAAGAACCTGTTTCGGAAGAAGTAAGTGAGGAAAACAAAAAAAACGAAGAAGAAACTATTTCGGAAGAAGCAGATGAAGAACCGGAAGACGAGCTTGCTTTAGAAGAAGCAGATGAAGAAAATAGTTCCGAAGAAGAAAAAACTTTAAGTAATAATGTAAATTACGATGATGATACAGATTATCCCGATTATGAAACGGATGTCGGATTTTTTGACGATTTAAAAATCGGAGACCACAAAGGTATAATCATAGGTGTGATAATAGGTATAATTGTTGTAATCGCTTTTATAATGATAGATACAGGAATAATCGGAAATTACAAAAATAATTTTTCAAACAATATATCTAAAGTATTTAAAACGAGTAAAACAGACAAAAATCAATTACCCGACCCAACACAAAAACCTGACGAACAATACAACACAGAAATAAAGTCAAATGAAATTGTTTCTTTTGAGGGTGCGAATGAAACTGAATTTGTACCGTACAAAAACGGTGTTGTATGTGCGAAAATGAATCATATGTCGTATATTGACGGAACGGGAACTGTCGTGTGGGAAATAGATACGGCGATAGTTGATCCGATATTAAAGGTAGACGGAAATTATATTTTAATTGCCGAAAAAGGCAGAAATAAAATTTGTTTGTACATTGACAATAAACTTCAATATGACGTAGATGATCCCGATACTGTTATGTCGGCGGAACTTTCTTCAAACGGTGATGTAGTGGTTGTTACGGATAAATCGTCATACCGAGGCGGTATATCTGTATATAATAAATCAGGCGAACAAATATTCTCGTGGGCGTCGGGAAGTGACGCGGTTATATGTGCCGATATTTCGGCGGCGTCGAGAAGTGTCGCAGTGGCACTTTTAAATTCCGATGTAACCGCAAAAACAACCGTACAGCTTTTTAACGTAAATGAAACAGAAAGCTATGCAAAAATCGAAATGCCCGATACCGTTGTATATGAACTTCAATTTGTGGGTGATAAGGTTAATGCGTTTGGCGACAACAGGGTTACGGGAATTTCATCAAGCGGAAAAATTGTTTATGACAACGATTTTTCAAATGTGCAGCTTACACATTCGGCAATAGACTCAAACGGCAATAAACTGTTGGCATTTGACGACGGTAATATACCTATGCTGAATTTGTACAGCAAAAACGGTTTTTTAAAGAACAGTACAACCCTTATAGGCGTTACTGACTTTATAGACATAAATAAAAAATATATACTTTATAACATAGGCAGAGATATTTACTTTGGAAAAACAAATTCAAAAGTAATGTCAAAATATACTGCCGCAATGGATATAAAAAATCTGATTATAGTATCGGATACAACCTTTGTGGTGATTTATTCAAACAGCCTTGAAGTTGTAACCGTATAAAGGGGGTATGGCATGAATATAACTCTTGATATTATTTTATTGGCAGTGCTTGTCATATCGTTTGTTATCGGTTATAAAAAAGGATTTGTAAAATCGGTTTGGAAAATAGTCGCATTGGTTGTAACGATAGTGCTTGTTCTTGCACTTAAAACGCCTACGGTAAACTTTCTTGCAGGTTCGGCTTTGGCAAATAACATAAGCACAAAGATTGCGGAAAATGTCAATATTCCGCAGGGCGGAGGTGTTGATATTGCCGAAACACTGAATTTGCCGGAATTTATTCAAAGTGATATGACAAATCAAATTGACAGCACCAACAATGCGGTTAATTCGATAAACGAAAAAACCGTAATGTGGCTTACAAATCTTTGCTTGACGGTTATCGCCTGCGTGGCACTGTTTATCATAATACGTCTTATACTTATGGCGGTGTATATGATAATAAACGGCATTACGGAAGCACCGATTATAAAAGGTGTAAATAAATTTATGGGTGGAATTTTTGCAACGATAAATATAATTTTTATTATATTTTTGTTGCTTGCACTTGTATCAATGTTTGCACCTGCAGAGAGCAATCCGTATGAAATGATTGACAAAACATATGCAGTAAAATATTTATATAATTATAATATATTACTTCAACTATTTATGAAAATCTAAGGAGGAAAAAGAAATGTACAGTGATATAGTAAAAAAAGGATTAGAGAAAACACCTCATCGTTCGCTTTTTAAAGCGTCCGGATTTACAGATGAAGAAATCGAAAGACCGCTTATAGGTGTTGTAAGTGCGAAGAATGAAATCATTCCCGGACACATTCACCTTGATAAAATCGCAGAGGCGGTAAAGACAGGCGTAAGAATTGCCGGCGGTACACCGTTGGAATTCCCTGCAATCGGTGTTTGCGACGGTATCGCAATGGGACATAAGGGAATGAAATATTCTCTTGCAAGCCGTGAGCTTATTGCAGATTCAATCGAATCAATGACTATTGCACACGGTCTTGACGCTCTTGTACTTATTCCAAACTGTGATAAAATCGTTCCGGGTATGCTTATTGCGGCGGCAAGATTAAATATTCCTGCTATCATAGTAAGCGGCGGACCGATGCTTTCAATTAATTATAAAGACAAGTATCGTGACCTTAATACTGCATTCGAGGCAGTCGGTGCATTTAAAGCAGGTAATATCGATGAGGATGAACTTCTAAGACTTGAAAATGCGGCTTGTCCGTCATGCGGTTCATGTTCGGGTATGTTTACTGCAAACTCAATGAACTGTCTGTGTGAGGTCCTTGGTATGGCTTTACCGGGTAACGGCACAATTCCTGCTGTTTATTCTGAAAGAATACGTCTTGCAAAGCATGCAGGTATGAAGATTATGGAACTTCTTGAAAAGAACATTAAGCCGAGAGATATTATCACTCCGGATTCAATTTATAATGCACTTCGTGTTGATATGGCACTTGGCTGCAGTACAAACTCAATGCTGCACCTTCCTGCAATAGCACATGAGGCAAAAGCACCTATAACACTTGATTACGCAAATGAAATCAGTAAAGAAACACCGAACCTATGTCATCTTGCTCCTGCAGGCGAACATCACGTTCAGGATTTGTATGCGGCAGGCGGTGTTCAGGCACTTATGAACGAGCTTTCAAAGAAGAATTTGTTAAAGCTTGATACAATTACCGCAACAGGTAAGACTTTGGGCGAAAATATTAAGGACTGCACTGTACTTGATTATAACGTAATCCGTCCGATAGATAATCCGTACAGCCAAACAGGCGGTATTGCCGTATTAAAGGGTAATCTTGCTCCTGACGGCTCTGTTGTTAAGAGAAGTGCCGTTGCAAAAGAAATGTTGCAGCACGAAGGCCCTGCAAAGGTTTATAACAGTGAGGAAGAGGCTATTGAGGCTATTTATACAGGTAAGATTGTAAAGGGTGACGTTGTTGTTATCCGTTACGAAGGTCCAAAGGGCGGACCTGGTATGAGAGAAATGCTTTCTCCTACATCTGCAATCTGCGGTATGGGACTTGATAAGGACGTTGCTCTTATTACAGACGGACGTTTCTCAGGCGCTACAAGAGGTGCGGCTATCGGTCACGTTTCACCGGAGGCTGTTGAAGGCGGCCCTATCGCATTTGTACAAGACGGCGATATTATTTCTATTGATATAGATAAATGCCAGATTAACTTTAAGGTCAGCGAAGAAGAATTGGCTAAGCGTAAAGAAAATTGGACTCCGCTTGAACCAAAGGTTAAGACAGGTTATCTAAGAAGATACTCAAAGATGGTTTCTTCTGCAATTCAAGGGGCAGTTATGTTAGACGACTAAAGAACAAATGATTATACAAAAAATGCATTTCTTAATGGAATGCGTTTTTTTTTTGTAAGGTTGACAAATCAAATCATTTAAAATATAATGTAGGTAATATATAATAGAAAGAGAGCAAGTATATGCAAGACGGAGTTAAACTTGAACGTAAGACTAAAGATGAACTGAAACAAATAGCGCAAGGTCTTGGAATAGAAAAAATTTCAACTTTAAAAAAAGATGAAATAATTGCATTGATTCGCGAAAAACGTGAACAGATTGCAAATGAGGAAAAACAGAAAGTGCAACCCAAAAAACGTGAACGTCCGGCAGACGCCGTTGAAGTAAAGGGTGTGCTTGACGTAATGACAGACGGTTTTGGTTTTCTTCGTATGGAGAACTATATGTCAGGCAAAAACGATATATATGTGTCACCTACACAAATAAGAAGATTTAATTTAAAGACCGGTGACGAAATTGTCGGTGATTGCCGACCGTCACAAGATGAAGATAAGTTTTCTCCGTTACTGTTTGTAAAGACTATAAACGGCGATCCGCTTGAAATTGCTTTAAAACGCAGACCGTTTGAACGTCTTACACCGATATATCCGAAAGAAAAAATAAGCCTTGATACAGGTGACAGAACAAGAACCGCATCAAGACTTATAGATTTAATCGCACCAATCGGAAAAGGTCAGAGAGGTATGATAGTTGCACCGCCCAAGGCAGGTAAAACTACTATATTAAAACAAATTGCTCAATCTATATCCGAAAATTATCCCGATATTAAATTGATAGTGCTTTTAATAGATGAAAGACCGGAAGAAGTTACTGATATAAAACGTTCAATAGACGGTGAAGTTATATATTCTACATTTGACCAAATGCCCGAAAATCATTGTAAGGTTGCGGAAATGGTGCTCGAAAGAGCGTCAAGACTTGTGGAGCAGAAAAAAGATGTAGTAATTTTGCTTGATTCAATCACAAGACTTGCAAGAGCATATAACTTGACAGTTCAGCCGACAGGAAGAACTTTGTCCGGCGGTCTTGATCCGGATGCATTGTATAAGCCGAAAAAGTTTTTCGGTGCGGCTCGTAATATAGAAGAGGGCGGAAGTCTTACAATTTTGGCAACGGCACTTGTTGAAACGGGCAGCAGAATGGATGATGTTATTTTTGAAGAATTTAAGGGTACGGGTAATATGGAATTGAAACTCGACAGAAATCTTCAGGAAAAACGAATTTTCCCTGCTATTGATATTTTGAAGTCGGGTACAAGACGTGAAGAAGATTTGCTTAATGACCGTGAAAAAGAGGCTTGCTGGATTATAAGACGTGAGCTTGGCAGAAATTCAAATACCGAAACTATTGTCAGCTTTTTGCAGTATATGAGAAGTACAAGCAGCAATAAAGATTTTGTTGAGTTGATTATTAATAATTACGGAAGAAAATAATTTTTTGAGAACTGTAACGATTTGTTACAGTTCTTTTTTGTTGTGATCGACGCAAATAGTGTATGTAATAAGAAATAATCCACAATATATAGTACAATGAAAAAAAGTTCAAAAAAAATGAAAAAAAGTGTTGACAAAAGGGGTAATAGAGTGTATAATAATCAAGTCGTCAG
>ERZ772871.866-NODE-866-length-20659-cov-5.45307_pt1 | contig 20659 bp, 14 predicted proteins | sample MGYA00511899_ERZ772871 | MGnify/ENA primary metagenome ERZ772871 (study PRJEB29015, sample SAMEA2737693) | human gut metagenome | biome: human gut; feature: human-associated habitat; material: faeces | place: China | collected 2012 ... | reverse complement strand
CGACACTTATACCCAGAGCTTTAAGCGAAAATATTATTGTTACAAGGTACTAGAGTATTCTCAGTAGCATTAGCAGGCACAAAGTCCGCTTCGTACTGTGCCAGCAAATCTTCAAATTCATCTTTGGATTCATGCGGCAGAACGGCTTCTTTAGAAAGAATTCCATGTTTAACCGCGTTTAAGCGTCTTACTTGATAAGTCTTTTCCATGATTGATTACTCCTGATGTTTGCAGATAGAAAGTTGATATTTAGGCTGCTTGGTGTGAGCATCTACCGAGACCAGGTTTAGTCGAATACCATCAACCGTCCATCCTACTTTTTTCTTTAGCCACCAACCCAAGCGATTGCGATTGACGATGCATCCGTCAAAGCATCCGATATCTTCCAGCGGTTCTCTAAGCAGTTCCGAATCAACAGAGCGTGAGACTCGCTCTGACAATTCCTTTACACTAAACAACGCAGTTTCAAACTCTCGCCTTATTCCGTTAAAAACCCTTCCTACCTGAATTCTTTCAGGATCATCGTTCATAGCTGTAAACACCTTTTTTACCGGGTCAGGCAACCCAAGCCAGAGCAATGGTTGCCGGCACCACTCAGACCACTTTTCAAAAGAGTTAAGGTTCGGACACTCTGTGTGCGGCTTGCCGGTGTTAATCCACGCGGAAATAATTGTTAAAGCACAACTGACGTAATGTTCCCGACTCTCTCTAACCTGTTGCAGCAGATTGGGATTTTTAAAAATTCGAGAAGCCGGTATCTCTTCTTTTGTATCAATACATATAGGAACGACTCGTCTGGTCATATCTCCGACCGGCGTTACATTATTGCCGTTAGCCAGGATAAGCGTTTTCGTTCCTACCGTTGCTGTTCTTGACTCGCCCAATACTCGTCCAGTCAATGTTTCCGAGGTAATAGCCGAGCACAGATACTTGTGCGGATAAAGATCACTTGTCAGATTATCGAAGAACAATACGGACGGTGCCTTAAGTAATTCAGCCAAGAGAAGTTTCTCGCATTCAGCCGAGTCTTTAGGAAAGGCGATGGGAGAGGGTTTCTCCGCTGTAGCCATAAGAAAGATCAGCTCAGAGAGGACTCCTTTGCCCGTCCCGGGCTGATGCGCCTTGATTAAAAACATCGGTGCAAACGGAAGCAGGCTTCTCACCGAGGCCGTCAGCATTGCGCACAGTGCCGCCGATTCGTCACTGGAATCTTCAAACTGAAACTCTTCCAATAACTTCCTTAACTCTGCCAACGCCTTTAGCGCATCGCCTAAAAATGGTTTTTCTTCCAACTGATATTTCTCAGGGTCATACGAGCAATAAAGCCGCGTTTTTGGGTGGTACCCCCTTTGAAGATCAATTTTTCCGTCCTCTTGCAAGATAGGTTGTCTTACAATCGCTTCAATCTCCGGCAAGAATTTATGATTCTGACTTTCCAACAATGCAGTCAGGCACTTGGCGGAAGGGTCTGTCGGAACACATCTTTTAGCTCTACCGTCATATCTCTGCCAGCGGGACAGTTTTGCCATCTCGAGCGTAAGATCGTGGATGTTTACTTCCTTGAGTGCCGCAGCTCCCTGCTGCGGATAAACCGCAACCACTCGGCCAGCTCTTTGATAAAACAAGCCCGTTTCCGCAAGAATTCTCTCTGAGGCTTCCACAATCCTATTGATTTCTCCCGGATTCAGAAAGATTCGATCTTTCATATAGGCTTCTTCCGGCTCGATACCGAGAAACTCTAAAAGATCGGAAATATTTCTTTCCTGACAGTGAGCGTGCTGACACTTAAATGAACCGATAGGGTGTTCATCATCGGGCTCCCAATAGCAGGCGCCGGAATCAACCTGATCGGTGTGTTCTTCTGTCCACGGACAAGTTATATCGTACTTTCCCGACTCTATCTCTGATTTAATCAGCCCTCGCGATCTGAGAGATTCCACTACAATATTGACCGATGGTTTTGGCTTCCACACGGCATTACCGTCATAAGCAGTCTGCACCGTTTTTGCTTTGGCCGGCAACGGTGCTTTTGCTTTCTTAGTTTCAGACAAAGATATGTCGTAAGCATCCGTAAACTGTCGTAGGCTGTATTTGAGCTTGGGTTCCCATTGTCTCATTAGACAGCGGAAAGGCAGCTCGGTTTTGGTGTTGGAGGCATAGGGAAGACGCATTAACCTTGTCGAAGGGCCGCCGGCGCCGGGGTCACTTAATCCTTTGCGGATAATTGCCTTGCTCAGTACGTCGGCTGTTTGCTTATCGGTGATCGGTTCAGCCAAGATGTAGCCGATTTGGAAGTTTCCTTCGGATGTCTCTAATACCCATGAAGGAGCAAGCTTAATTTGACTCCAAGGAATCTGAGCTTTAGTTTTGCCGGCTACCGTTTGAGCTACGACATCATCAAAAGCAATAGCGAATTGCCCGACAAACTGACTTTTCTTTCTTCGATACTTTCCGTGTTCATCCGACCGGAAAGCTGAAATAGAAAAGTACGAATTGCACCGAATGTCCTTGGGCTCGTTTACCTTGTTCCAAGCAAAGCCATACCAATCAGCAGGACAAGCAACTGCGGGAGAACAACTAAAAGAAACGCACACAGGTGCACTGTCGGTTCCACTAAGTTCGGATGCTTTGCAAAAAATGCTCTCAAGAAATTCATGATTAGATACCTCAATCGGTTGTGAAGAAAGAATTGCGGGAGAAAGAGTGCTGACGAAACTAGACATTTGCCGCTCCTTCTGCCAAATGAACACGCTCTTTCACCAACCGCATGACCAGCGATTTGATTTCTTCATCCGTTTTGCCCAGAATCCGGGCAACATTGACCGCGTTGATTTCCGTTTCAACCCACCCGACACTGCGGGGGCCAAGCTGAATCGAGGGTGGCAGAAGCCCTTTTGCCACCTGAGAGTAAAAGCTGGATCGGGGAAGGCCGGTTGCCTCTTGAGCTTGCGAGGCTCTTAATATCTTTAAAGCCATGTTTGGACTCCTTTGGAAGTCTGTTTAACATGGCTTTCATTAAGCCCAGAGTAATTTACTCTCGATAGATGCCTTTTTGAAGCCCGTAATGACGGGGCTTGCGGGAATTATTTTTATTTTTTTACTCTGAGAGTCCGAAATGCCTTTCTCTCAATTCTTTCAGGTAAGTTTCCTTAAGTTTGAGTATTGTCCGATCCTTCCTGGCTTCTTTCAGTTCATTTTTAATAGCGTACAAAGAAACGCCTTCTTCTTTGGCAATAGTCTCATATATCGGACTGATGCCTATCTGTTTGTAATAATCCACCGTTGCTAAAAGCCTTGCTCTTCTCCGGTCTCGTGATTCATCAGACTTGTCTGCACAAAGTAAATATTGTTTTTGAGCTGACTGTAAAACATAGGAGTGCCCGTCAAAGCCAATCACATCTTTTACCTCGAGAGTATTCTCTCCAATTTTTAATAGCCAGTAAAAGTTCTGATAAAGCAACTGTACAGTCAGTCTTAACTTGCCAGAGTGAACAATACCAATCACTTCTTGTTGCTTGTTTGTCTCTTCTTTGGGGCCTGCGAAGTAAGGTTTGCAGTCAAGTAATTTATATAGATAATCTTTGACACTTTCCACTGAAAACTGATAACCCCTCATCTGTTCATCAGAAACGGGTATTCTTCCGGTATCTTCCCGCTGTTGGCAAATAATCCAATACCTGCCGCCTCTTTGCACTACCGGAACTTCTGAACAAAAGTATTCGCACTTGTCACACCGGACGGCTCTGATTGGAGGCACCTCTTTGAGAAGTTCGGAATGCAAAAGCGCTTCAAACTTTACCGGCGCCCACTTTAAGGCTTCATACCGGCTAATAGCAACAAACGACTCTTTATCGCTGATAAGTGATAACAAAACGCATAACGGATCATCTTTACTCAGAAGCTCTGCGATTCTCTTCTTAGGTCTGCCCGCCATCGCTCAAATCCCTTGGCTCAATTTCTGAGTCAATCAGCATTTTTCTGAGTACGGCATGCGTTCCCTCTCGATGTAGGTTGCATAAATTCGGAGTTGTCAGACGAATCGTTTCTGTTACTTCTTTACCGTCTTCGTTAAGTACCACAACTTTGAGCTCTGCTTGTGTGACAAAGAAACTATCCAAAGGACAAGCCTTGGAAAAAGACTCCAAAATCTCATAAATCTTCTCCGGCTGTTTCTTCCACATCGGAGATTCCAGCACTACTCGACTGTCCCATGTGTATCGTCTGGTTAAGCGTATTTTAGAAATTGCCACGCTCTGAATAATGGAAGACGGCTCGTATCGAAATTTAAAATTTGGTTTCAGTAGCGGCGCCAGTTCATATATTCTGCTGTCCCTCTCGTTTTCGGGCAGTTTCTCTATGCCTAAAATTGTCTGTGCAAACAGCTCCTGAATTTCATAGATTCTGGTCTTGTTCCCTTTGCACATCAGGTCCAAAGTTCCCTCGTCCTGGACATAGATAAAAATAACGGTATAGGCTTGTTTGGCAACTCTGGCTGAAAGTTTATTGCCGTTCCACTCTAAGACTTCTCGTGAGTAATCCTCGGGATAGGCAAAAAAATAATCCTGATTCCTTCTTCTCAGTACTTCCACTCGGCAGTTCTTTCCCTTACCGTCATGCTCAAAGAAATAGTCTCCTAATCTTTTTGCCAAAGCCTCTATTGCTTCCGGCGCCGTTTCTGCTTTCAGATGTCCAAACCCTTTGCGTTTTTTCCACCAATTCTGAGGAAGACTGTCCGAATGGTGAAATAAGCAGGCATTGTCCCATAGTTCCGAGCGGTGCAAAAACGTATAAAAGACACGCCTGTTCAAAGGGAAGTCCTCCCATTGGGCTAAAATTTTCTCATGGCCTCCGTCTTGAAACTCGGCTTCATCCAATATGGCTCTGATTCCTGCTTCATCTGCCATATCGTTAATCTTTATGAAGTCTCTTTCCGCAGAAACTTTGATCTCTTGCGGAAGATTCTTCCAATCAGCCAGCTGGCGATCAAATTCTGTTTGCTCCGAACCTTCCTCAGGCACTCCAAAAGTGATTCCATGCCTTGCGGCAAAATACTCGTGAATTAAGTCCACAGGCATTTTGCGGAAAAAATTCCTAATTTCAAAGCTCCCTGACATAAACCCTCCGAAACTTAATCACTCTCTTTGTCCAGACGATGAATCTCCAGAGCCGGTAACGCCTTCACGATTTTCATCGTCTCAAGACTAACTGTAATCACTTTAAGAAACAAGTCATACAGATAAGTCGGGTCGCCCATTTCCTCTCCGTACTTGTTAAAGTCGTTGATGATTCCACTATCTTTATCTACAGTGATTCGGCATCTTTCCACGATCCAATCCAACGCACTCTTCTTATTTACGACATATTCCTGAGCTTCGAGAGGAATATTTTCGATGGTAATGTCCTCGTTATAAATCAGTCGAGTTTTGTCTTTCGCGGCATTCCCTGTTTTGCCGGCAATCTTGCCCCACTTCATCTGAGTGACTCGGAAGGAACAGCCTTCGCGTTTCTGTACTGTGACACCTTTATAACGCGGCTGCTTCTCAAAATTCACGTGCAAGTCCGCTAATTTTCTTCCTGCCTCAGAAAATGCCTTGAAATCCTCGTAAGTTGCAACTCGTGGAATTCGAGGAAGCTCCTTACTCAGGTTGTTCGCATATTTCGTTCGATAGTCCTGACTGTGCAGAATCCCGTAGATGTAGTAAAACAAGTCATCCTTACTAATCGGATTTCCTGAATAAACTTCTTGAAAATGCTTCAGAGCATCGTCGTTGATAGCATCTTCTTTGACAAAACCATCCGTCGTGACAGCTTCGCTTTCATTGGCAAACAGGTCATCCTCGGAATTTTGCAAAGAATCCGTTATTGACTTGTAGATGTAGCGTGGAAAACATTGAGTACCTGCTTCCAGTGCATTTAGATCAATAATTTTATTTGTCATTAAACACGAGAAAGCTTTATTTCCGATTCCTGTCACACAGATAGCGAGGTTTTCTGACGCAACAGTAGGGAAAAGAGTGTCCCATCTTCCAGGTTGCTCTATCACCCCTCCTTTCTTGTCATAATAGAGTCTTTGCAAAATGAACGGCCTGTAAATGGAGTTACGCACCTTTTTAGAATCAAAGATTATTAAGGCGTTCTTTTCTAATTTGGTTTTAAGCAATCGAGTCCATGGAAGTTTGACTTGCTTTACTGCCTCTTCCACAGACATATCATTAGACAATTTTACAGTTTCTTCATAACCCTTGATTAGTCTTCTTACCGATTCAGATAAGGCAATAACGGCGGAGTTATAGACCCAAGCGTCCCTATCAGTCTTAACTCCATTAACCGAAGGGGGAAATACACTTACTTCTGTCTTTTGTTTTTTGAACTTCGTCGCATCTATCTTTATAAAGTGAGCAAATGAATCATCTCTCTGATTCAGCCAATCTCCATGCTTATCGGGGTAGATTCTCTGCCATTGGATATTAGAAATTGATTTTGCTTTGACAAGTTGATTCAGTTTTTCCTCTCTTGTCAGATAGTCATCTACAGCGTGGAAGTAAATCTTTCCTTTTTCTTTGTCATCTGGATTCTTGACTAATAACACTATCGCAACCGGCGCTCTACTACCCTCTCCGAAAACTTTACCTCCTTCTTTACGGGAGCGTTCTCCAGATGTTCTTTGATTTCCCTTCAGGTGATAGATATAAATAGAATTGAATTCCTCAGACATGCACTTGCGCATCCCGTCAGCACTGTTGGATTCAATCCATCCGGCATTGGTCACGAAACCAATAACACCCTTGTCCTTAATGCGATCAGAAGCCCAGCGGTAAGCACGGATATATGAATCGTATAAAGAGTTTTTCAATGTAACATCAGTGCGTCCAGCGTAAGTTTTAGAAATTCTGCTATCTAATTTGTCATAACGCTCGTTTTCATTATTGTCCGCTTGCCTCTCCTGCCCTACGGAATACGGTGGATTTCCTACAATCACCCGAATATCCAACTCCTCCGTCTTCGCCAACCGTGCATTATTTTCTGCCAGCGACGTACTAAATAAAGTCTTTGCATCATGATCCGCAAAAGTATCCGTCCAAATCATTACCGGATTCGGTTCATACTCCTGATTGGACACTAAATCATAGTAAGTCGCTTCAAGGTTTATCGATGCAATGTAATAAGTCAACGGCAAAATCTCGTGAGCGTGTATGTCGTTCTTAAACTTCTCACTGAGTTTATCTGCTGGAATAAGCCCGCTTTGCATTAACCTTGTCAGGAATGTCCCGGTCCCTGTAAACGGATCAAGAATGTGTACGTTAGGAGAAGCAATGGTTGTGCCAAATTCCTTTTGGAGAATATCTGCAACCGAGTGATTGATAAAATCCACCACCGGAACAGGGGTATAGATGATTCCCAACTTATCCCGCATCTCGGGGAATGCAAATTTAAAGAATTTATCAAACAACTCGATGATGACTGTCTGACGGTCTTCTGCCGTCTTTATGTTCTTGGCTCGCACCCTTACCGAGTTGTAGAAGCCTTCCAGCAATTTAGTCGCAGATTTAAGGCCCTCTTTATCAAGGGCATCCAGCATCTGCGTCATCGCCCTTGATATGGGATTTTTCTCAGTAAAAGGAAATTCGGAAAACAGAGCGTCCATGACCGGCTTCGTCACAATGTGCTGACCAAGCATGTCTAGAACCTCTTCTCTGGATAATTCTCCGTTCAGGGTATTCTTAAGTTCCGTAGAAAAAACTTCAAACTTCTTCCTAGATGCTTCGTTCTCCGGTTTGTCTAATACGGCTTCAATGTGCTTAACCTGTTCTTGGCAAATCCTGCCCACATCTTCAGCCCAGTCAGACCACTCCTTGCGATTACCGACTTTCTTGACAATTCTGGCTCGGATATCTTCTTCCAAAATCATGTCCCGGCCCAAAGAAAGTTCCATCTGTTTAGGACCGTCTCCCTTTCGCTTTTTGGAATGCCTACGCTTGATTCCTCCGACATTTCCGCCTGTAGCGGCTTTTCTTGTGAACTTTTTATCAGTCAGGCAAATGACTTCCAGCTTTTCAGAATTGATCGTCTTTAACTGCCCGTCCACCATAGAGCCAAAATCTTCATCGATAGATTTCAAAGCTCGCAGAACCTGCCAGACTGTTTGAAAGTCTTTGTTGTTATCCAAAACGTAATCCGCCGGAATCCCCGCCGGTGTAACAATCGGAATAATGACGTACCCTCTCTCTTTTTTGGTGCCCTTTGAAGTACGCATTACCCGACCGACGGTTTGCACGACATCGACCATTGATTTGCGTGGGGAAAGAAAAATCACCGCATCCAATGCCGGAACATCTACTCCCTCGGAAAGACAGCGAACGTTAAACAGAATCTTGCAATGGCCTTCCTCTGTATCTGCTCTAAGCCACTCTAAGCGATTGGCTTTTTCCGTTGCGTCCATTGAGCCGTCGATATGTCGCGTGTCGCAAACAAGGCTGTTCTGCTCATTGAAAAACTCTTGATTTAAATACTTAGTTTCTTTCCTGAGTTTGTCTTTGAATCGTTCAATCGTATTTTGGAATTCAGCTGTGAACTGTTTGGAGGAAACTTTGTCATATTTGTCGGATGGATTGATTACTTGCGCAAAGCCAACCGCTCGTCTCATGGGCTGTAAATCATTACCCAAAGACACTTCTCCTTGCAGGTCCCTCTTAGAGAGAGCTCGCCAGCAGCCGATAACTTTTGCTGCATTGGAGACAGACAAGCCTCCTTCTGCCCCTAAAATTAACTCTTCAGGATTGTTTTTATCTCCTATCAAGGACTCACTAACCGTAAGGACAATGACTTTGTAATCGACCAAACTGCCCAGTCTGACCGCTTCTGTGAAATTGATGGAATGAAAGGTTTTGCCGTAGACTTCTTCATCGTCCATGGAATAAAGAACAATGTCTCCGTCCTCATTCTGCTTCTTGGCGTCACTGCCGTAAATCTTAGGAGTTGCGGTCATATACAGACGTTTTTTAGCCGCAACATAGTCGTTGTTATGAATGCGAGTGAAGACGGCTTCTTTCTCATCGGTAAAATGACCTCCCGCGGTGCGGTGCGCTTCGTCACAAATAACCAAATCAAATTCTCCGATGGGGTCGATTTCCTGTGTTTGCGCCTGATGAATGACATCAATAGATTGATATGTGGAAAAGACCACAGTCATAGCGTCTTTTTTCTCTTTAGCCGCCTTGATTTGCTTGCAAAGACTCCTCGCATCGGTCGTTGCCGGATATGCCAATTCACTGCCCACGGTCAGTGATTCCAAATCTTCCAAACCCGCTTTTCCGGTAGATGAATCCGAGCAGACGGCAAAGGCGTTAATGGGGTAGATGCACTGCTGTTTCCAATCTGTGAGTGTCTGAGAGAGCAGAGATAAAGACGGAACTAAAAATAAAACCAACTTTCCGGCGCCGGCTTGTTCTTCGGCTATCTTCAGCGAAGTGTAGGTCTTGCCGGTGCCGCAAGCCATAATAAGCTTGCCCTTTGAGGCAGTTTTAAAACCGGAAATGACTTTCTTTATCGCTTCTTTTTGATAGTCGCGGGGAGTACGCTTCGCAACTTCCTTTAACTCCCCTCTTTGGTAAGCAGCCCAATCAACAGTTGAACTTGCCGGGGTCTCCCTCGTAATCAAAGTAACGGGAGGTGTTTGCCGTCGGAATTCTTCTTTAACCGGATCAGTCCAGTGCTCATTAGTAGCTACTAAAAATCGTTTTGTGAAAAACGGCTTGTTGGAAGAAGCTATAAAGGAATCCACTCCTGCTTTAGGAACAGTCGCTTCTTTGTCGTAAAACTTACATTGAATTGCGGTGTATCCGTTTCCATCCGAATTAACACCAACCAAATCAATTCCGATGTCGCGACCGGAAGATACAAGCTCGGGATGTTGCCCGCTCCAATCTTTATAAGTTAAGACTTCAGTAAATAAATCGCGATATGTCGGTTCCTTGGTTAACCAATCCCGAATAAGAGTTTCAAACCGAGTCCCCTTGTCTCGCTCTGTACCGGAAGAAGCTTGTATGAGAGATTATTGAGTAAGTTATCTAACGAAAGGGAGTTGCCGTACCCCCCCCGACCTTTGCTGATTTGGTTCCTGTCATCGTGGGAGTTCGTCTATAAAATTTCGGATTTTTACTAATAAACGTCTTCGGACGCTATTAGTTTTTGTTGGAAGTATTCTAAGGGTTGAATCAAATAACAACAATCAACACTCTGCGAGTATTTTGTAGAGGTTTCTGCGTCGGACTAAGAATGGAGGAGAAAAAGCCGCATCCAAGATTATGAGGGCTTATTGTCAATTGATCTAAATCCACTCCTTATTTTAATTTTCTGAAATCGCCACTTCAAAATCCTACTCATTGGTAAACCTCTTCGGACTGTCAAACGACAAATTCAAGTACCCCACAAACGACAAGAATTCGGACCCAGGGGTTAAATTAAATAATTGTTGATTTCTCTTTTCCTTTCCCACGCGCGAGGGACCTTCGGCGCCCCTCTTTATGCACTCTTTTGAAGCTTAATACCCTCTCTAAGTCTGTAGCTGTCTCCCTGTATTACTACCGGAGTGCAGTGATGGAGAAGACGATCAAGGATAGCGGTAGCAGCCGTCGGGTCACCAAAGACCAGCCCCCATTCGCTTGGAGGTCGATTGCTGGTCACGATAGTGCTTCGACTCTCATACCTCTTACTAATGAGCTGGAAGAGCAGAGCCGCGCTCTCAGCGTCGAACGGAAGGTATCCCAACTCATCGATGATCAGAAGTTTAAATTTTTGAAGTTGGTTGATTTTATGGACGAGGGTCCCGTCCTGCTTAGCTTTCCTCAAGACTGCAATTAGGTTGGTTGCAGAGAAGAATCGCACGGAGTATCCCAGCTCGATGGCTTTTCTTCCTAGCCCGATTGCCAAATGAGTTTTACCAACACCCGGAGGACCTACAAAGATGACATTTTCTGCCGTTTCCAGCCACTCCATTTTGCTTAATTCCCTTAATAAACCCGGCTCTAAAGCCGGCTGAGCGTTAATATCAAAGCTCTCGAGGGAACACAATCTTGGGAAATGAGCCCCCATTGTGCTAAGTCTTATGCGGTTCAATTCCCGCTGCTCAATTTCTTTGCTAAATAAAAACATCAGCAACTCGCGGGCCGTAAGTCGTTGTTCAGTTGCCATATTCATTAACTCTGACATATTGTCGCGAAGCATGCACAGGCGAAGTCTTTCGGCCATAACCTTTAATTTTTTATCGGTTTCTCTCATGGATTCGGTCATTGCTGCACCTTCGTAGTTATGTATCCAATGGCAGAGTCGTAGGCAGATAAGGGGCGCTGCAAGGGATTGACGTGGTAGTCCTTGTTTACCTGCTGAAGCTGGAGGAGCCGAGCTTTCCTGATCTCCTCAGCAGTGTCGCTGACCTTTTGTTCAATCGGCTTGTATACTTGTTCTGCTCGATCCCGCGTTTGAGCCGGAAGCCCAGGCGCTGTGATTGTTATGCTCTTGTCGCTAATTTGGACTTGGACCTCCTTCGAAGCGAAGCTCATGTCCAGCGCGTATTGCTCTCCATCAACGCGGACGAGCCCATCAGCGGAGACTTTTCTTTGCTCGAAGCGCACTCCGGCAATCCTCGGCAATTGAATGGGGCGCAAATGCGATCTCTCGAGTAAGAATCGTAATTTCGGGGTATTGAACTCACTTGGGAAGCCGTCCAATTTCCTTTCATCTGAAATTGCTCGACACCAGTACTCGAGCCAGACGTTGAGTTCGTTTATGGAGGTAAAGTTCTTTCCGGGCAACGCATTGTTTTTAACATACTTAACGCCGCTTTCTACCTTTCCTTTAGATCTGGGGTGACGGATACGCGTCCTGACAGCATGAAGACCGTAGTAATCAACGAAGTGCTGATACCCTTGATTAAATGTCGCAGTGTGTTCTTTGTGGTCAATTCTCAACAAGCTCCTGTCGTTGTCCGATACCAAAGTGATCGGCAGACCACCAAAGTAATAAAACGCAGATTCGATGCCGTCCAGCCATGAAGCTTCCTTTTTATTCAGGTAAGCCTTTGCAAATATCCTCCTCGAGTACCCAAGCTTGGAAACAAAAAAGTAAATGCGAGTTCGTTTACCGTCCAACATCACGGCTTTTTCGCCATAATCGATTTGTAGTTGATCTCCCGGCTGGGTTTCAAATCTGATTGCTCTATCCCTCTCAGCTGCCTCGCTCTTAAGAGCTTTTCTAAACGGCTGACAAAATCGTTCCAACATCCGCAAACCAATATCAAGATGAAAACGCTCCTTGATTGTTCTTTGGAGCGGGATACAGAACCCTTCGTGTTCGTAATACATCTTTTTGATTTGTTCGTAATGCTGCTGCAGAAACATTTGGTTCGGTGACTTCTTACGGCTCTTGGCGTAGGCGCCGTTAAGACACCGTTTGATTGTGTTTCTTGAAACGGAGAAATCACGAGCTAGTTCTCGGATTCCTTTACCTTCTTTCTCATGGAGCCGCTTGATTACGGCTCTCGTGCTCTCATCTAGCACTTTCTTTGGACCTCTTTCGAATAAATCATTAGAGGTCTTGGGTTCTACTTTAACTGACATGCTTTGGATCCTTTACCCGTTCGAAGAGGGTATTAGTGGGTCCAAAATATTGTCGTTAGATGGTCATTCTATGCTGTCGCGTAACACCTCTTCGGACTTTCTCAGACACTATTAGTGGTCGTTTTACTTAAAGATGTGGGATAATTTGGGAACAACAAATGCCGAGAGGCTTGCTGCGTCTTTCCAGAAAGAGAAGAAGGTATTTATTGCATTTTACTCATCCTTAAAAACAAGGAGAAAATTTATGAAAACAAAATTCACAACACACAAAAAACAGTTATCGGCGCTAGTTTGCGCTACTTTGTTAGGGTTCCCATGGGGGGGGGCAAATGCTATAACAGCAGGTGTAGTAGGGAATAATTCAGAAGAAGGATTTACCTCCGCCAGTGAGAATATTTCTGGAAATATCGGCATATATGCGGTTGGAACGAAAGCCAGCGCAATTGCCGAGAATATTACAATTTCTAGTGATATGTATGCTGCCTTATATGCTTACAATGGGGGTGTAATTAACGTTGGAGGGGACTCTACAAAGTCTGTCATAATTACTTCAACATCTGACGGCATCAACGCTGTCAATCTTGAGAAAAAGGGAGCGGCTTTTGTTTCCGTTAAAGCTTCTGAATCTGTGTCTATTGTTTCAGACACTTTCGCTTTATGGGCACAAAACGGAACTCAGTCTACTCAGGCCCCGGAATCTCACAGCTCAATAACAGTAGAAGCTCCAACAATAAGTATTGAAGGAAAAGAAGAAGCAATTGTCGCTTTTTCAAACGGAGAAATCAACGTAACTGGCAATGCAACCATTAAAGGGGGCAGTGCTTTAATTGACACACGTGGCTATGCCTCTGTAAATATCAATAGAGACAATTCAAATGCAACAACGGTATTGGAAGGAGATATCGTATTTGAAACTCCGAATGTCGAGGGAGGAGATGGCAATTTCAGTGGTAATCTTATTGATGCGTTTGTCAATATCAACTTGTCTGGTGAAGGTTCCTCGTGGACCGGAAGATCCTATCAGTCATACAAATATGTAGATGCCTCAAACGGCACTGTTGCTGTTGTTACTTCTGAAATAGGTGAAAATAGAGAATACTTTGGTCAGGTTTCTGGATTAGTATTGTCTGTTGCTAAAGGAGCAAAGTGGGAGACAACCGGAGATTCCTTTGCCAATGTCTTAAATATGGATAGCGGCAATTTAAGCTTAGCCGCTGATTCTGTACTTCATGCCAACGATTTTATTGTTGCCGGAGATTCCAACACTATTAATTTCGGTAACGGAGCCAATATTAACGGCACTATAGAAGATCAGGGAACTCTTTACATGACCGGTGATGTTTCCAGCTTTACAGGCGTTTTAAATGTAATGGGCAAGGCATCAGTCGGTTTAACTGCTGAAGAGGCATCTGAAACCCTCAATCCAATGCAAGGTTCCGTTTTGGTAGTAAAAGCAGGAACGACGTTAAACGGTTCTACATCAGTCGGAAGCTCAGCTTCAGCCACTTCAAACGGAAGCAGTTTATCCGTACTTTCAGACGGTACATTAGCGATTGTCGCAACAGATGACTACACCGAAGGTACTCCTCTTGTTACGGTCGGTACAGCCTCTACAGAAGACGGTTCCACGGTAAAACTGGTTAATGCAGTCAAAATTGCTGACGGAACAACTGTTTTTGCAACTTCTGACGGTTCTGCCCCTTCCGAATATAGTCTTGTCACAGACAATCTTTTGAAGGTTGTTGAGAATAATCAGATTGTTTCTCAAAGTGCTTCTACAGCATTAGGCGGTAATGTTCTTACTCCCAATGTAATTAATGAAGCTTTAACCGCTTCCGGTTTAGGAGCAGAAAGAGTAGTAGCTCTCACTACTGATACAACAGCGGCTCAGGCTGTTTCTGCTCTGAACAACATCGCTCTCATGGGCACAGCTTCCGGGGCACAAACCGCAGCAATAAATGCAGCCAATATCCAGCTTGATGTTATCGATTCCCACGGTTCTGTACTTGCGGGCTACGCGCACGAAAAATCCGGTGCAGACCTCTGGATAGACTTGAACGGCTCTTTCAGTAAAGCAAACCGTTTCTCCGCCGGTTCCACAACCTACGGATATAAGAGCGATTTGGCCGGAGTAACCATCGGAAGCGATTACGCTTTTGGCAACGGCTATGCCACCGGTGTTTCCGTCAGCTTCGGAACCGGTTCCGTGCGCGGTCAGGGCAACGGTGCAGGCATCAAGAATGAAGTGGATTACTACGGAGTCAATCTCTACGGTGTCTGGTCCAACGAATACTTCAATATGATCGGTTCGGTCGGCTATCTTCAGACTAAGAATGAAATCAAGTCTCAGGGATACAAAGGCAAACCGGATGTGAAAGTCGTTTCCGCCGGAGTCCGTCTTGAAAAACCGCTCTTATTGAATGAATCCATCACTGTTACGCCTCATGTCGGCGTCCGCTACAAGCATATCAACATGGACAGCTTTAATGCCGGAGGTTTTAACTACGACAGCGAAAAAGCCAATTTGGTTGAGGTACCTTTCGGCGTTGCCTTCAATGCAAATCTGAAGGCACCCTGCGGAGCAGAGGTCAAGCCGTTTATTGACTTGACGATTGCTCCGAATTTCGGAGACCGCAAAGTTACAAACAAGGTAGCATTAACCGACAGCAGTGCATCGGATTCATTTGAAGCTCGCATTGCCAATAATTCAATGTATAACGCCAAACTTGGATTGAATGCGGTGAAAGGCAATCATTCATTAGGTATCAGCTACGGCATTGGAAGCGGCAGTTACGGCAGAGTCGATCAGGCTTTGCAGGCTAAATACAGATACAGCTTCTAAGATTTTTAGAAAAATCTAGTCCTATGGCCCGCTCTAAAACAGCGGGCCTTGTTAATTAAACTCGTTCAATTGCATTCAGGCTGATTTTTGCACCGGACAATTTGAGCCAAAGTTTCCTATCCTGCGCAAATGGAACCCAGTTAAAAATCAGCTCCTCTATGGGTCTTCATAATGCAACCCAACCAATAACCAACAGTCCCTCTCTAACGGCATTAAAAAAAGAATCTTCAGGAAATCCAAAGAAAAACTGACGGAAAACCATACACAAAATCATAAACAAACAGCCGTAAGCCAACGGTATTGCTCCATAGGTAAATTGCTGGCGTAACGCTCTGTGACTCTTTTCCTCCTGCAAGACAAAGTATTCATGGAAAACCTTTTCAGCCCCGTTCGGAATTTTTTCTCTGATCGTTGCCAATTCGTTTTCAGGCATCAGAACCCTTAACTCATAGGATTGAGCTAAGTATTCTCTTATACTGTCCCTAAGATATTCCAGCACATCATCTCCCGCCGTCACATAAGGCAGCGGTAAAACCGTCGCACGATCAAAAAACTCTTGGGGATGAAGCCATACAATTGTGACGATACAATGTTTACCGTCAAAAATTACAAATAGTTTTCCACGGTTCATAGGCTGAATTTTGTTGGGTAAGGTCTGAATTTTCTCCTCATTATCTAACAAGAAACAGTCATTTTTTGAAAAATCTCTCTATTTACAGGGCTTTTTCGGAAAATCCCCGCAAGCTAACTTGTTGAATTTAAAGAAAACTGCGGGGTTTGCGGGGAGTTGCGGGGATTTTTCACCGGGATTGGAAAAAGTGTCAAAATAGAAAAATACAAAACAGAGAAACAGAATCCAAGGGTATCTACCTAGCGGCAATTTTATGATGGTCTTTTTGATGGTCTTATACAAATCTGCAACATTAACACCCGATAATCACTGAATAGTTCGATTCTCGCCGCCCCACAAGACATCGTTGAGCAGGTTATCCGATTGGATGCCTGCTCGATTTTTATGTAAAGCGCCGAGAATCATTCTGCCCTGTCTTTCGAGCCTCATAAAACGCTTTTAATGAATTGAGCGGTAACCCTGACCTCAATTGTGTAAAGAATGAAGCTCATTAGCTCAATTGTCTCTTATCTTAAGGAAGAAAAATTTTTCACCTTCCCTTAAGGTTACGCCGCTAGTAAAAGTCAGCTCTTCAAAGGCATAAAAATAAATAATCAAGAAGGACAGTTACTTTTGATGTTATTACCTGTTTATCACCTTCAAATCTCTTTCTGTTATAACTTCTAGAGTTTTGAGATCTTTCTTGAGTTAAACCTTGCAAATACAAATACTGCTCAGAAAATACCCTTCGTAAAAACACTGTTTCAGGCCTCCCATGTTTTCTCTATATTTAGCAATATAGCTAAATAGCAAATTAGCTTATCCCCAATCTCTTTCCCTAAGGAGAACATCTAATGAAACTCACAAGAAGAGTCTTTATAGAGCTAGCCGGCAGCTCCGCCCTCATGGCCTCTGCCCCGCTCAGGGTGTAACGGTTAAAAGACTGCCGTTGCCTTGCAGCCCGGCTCAGGGCAGATGGATCGGATCTGCCTGCCAAGGATGCACTCAGTACTGTGCAATTGAAGTTTTTAATCAGAACGGAAGAGCCACCCGCGTCCGGGGTAACCAACATTCTCAGGGCAATCACGGTTTCTGCTGCCCCAGAGGTCATTTGATTCCACAAGAGAATTACGACCCTGATCGTATTAAGCAGCCGTTAAAGAGAACAAATCCGCAAAAAGGCAGAGGTATCGATCCCAAATGGATTCCTATCACTTGGGATGAGGCTTTAGATATCGTCGCAGATAAGATGATGGAGCTTCGTAATGCCGGCGAACCTGAGAGACTTCTTTATCTAAAAGGCCGCTACGGAAACACGTCTCACGCCCTTTTATACGGAACTGTCGCGAAACTGTTCGGCTCTCCGAATAATTTTTCGACTTCCGCCCTTTGTGCCGAAACTGAGAAAATGGGACCCGGCTATACACAAGGACTTTTCTCTTATAGAGATTACGATCTTGGAAATTCAAAGTGTGTTGTTTTCTGGGGTACAGATCCTTTCGCATCCAACCGCCAGGTCCCGAATGTGATTTCTCGACTTGGAACCCTCCAAAAGAACGGCACTCTGATTACCGTTGATCCGCGGCTTTCTACAGCTGCTGCGAAATCCAAAGAGTGGCTGCCGCTTCTTCCCGGAACAGACGGAGCTTTAGCGAATGCGATTGCCCACGTTCTATTAACCGAAGGACTTTGGAACAAAGAATTCGTCGGTGACTTTGTTGATAGTAAAAACCAATTCATTGCCGGTAAAACGGTCAAGCCGGAAGCCTTCAAGGAAAACAATACGCTCGGCCTCGTCACCTATTGGAACGAAGAAGCAAAAGATTGGACGCCTGAAAAAGCGGGCAAGGAATGCAGACTCGATCCCGAACAGATCCGAAGAGTAGCTAGAACGCTTGGCAAAGCTGCTCCTAATGTCATCGTCTGGATGGGCCCGGGCGTTTGCATGAACCCGAGAGGAACCTATTCCGCCATGGTTGTCCATGCACTCAACGGCATCCTTGGTTCCGTGGATAATGTCGGCGGCACTCATGACCCTGTTAAAGCCTTGACCGACAAGTATCCGTCAATGGACAAATATGTGGATGAGTTGGCCAAGACGCACGGAAAAGGCAAGAAGATTGACGGCCGCGGCGATAAGGACATGCCGGCAGCCATGAAAGCGAAGCTGGGCAGCGGTGTTGTCACCAACAACATTGCTAACTACATGCTTGAACATCCTGACTTTATTAAGGTCATGATTAGTTCTTGGACGAATACTCCTTTTGCAGCGTCTGACGGCAAACGCTGGGAAAAGGCTTTAAGCAATGTTCCTTTCTTTGTCCACATGGTTCCTTTCCCGTCTGAAATGACCCAGTTCGCAGACATTGTGCTCCCCTCAACCTTCAATGCAGCCGAGGGAATGGGCGCGGTTACCGGTTTCGGCTCTATGCATGCCTGGACCTCTCTGCAGCAGCCCACTTGCGACAGAATTTGGGATGTAAAACAGGAAGAAAACGAAGTCACTTGGCTTCTCGCAGAAAAGCTGGCCAAGAAAGGCTGGCCTGCACTGCTGAACTACTACGCCAACGAATTCGCAGATCCGGAAACCGGTGCAAAACCCACAAATGAAAAGGAATTCCAATTAATTACAACCAAGATAGCTTCTGCCCCGTGCTGGCTCCATGGTTCCAAGCCGATTCCCGGAGATCAAATCAACGGTTGGGAAGACTTCAGACAAAGGGGTATGCATAACTCTGCTCCTCAGACTTACAAGAAGCATTGGGGCTGCAAGTTCCCGACCCCGAGCGGCAAGTTTGAATTTGTTTCCGGCGACTTGAAGAAAGTATTAGAAACGCATGCCGCGAAATACAACTCAACTCCGGACCAAATTCTTGAGTTATGTAATTACCAAGCCAGGGGCATTAAAGGCTGGATGCCGCATTATGAAGCACCGCTGCGCCATGGCGATCAACAGCAATTCCCCTTCCTTTTCATCGATCATAAGAGCCGCTTGAACCGAGAAGGACGTTCTGCGAACCTTCCTTGGATGCAGGAATTCAAGAAATGTGATGCAGGCGATCGTTCTTGGGGAGATGTTCTTAAGATCAACCCGATCGACGCTAAAGCGCTCGGCCTCAAAGATAATGATCTGGTCGAAATTTCTTCTCCGGTCGGCACTATTGTCACAGAGGTCAAACTTTGGGAAGGCGTAGGTCCCGGCACTGTTGCAAAAGCCTACGGACAAGGCCATTGGGCATACGGCCAAATTGCTGCCAAGGAATACGGCAAGACACCACGAGGCGGCAATAACAATGAAATTCTTGTTGATGACTACGATCGTTTATCGGGTACTTCCTGCAGAAACGGCGGGTACACACGCGTCAGCATCAAGAAAGTTTCTAGCAACAATTAATCCGGGAGAGAGAAATGAAATTTGGAATGATCATTGATTTGAATTTATGCTCCTCCTGCGGAGCTTGTGCTCTGGCGTGCAAAGCGGAGAATAACACCCGTACGAGAGGCGAAGGTCAGTCTTTCAACTGGGCTGATTTTCTGCAGGAAACAAAGGGGACTTTCCCGAACAGCACTCAAGTCGCAGTCCCCGTGATGTGCAATCACTGCGAAAATCCACAATGCGTCAAAGTCTGTCCTACGGGAGCTATGTTCATCAGTCCCGAAGGTGTTGTTCTTCACAACGACGAAGCATGCATCGGCTGCCGTCTTTGTCAAAATGCCTGCCCGTACTCCTCTGCCGAGTTAGGCCCTGAAAGTCTCGACGGAAAATCCTATTCGGTTATTAGTTTCAATCCGAAAGGAGTCGACCCGAGAGGGGACACCGCAACAAGGCCCGTTCTTATTGACGGCGTCACGGGCAGCGCTTTAGAGCTGACAAAGAAAGCCGGAGCGCTTCCTGCTTATGCCAATCTCTTCAAAGCGGGAGATACGGCCGCTCAGAGAAAAGAAGGCGTAGTGGAAAAATGCAATTTGTGCTATCACCGCACTTCCAACGGCCTTAATCCCGCCTGCGTAGATGCCTGCCCTGCTGGTGCAAGAATTTTTGGCGATTTAGATGATCCTAAATCTGCTATTTCGGCAAAGATGAAAGCTTCGAAGGTTTGGAGACTCCAAGAAGACAAGGGAACCAATCCTAAAGTCTTCTATGTCGGACAATTCTCTCCCAGAGAATAACTGAGTAATTCGGAAGGGGCTTAAGCCTCTTCCGACAATCTAAATACACTATGCAAACGACACCGCTTAATCTTATTCTTCTTGGTTTATTTGAACCAGAACAAGAGCTCAGAGAACTGCATGTTTTCAAAAAAGCAGCTGAAAATCTCGATGAAGATTTAGCAAGAAGAGCCGTTCTTTTGGACCAACTGTACACACAGGGAACTGCCAGTTCTAAAGCGTTTAAAGAAATGCTTCTGGACTACACAAGATTATTCCTGAGTCCCGGTACGCCTTTGGCCAAAAACTATTTGACTTGTTGGAAAACAAAGTTAGGAGATAATATTCTAGAAGAATATCTTTCTTACCTTGAGAAAAAAGGATTCGAACAGGTCGGACGCATCAGAAATTAAATAGAAGACCACGATAAGGGTTTCCTTTTGA
>ERZ772871.850-NODE-850-length-20942-cov-4.62651_pt1 | contig 20942 bp, 17 predicted proteins | sample MGYA00511899_ERZ772871 | MGnify/ENA primary metagenome ERZ772871 (study PRJEB29015, sample SAMEA2737693) | human gut metagenome | biome: human gut; feature: human-associated habitat; material: faeces | place: China | collected 2012 ... | reverse complement strand
CCCCCCGGTATTTTTATCATTTCATACCAATGGAAGGAAGGGTATCTCTCGAGCTCTTCGTATATTTATACATTTTATACATGTTATGTAATATCTCTATATTCGGTTTTCTGTTTTTGAAACACAAATAACTGGGATTATTATATATCATTTTTTGCCCACATCCCTCATCCATTCATAAACATGTATGATTTTATCATATCTTTAAGCAGGCTTCAACTATGTATCAACATTTTGTACAATTTTACCCGTTTTTTATCTTTTTTTCGACATGTTTTATACGTCCATCTCTTCTTCGTAGTACTTGATCAGTGCCTGGGTGCCGAGATCTCCGCAGCCTTCTGCTTGAAGGAGTTCGTAGTTGGCAAGCACCTGGCTTAATACGTCCAGATTGAGATTGCTCATGTTCGCTTCGGTAAGGGCGATCTTCATGTCTTTGACGAAGTGCTTCAGGAAGAATCCCGGTGCGTAATCTCCTGCCAGGATCTTCGGTCCGAAGGTATCCAGCTGTTTGCTGCCTGCCGCTCCGGTCGATACGGAATCGAGTACGGTCTGAAGGTCCAGGCCTTTTGCCTTCGCATAGGTGAGTGCCTCGCAGACTCCGGATAAGGTGCCGGCGATCATGATCTGGTTCGCAAGCTTGGCGTGCTGGCCGCATCCGGATCCTCCCTGATAGTTGATGTTGGTGCCCATCGCCTCGAATAACGGCATGCAGGCTTCGTAGTCGTCTCTGGAACCACCGACCAGGATGGAGAGTGTACCGTTCTTCGCTCCGGTGTCACCGCCGGTGACCGGTGCGTCCAGTACATGAAATCCTCTTTTGGTTCCTTCTTCTGCGATCTTCTGGTCCAGCATCGGGCTTGTGGTCGTCATGTCGATCAGGTATGCGCCTTCTTTTGCGCTGTCTAAGATGTTGCCTGCATCGAAGTAGACTTCTTCTACATCGGTCGGGAAGCCTACGATGGTGATGACTGCTTCTGCGTCTTTTACGCAGTCTGCGATGGTGTCGTGGAAGGTGGCTCCTTCGCTGATCACGTCTTCGACTTTGGATCTGGTTCTGGCGTAGATGTGTAATTCGAATCCTGCTTTCATGAGATTGCGGACCATGGATCTGCCCATGATGCCTACGCCGATGAATGCTATTTTGTTCATTGATTTTTCCTCCGTGGTCTGATTACTCTTCTACTTTCTCCACTACTTCGCCCTGTCTCTTGTAGATGCTGTGTGCCGGTACGAATCCTCTGACGCTTGACAGCGGATAGATGTTGCTGTGGCTTCCGATCACGGTTCCTGGATTCAGTACGCTGCCGCAGCCGACTTCTACCTCGTCTCCGAGCATGGCTCCGAATTTCTTAAGGCCTGTCTCTATTCTTTCGTCTCCGGCTTTTACTACGACGAGCTTTTTGTCGGATTTGACATTGGATGTGATGGATCCGGCTCCCATGTGGGATTTGTATCCGAGGATGGAATCGCCCACGTAGTTATAGTGCGGCACCTGTACTTTGTTAAACAGTATGACGTTCTTAAGTTCTGTCGAGTTACCTACGACTGCGCCTTCGCCGACGATTGCATTTCCGCGGATGAACGCGCACTGGCGGACTTCTGCGTTCTTTCCGATGATCGCCGGTCCGTGGATGTAGGCTGTCTGGAATACGGTTGCGGATTTGGCGATCCATACGTCTTCGCCGACCTGATCGTATTCATCTGCCGGAAGGGTCTTTCCGAGTTCTTTGATGAAGCCGCTGATCTTTGGAAGGATTTCCCATGGGTAGGTGGCTCCTTCGAAGATGTCTTTTGCGATGGTTTCATCCATGTGGTTGTAGAGGTTTTTGATGGTTAATTGTTCTGACATGTTGGTTCTCCTTTTTTATTTATTATTTATTATTTTTTAGTTTTTCCGGTCTTTCTCACCGGCTTCTTATAAAACTGCGCTGCCTTATCATAGCACGCCCGCATCTGATACTGATTGTTCAGACCTTTGACTGCAAGTGTGCGTCTTGATACAAAATCATCCAGCTTTTTCATATATTCATCTGATGTGATATCTCCGTCTGCCACATACGTCAGACCTTTTTCCCAGCTTGCCGTAAGTTCCGGGTTCAGGAGCGGCCGGATGGAATGGTCTACGACATCGTAGATCATTTCCCCTAACATCGTCGGCGTGACGATCTGGGTCTTTTTATTGAGGGCCAGATATTTATTATTGAATAATTTCTTCAGTATCTCGCCTCTGGTGGCACTGGTGCCGATTCCGCTTCCTTTGATCTGGGCGCGGAGTTCTTCGTCTTCGATGAGCTGTCCTGCATTTTCCATGGCAAGGATCAGTGAACCGGAGTTGTAGCGCTTCGGAGGCGAGGTCTTGCCTTCTTTGATGTCCAGGGACTGTACCGGAAGGGTCATGCCTTTCTTGAGGCTCTGGATCCTGGCGAAGAAGGCTGCATCAGTGTCTTTGTCCTCGGTACTGTCTGCGCTGCTGTCTGTATTGTCGTTATTGTCGTTCTTCCTGCCCGGCACGCCTGTAACTTTCAGATAGCCTTCTTCTGCCAGTACTTTGAAGCTTGAGAAGAAGGATTCTTCTTTGATCTTCGTCACGATCGATACTTTCTGATAGACAGCCGGTGGGTAGAAGATGCTTAAGAATCGTCTTACGATCACATCATACACCCTCTGTGACAGATTCGGAAGTCCTTTTAGTGCTCCCATACCCTGTCCGGTCGGGATAATCGCATAGTGGTCTGTGATCTGCTTGTCGTTGACGTATCTCGTCTTCTCTAAGTCTTTGTGGCTGCCGAATTTCACGATGTCCTGAAGGTATGGTTTTGCCGGCTCGTACTGCATCAGACCGTTTAAGTTCTTGTGGATCTCTTTTGCCACTGCTGTCGACAGAACACGGGCATCTGTTCTTGGGTAGGTGACGAGCTTTTTTTCATATAGTTCCTGGATGATCCGGAGGGTCTCATCCGGGCTGATCTTGAACCGCCTGGAGCATTCATTCTGGATCTCGGCCAGGTTGAATAATAACGGCGGGTTCTTCTTTTCTTTCTTCTTTTCTATGGATACGATCTGGCAGGTCGGGGGCTGGCCGGTGGCTGACTCGCTGTTGCTTAGGTAGCGGATCAGTTCTTCTGCCTTTTCCTTTTCTTTGAATCCATTTTCCTTATAGAGGTCGAAGGATTCGAACCATTTTGATCCTTTGACTGCCCGCCATTCGCCTTCGAATGTTGCCCCTTTCTCTCCGATGGTGCTTAGGACTCTGTAGAACGGGGTCTCTACGAATTCCCTGATCTCCCGTTCTCTGCGCACGACCATGCCGAGGACGCAGGTCATAACGCGGCCTACGGATACGACGGAATATTTCGTATTCAGGTAATTGGAGATGCTGTTGCCGTATTTAACGTCAGGAGGCGGGAGAAGTTGATTCCCATCAGGTAGTCTTCTTTGGCTCTTAAGTAAGCCGATGCTGCCAGATTGTCATATTCTTTTAAGTCTTTTGCTTCTTTGATCCCACGCAGGATCTCTTCTTCTGTCTGGGAGTCGATCCATACGCGGCGGCGGTTCTTGCCTTTTACGCCTGCCTGCTGTTCTACCAGACGGTAGATGTATTCTCCTTCCCGTCCCGAGTCGGTACAGACGTAGATGGTGTCTACGTCTGCTCTGTTCAGAAGTCCCGATACGATCCGGAACTGCTTGGATACCGCCGGGATGACTTCATACTTGAACTCCTGCGGGATAAAAGGCAGAGTCTCAAGACTCCACCTTTTTAATGCCGGATCATATTCTTCCGGATAGCTCATCGTGACCAGGTGTCCGACGCACCAGGTTACGATTGCTTCTGCTGATTCAAGATATCCGTCTTTTCTCTGTGTATTGATATGCAATGCCTTGGCAAACTCCTGCGCTACGCTGGGTTTTTCGGCAATGTATAGTGATTTTCCCATGTAATTGTGTTACTCCTTGGTGAGCCGATGGGGACGGGAATTACTGGCTTTTTTCCTGTCCCTGATGGCTTTTATTTTTTTCTGTGCCGGAGGGACAGGAAAAAAGCCAGTAATCCCCGTCCCCGTTGGTCTTCTTCTCGGCCGCCGTGCTGTGCTTCTTCCATGAAGACTGCCTGGGAGTCCACAGCTTTTATGCCGCCGGTCCGTTTCATATATGTGCCGTCTTTCTGCATGATTCTTGCTTTCACGTTATCGCTTAACATGATCTTCAGGTCATGGTTGATCTGGCGTCTGATCTGCCCGTCTAATACCGGGCAGGCTACTTCTACTCTTTTTTCTGTATTTCTTGTCATCATGTCTGCGGAGCCGATATAGATCTTCTGCTCTTTTCCGGTTCCGAAGCTGAAGATACGTGGATGTTCTAGATAGCGGCCAACCACGCTCATCACTCTGACATTTTCCGTAAATCCAGGCACTCCCGGTAGTATACAGCAGATTCCGCGAACAATCAAGTCTACCCTTACTCCGGCGCAGGAGGCCTCGGATACTTTCTTTATGAAGTCCACATCTGTCACGGAGTTCATCTTCATAATGATGCGTCCTTCGCTTCCTTTTGCTATCTCTTCGTCCATCATCTGTAAGATGCGGCTCTTTAAGCTGACCGGTGATACGATCAGGTATTGATAGCTGCCCTGCAGATTGCCGATGGACATATTCTTGAAAAATTCTGCGGCGTCCTGTCCGATTCGCGGATCGGCTGTCATCAGAGACAGATCGGTATACATGGCAGCTGTCTTCTCGTTATAATTGCCGGTTCCGACCTGTGTGATATACTGAATGTCATTGCGGTTCCTGTATGTGATCAGACAGATCTTGGAATGCACTTTGTAACCGTCGAATCCGTAGATCACACGGCATCCTGCTTCTTCCAGACGTTCCGACCAGTCGATGTTGTTCTGCTCGTCAAATCTTGCACGCAGCTCGATCAGCACGGTGACTTCTTTTCCATTTTCCGCAGCTGCGCACAGGTATTCTACCATTCTTGCCTTCTTCGCCAGGCGGTAGATGGTGATCTTGATCGTCATAACATTCGGATCTGCCGCGGCATCTTTGATCAGCTTCAGGAATGGATCCATGCTTTCGTATGGGTAGAACAACAGGATATCATTCTTTTTCACCTGTTTTAACATGTTTCCGTCCTGTACATGTGCTGATTTTTGCGGGGAGAATGGTTCGTAGACCAGTGCTTTCTTCATGGACTCCGGAAGATTTCCTGCGATGGAGAACATATAATCCAGTTTCATCGGCATCTTCGTGCGGAAGATCTGCTCCGGTGTGATCTTGAATTTTTTACAGAAGTATTCCTGCATTTCCGGTGTCAGTTTCTCCGCTGTTTCTAATCTTACTACCGCCATCCTGCGGCGTTTGTGCAGGGTACTCTGCATGAGTTTTCGGAAGTCATCGGTAACCTCCAGTGCCTCATCGTCCGGAGATACGTCTGCATTTCTTGTCACGCAGATGTAGTTCGGGTCGGATACTTCGTACTGGTCAAATACCAGATCCAGGTATTCCATGATGACTTTCTCCATGCGGATATAACGGATGTCATGTCCCGGAAGCATCAGGATATCGGATACATAGGTCGGAACCGGTACGATTCCGAGGATCTGTTCTTTTTCTTTGTCGTCTTTATTCTTCCTGCTATTGATATGCTTCAGATTGGCTGTTACGTAGATATCTTTATTCATAAGATGCGGGAACGGGTGGCTGCTGTCTACGATCTGCGGTGACAGTACCGGCAGGATCTGCTCTTTGAAACATTTCTTAACATATTTCTTCTCGTCTGTCTCCAGTTCTTTAAAGTCCAGTCCGCAGACTCCGTATGGGGACAGTTCTTTCTTGATCCCGGCGTAGGTCTTGTCACGTTCTTTATATAACGGGGCAACTGCTGCGTAGATCGCATCCAACTGCTCCTGCGGTGTCATTCCCGACCGGCTGTCTCTGTGTCTGTCGTCTGTCTGCACCATGTCATAGAGACTTCCGACACGGATCATGAAGAATTCATCTAAATTACTGGTGAAGATGGCTACGAATTTCATACGTTCTAATAGCGGCACGCTCTTATCTCTTGCTTCTTCCAATACACGCTGATCGAATCTCAGCCAGGAAAGTTCTCGGTTCTGTGTGTAGTTCAATAATTCTCGGTCCATAGGGGCTTCCTCCGTTTCTTGCCATGGGCCATGGGGACGGTGTTTTTGGTTTTTTCAGTGTCCCCACCGGCACTTTGTAATCAGCGAGTTTATTGTATACTTTATTATAGCAAAACCATCTTTTATTCTCAACACTGAGATGTATCGTGTTCAGACTTGTAACAAAACTGGTGTTCAGATTTGTAATCAGATTTTGTATCGGCAGGCGGGACCGGCTTCTTTGCTGGAGATATAACGTATAAAAAGGCGGGAACTGCGCCTTTTTACATGTTGCAGTTCCCGCCTTTTTATATGTTATGCTTTCATCTTTTTATGCTTTTGCCTTTTTATGTCTTCGCCTTATGAATGCTAAGCAGGTGAGTGTACCACCAGGGACACTAAAAAGCCGGATTTCCCGTCCCCCTGGCTACTTCGCCTGAATGTAGCCCTTAGCAGTCAGTGCTTCGGCGCAAAGTACGGCTCCGCCTGCTGCACCACGGACAGTATTGTGTGACAGTCCGATGAATTTGTAATCATACATGCTGTCTTCTCTCAGACGTCCGATGGATACGCCCATTCCGTTCTCGTAGTTAACGTCAGCTTTTACCTGTGGTCTGTCGTCTTCTGACAGGTACTGGATGAACTGCTTTGGTGCACTTGGAAGTTCTGCTTCCTGTGGGAATCCCTTGAAGCTTTCCAGTTTCTCGATCAGCTGTTCTTTGGTTGGCTTCTTCTCGAAGTTGATGAATACAGCTGCTGTATGTCCATTCAGTACAGGAACTCTTAAGCACTGGCATGTGATCTTTGGCTCTTCTGCCAGTTTGATCTCGCCGTTTTCGAGTGTTCCGAGTACACGCAGAGGTTCTTTCTCACTCTTTTCTTCTTCTCCGCCAATGTACGGGATGATGTTCTCGATCATTTCCGGCCAGTCTTTGAATGTCTTACCTGCTCCGGAGATTGCCTGATATGTTGTAACAACAACTTCTTTTGGTCCGAATTCTTTCCATGCTGCAAGTGCAGGTGTGTAGCTCTGGATGGAGCAGTTTGGTTTTACTGCGATGAATCCGCGTGTTGTTCCGAGACGCTCTTTCTGAGTCTTGATGAGGTCGAAATGTGCTGCGTTGATCTCAGGTACTACCATCGGTACATCTTTTGTCCAGCGGTGTGCGCTGTTGTTTGATACAACCGGTGTCTCTGTCTTTGCATATGCTTCTTCGATCGCTTTGATCTCGTCTTTTGTCATATCTACGGCACTGAATACAAAATCTACGGTAGAAGATACTTCTTCTACTTCATTTACATTCTTTACGATCAGTTTCTTAACGCCTTCCGGCATTGGTGTATCCATTTTCCAACGTCCGCCGACTGCCTCTTCGTATGTCTTTCCTGCTGAACGCGGGCTTGCTGCTACTGTTACTACTTCGAACCAAGGGTGATTTTCAAGCAATGAGATAAAACGCTGTCCAACCATTCCTGTTGCTCCTAAAATACCTACTCTTAATTTCTTCTCCATCTTCTTTTCTCTCCCTTTCTTTTGTTCTTATTCAGCCATGTATTTCTTATAAACTGCGATCGACTTCTCCATCGCATCCTTTCCCGGTGCTCCGATTGTGATACGCTTATTCACACATGTCTTAAGATCAATTGCTTCATATATGTCTTCTTCAAATACCGGTGAGATCTTCTTGTACTCTTCCAGTGGAAGTGCATCCAACGGGATCTTCTTCTCGATACAGGTCAGCACAAGTTTTCCTACGATGCCGTGTGCATCTCTGAATGGTACACCGTGATTTACCAGATAATCTGCTGCATCTGTTGCGTTGGTGAATCCGTGTTTTGCACTTTCTTCCATGCGGTCTTTGTTGAACTGCATGGTCTTTAACATGCCGGCAAATAATGTGATACATCCCTTTGCGGTATCCATGGCATCGAATGCCCATTCTTTATCTTCCTGCATGTCTTTATTGTATGCAAGAGGAATACCTTTCATCGTTGTAAGCAGTGCATTTAATGCACCATATACGCGTCCTGTCTTACCTCTTACGAGTTCTGCGATATCCGGGTTCTTCTTCTGCGGCATGATACTGCTTCCGGTGCTGTATGCGTCATCGATCTCCACGAACTGGTATTCATTCGAATTCCAGATGATGACTTCCTCACAGAATCTGCTCAGGTGCATCATGATGATGCTGAGTGCAGATAACAGTTCTAATAAGTAATCTCTGTCTGATACCCCGTCCATGCTGTTCAGTGTCGGTCCGTCGAATCCAAGTAATTCGGCTGTGTACTCACGGTCCAGAGGATAGGTTGTCCCCGCAAGTGCTCCGGAACCGAGCGGACAGGTATTCATACGCTTTGCGATGTCCTGCAGTCTCTCGTGGTCTCTGCGGAACATTTCAAAATATGCTCCCATGTGGTGGGCCAGTGTGATCGGCTGCGCTTTCTGAAGGTGTGTGAATCCAGGCATGTATGTCTCGACATTTTCCTCCATCACGTGAAGGATCACTTCCAGAAGTTCCTTTACCTGGGCGTCGATCTCGTGGATCTCGTCTCTGGTGAAAAGCTTCATATCTAATGCAACCTGATCATTTCTGCTCCGTCCGGTGTGAAGCTTCTTTCCCGGATCGCCGATGCGGTCGATCAGTGTTGCTTCCACAAAGCTGTGGATGTCTTCATATTTATCTGATATTTCTAATTTTCCGGACTCTACATCTGCCAAAATGCCATTCAGTCCGTCTGTGATCTGTTCTTTTTCTTCTTCCGTTAAGATTCCCTGCTTTGCAAGCATTGCTACATGTGCAAGACTGCCTTTGATATCCTGCTTATAGAATCTCTTGTCAAATGTAATGGAAGCGTTGAAATTATATACTAACTGGTCTGTTTCTTTTGTGAAACGGCCTCCCCATAACTGTGCCATATGGATTTCTTCCTTTCATTTTTAAGTTTACTGTTTCCGATTTTAACACATTTCCGCGTAAAAGCAAATATTATTGCAGAAATTTACATATTTATTCACCCTGAAACGTGATTTTTTTCTTAATCCATGCAATTTTCTGATTCCATTTATGCATTTTCACTGTTCTTTTCGTGCCTGCTGTTCTTCCAGGCGCTGACGCATAGAGAATTCACAGCCACAGTAATCCTGCCGGTAAAGCCCGTACTGTGCGGATAATTCTACGGACCGCTTATATCCGTTCTTCTTTTTGAAATCTGACGTCAGATATGCCACGCCATACTCTTCTGCAAGTTTTAATCCAATCTCATTCAATTTTGCTGCATTCTTAAGCGGGCTGATGCTGAGCGTCGTCGTGAAGTACTCATATCCTCCGGCTTTTGCAATCTCTGCGGCCTCTCTTAAGCGGAGTTCATAGCATTTGAAGCAACGCACGCCGCCTTCTTTTACTTCTTCCAGTCCCTTTGCCATCGCATAGAATTTCTCTTTCTCATAGCTGCCCGCAATGAACTGCACCGGATATTTCGTATGCATCGCCCCGATCAGTGTCTGCTGTTCGATGATGCGCTTGCTGTATTCGCTCTCCGGGTAAATGTTCGGGTTGTAATAAAGTACCGTGATTCTGAAGTAATTGCTTAAGTATTCCAGCACATAACTGCTGCACGGAGCGCAGCAGCTGTGAAGCAGAAGCGTCGGGACTTTTTCTTCTTTTTGCAGATCAGTGATTAATCTATCCAGTTCTTTTTGATAATTTATTTTTTGTAACATGTAATGACCTCTCCTGGTGTGTTAATGTCTTTCTAGCATTTCCATATCAGCATTTTACCACACACACCACATTTATTCACCTGTTTTCTGTCTGCGGCATATCTTACTTATATAGGTTATTTTTCGCTTGTAGGAGGTCTTCTATGGAACCGGTTCGGGAACAGATATTAAATCTACAGCACATTTCTTACACGTATCATACTCTGCAAGGGGAGACCCTGGCTCTGTCTGATATCTCATTTTCATTGAAAAAGGGCGAATTTGCCGCCATTGTGGGACCCTCCGGGTGTGGCAAATCCACACTGCTTTCGCTGATCTGCGGACTGCTGCCTTGTACAGAGGGGCAGATTAAGATCAACGGAAAGCCTTTGAAAGAGAGCACGACAAATGTCGGCTATATGTTGCAGCACGATGAACTCTTTGAATGGCGCACGATTTATAATAATGTAATCCTTGGGCTGGAAGTCCAGCACGCACTGACAGCGCGTACGAAGCAACGGGCACATGAGCTTCTTGATATCTATGGACTCGGTGACTTTAAGAATGCAAGGCCTTCGGAGTTGTCCGGCGGGATGCGGCAGCGTGCTGCCCTGATCCGCACACTCGTCCTGGAGCCGGAGCTTCTTCTTCTGGATGAACCTTTTTCTGCCCTAGACTATCAGACCAGGCTTCAGGTTGGTGATGACATCGGGCAAATCATCCGGAATGAAGGAAAATCTGCACTTCTGGTCACGCACGACCTGTCGGAAGCGATCTCACTTGCCGACCGTGTCATTGTCCTTTCTAATCGTCCGGCAACAATCAAACAAACGATTCCTCTGCTGTTCCATCTGGAGCACGATACTCCGTTGAACCGCAGAAGTGCGCCGGAATTCAAGAATTATTTTAATCTGATATGGAAGGAGTTAAATGAAGATGAACCGAATGTCAAAGACTGAGATTCCTGCTGCCTCTGGCACAAATATCACTTCCAATGCAAGTGCCATCTCTACCGCCGCCTCATCTTCTACAGCGCAAAGAACCTTTTTATCAAAGTACCGGCTGCACAAAAAGTTCGTAGCTGCTGCCCGGGTTCTCCTTCTGGTTGCCTTCCTGTCTGTCTGGGAACTGACCGCCTCACATCAAATCATCGATTCTTTTATCTTTAGCAGTCCTTCTAAGATTGCCCGGTGTTTTCTCGACATGGTCGCAGACCGCAGCATCTTCCTGCACCTTGGCGTCACCTTATATGAGACGATCGTAAGTTTCCTTCTGGTTATCGTCTTCAGTATCCTGACGGCGGTGCTTCTGTGGTTCAGTAAGAAGCTTTCAGAAATCCTGGAGCCGTATCTGGTTGTTCTAAACAGTCTGCCAAAATCCGCCCTGGCCCCGCTTCTCATCGTATGGCTCGGTGCCACACGTACCACCATCATTGTTGCCGGTATGTCGGTGGCTATCTTCGGAAGCATCCTGAATCTGTATACCAGTTTTATGTCCGCGGATCCGGGAAAGATGACGCTGATCTATACACTTGGCGGGAAACGGCATCAGGTACTGACTAAAGTTGTGCTTCCAAGTTCGATTCCGGCGATCATCAGCAATATGAAGGTAAATATCGGATTGTGTCTGGTCGGGGTGATCATTGGGGAATTTCTTGCTGCGAAAGAAGGGCTGGGGTATCTGATTATTTATTCCAGTCAGGTGTTCAAAATGGATTGGCTCCTCATGAGCATCTGTCTTCTCTGCCTGTTTGCCATGTGTTTGTATGCACTCATCAATCAGCTTGAATCCTGCTACCTAAAAAGAAATAAGAGATGAGCCTCTCCGTTCATCTCTTATTTCTCCTCATTCCCTTCATCTCATCGTATAGCTGAAAGAATGGTTTTCTTAACCTTTTCTGCATCAACAGGCTTTGCAATATGTCCGTTCATTCCTTTTTCAAATGCCTTTTTTCTATCTTCCTCAAATGCATTGGCAGTCATGGCAACAATCGGGATCGTCTCAGCATCTGGATGTTTCAGTGACCGGATTGCACTTCCATCCATTCTGTCCACGAAAGGGAATATATATTCTTAATGAATCAACCAGTTATAATCTTTTCATTTTATCCGTGATACTCTCCATTATACTGGATCAATGTAATATCTTCTACATTTGTGATCTTCCGGATCTTCTCTGTGAAATCGAGATCATTCTGCCGACAGAATACCTCAACTGCCATCTCTGTTTTCTCCCCACGCATCGTCTTTGACTTTATGAAATATTTCATTTTTCCAAAGTTGCGGATAATTTCATCATCTGCCTCATCTCCCTGATAATGAATCACTGCGATATAGATCCTGCCCTTCTGCTGCTTATGATAGAACAAAAAGATCATTGCGATCATCACAACTGCCGCGATCAGAGCCAGCACATACATTCCTGCTCCGGTTGTGATTCCTGTAGTGATCGCCCAGAAAAGATATAGCAGATCCATCGGATCTTTCACCGCTGTACGGAAACGAACGATAGACAACGCTCCGACCATACCAAGTGAGATCACAATGTTCGTACTGATCGCCAGAGTAACCATACAGGTAAGAAGCGTCATTCCGACCAAAGTAACCGCAAAGCTTCTGGAAAAGATTACCCCTACATAAAATTTGCTGTAAACCATATAGATCACCGCTCCAAGAAGCAATGCAATGATCAGCGAAATTGCCATCTTCGGTGCATTAAAGCTGTCAAATACGCCGGATTCCAGCACCGACTTCTTAATCATATCTTGTATACTCATAATAGTTTTCTCTCCTGTGTTTCATTCCAATATTCAAATCCATGCAAATACTGCGATTTTTCATAACAGAGTACATATTTTGATACTGCTGTGAATTCTTGTGCATTTGGTGGAAGCAAGTCACGCACGATCTGTGGAAGCATCTCTGTGAATTTCACTTCCATAACCAGTTTCCCCGGTTCAAGCACCGGAAGTGTCGGAAGGGACGGATCAAAGATGTCATAACTTCCGACCGCAGCCCTCACATCACTGTCAAATGTAATCCTGACTGTCCCCTCATCCATGATCCACGGTACACGGTCATAGTCAACGATCGTGCGTGGACGCATGAGATTGCTGACACATTCCACATAAAATTCTCTGCACAATGAATACGGACTGCTTAACAAAAATTTATAATCTCCATCAAGGATCTTATAGAATTCTTCCTTTGTCAGCGGAGCACTTTCTTTATAAATATAACTTCCGAATTTCTTCTTCCGCTCCAGCTTGATCGAACGGTCACTACAATCATAAATACGGATCCTGTATTTTTTTCGCATCAGGACACCAGATTCCTTTTCCGCATAAGCGCTGTTGAAATAATCTTCAAAATAGAGGCTGCGGATCATATAACCATTTCCCTTTGCATTTGGATCCTTTTTCAGCAAATGCTTCATCCTCAGCTCCAGCAATTCTTTCTCACTGGTACTGATCAGATATTTCCATTCATTACGGAAGCGTTCTTTTGATAAATCATTCCTCATAAATATCTTCCTCAACATTTTGGCCGCCTGTAATGTAGAAACATTTCATACCATAATTCTTTCCAGCGTCTGTTACATAATAATCAAAAGCATCCTGCGTCTGTCCAGATGTATTTGTCGCACGGATACGCACAAAATACTGACCATCTGCCGGAACTGTAGTCTCCGCTTCCGGAATTTGAATATTATCCTTACGAAATACAATCTCATTAAACTTATAATCTTTTGCCAGTTCAACTGTATAAGTGATCGTCTCTGCATCAAAATCATATGATGCATCCCAGTTAAGCTTCAACGTATTTCCCTCGATCACCGGTTTTCCAATATAAAACGGCATTGGCTTTTCCAGGCTCTCCTTATAAAGTTCATAATTTTGTTCTACCTCTGAAGGGATTGCCGATGCAATTGTTTCATACTTCGCTTCAGTCAACGGTGCATACATCTGGTCCGGCATCTGATTTAAATACTTCTGAGTAACTGTACGATATCCCTCTATCATACTACTGATCCGATCCACACTGAGATAGGATCTCAGATCCTGGATCGCCGCGTCAAGTTCCTCACGGAAATCCTCGGACTGCAGACATCTTTGAAAAAGAACATTTCCCCAGTAATTGCTGACTCCACATTCCCAACTTCCCTGATCGAAACGATTCTGAATGTTGTATTCGGTTCTCATGAAAGAGCCGTCATTATCCCACGCGATCAGATACCATGTGTCCGAATTCTGTGGACTATATAAATATGTATTACGATTCTGTGTATCTACATTTCCGGTCAGTATCTGATACGCCATCCAGTACGTCAGATTTTCTCTGTCAAAATATTGATCCAGGATATCCGCAATCGGTTGAGAAATATCATTCAGATCTGTCAGCATTTGAATCAGTTTCGTATGATCTGAATTTCCTTTGATCTCCAGGAGCTTTTCAAAGGCTTTCTGGTCATAGGTCGGATCGTCTTCTTTTTTTATTACATCTTCATAGCGGAAAAACTCAAACGAATTAATTTTGTACAACTGTCCTTTCGAATCCATTCCATGGTTCTTCATTCCTGTCTTGTTCAGCTGTTCCACCTGTGTGTACAATCCATAGTCCTGGAATTCTGATCTGTCCCCCTCGGTAAGATCTCTTACATATAAATGTACGAACTGAGTTCTAAGAGACATCAGCTGCGGTATCCCTTTCAGAAGATCGTAGGACAGCTTATTACGGAAACGCATTCCATCTGTCTGATGTTTATTCAGATTGATCGTGCGCTGTCCACGCCAGGTTCCCTTATTCTTCTTCAGCTCAATCTTATAGTTTTTCTGCGAATTACGGCTCGATGTCTGTCCTCTGATCTGCACGGTAGCATTCGGCACATTTTCACCATATCCAACCTCCCCGCTCTGCGGACCTGACTCATCACCAACCTGAAGAAGCGCCGCTGTCTGGTAACGGTCTACTCCCATCTTGTCATAATCATAGGCCGAATAACTGTTGATCTCCTTCCAGGTATGAGCCGTTCCCTCTGAAGAATTTCCGCGGGAAACGGTGAGATACATCGTCACAACACTTGTCTCGTCATCATTTTCATAGAGACTATCCTTATCCCTGAGGTGAACGTCGTTGATATCCTGTGTCTCTGCCTTTTTTATCTCTTCCTGTTGTTCTGTCTGTTTCTTTGAAGTATCCCCTGTTTTCTCCGGGGTGGTACATCCCGTCAGGCAACAGGACATTCCTAATAAAAGGGCACATCCCAACGCAAGTAATTTATATTTTTTCAAGCTTATCTCCCCTCTCTATTTTCTCTTCCAAAAAGCATCCAAGCCGTGTGAAGAAACCTGTTTTATCCTCTGCCACAATCGGCTGTACACTCAAAATATAATACGGAAGTTTTTTTATAAAATATCCAAGACGCAGTGTACAGATCAAAAAGAACACTGCACTTCCCAGTAAAAATCCAAACCCATAATACACCTGTGGGAAGAATAAAGACACACAGGTAAATGTCGTCGTACACGCGGCGAACATTCCTGTTGCAAATAATGCTCCCTTGTAATCTGTAAAATAAAGTAAGATCAACATCATTGTGTTAGCAATTGCATAGAGTCCATAGCCGACACAGAGTGTCCTAAAATATCCTTCCATAAGATCATTAAATCCAAGCGGAAGATATGTCAGAAGCAGCTGTCCGATCGAAATCGCCAGTGCCGTTGTAAGTAGCTGCTTTAACGCCGTATATTTCAGCTCCATGTTTAAAACCTTTCTCATCTCATTTCCCGCCTGCAGGATATCCTTGATTTCTCCCTTGTCATTAAACAAACTATAATAATTCCGATATTTCGGATAGAAATTCACTTCCACAGATACAACGAAATTAACGGTTGTAATAAGAATCGTCAAATAGGCGATCATCGCAGGTACATCATGATACGGTGCACCATAAAATAATCCCTGAACATGTACACGGATCGGTCCGCACCACATGATAACAAGATGTGCAAATAGTCCGATGTTCGTGAACAAGCCTGTAAACGCAAGCGGAAGGAACTGATCCACCCAGCGTAAAAAGAAAAATGCACTGATCTCTCTCTGCGGAAAATAACGGTACAACAGCGTCACATCCCAAAGCAGCATGATTCCATAACCGATCGTAACTGCGATCATCAACGCCTCTACATGTGGAATCCCAATCAGGATCAATAGGAATCCGACCAACAATGATACCGCTACCGCTGTAATAAATGAAATAAGAATCCCTTTGTAATCCTTGATCGCTGTCAGATAACTCATCGCATTCCAGGTGACGATCAATTCTCCGAAAAACTCCAGGCACAAAAACTGATCGATCAGATTGATTCCTGAAAACAGAAGAAAAATCCCATACATGATTCCGCCGACTACAAGCAGGATCGCTGTTGAACCCCAGAAAGAAGAAAGCACCGCCTCGTGGCGTTCTTCATACAGCATATCCGCAATATATCTCGTCACGACCATAGAGAAGAAACTGGTCACGGTCAACGAAGCGAGAAGTGTGTAAGTAATCATACAGTTCAGAAGTTCCCGGTTATGTCTCGTCGCACCGGTATGATCGCAGATAAAAGCGATTCCTACCAACAGCACGATACCGAGCAGCATCGGACCTGTACAGATCACTCCTGCATACCCATACGCTTTTGCCGTCGCTGCAAGTCCGCGCTTCTGGAATAATTTTTTTAACTCAAATCCGATTCCGGCCATCTGCCTCTTCCACCTCCTGATACATCTTCCGGTACTTTTCAATCATTTCTTCTTTTCGATAATATGCTTTCACTCGTTTCTGTGCATTCTCCCCCATGCGGAGTCTCCGAGCTCTGGAAGCGCACATCTGATCCATTGCCTGCGCGAGCCCCTCTCGATACATCGGTGGAACACAATATCCTGCTTTTCCGTATCGATCCTCCTCGTTACCATTCAGAAGTTCCCTGCAGCATCCTACATCTGTAGTCACACAAGGCCGCCTTGCAGCAAATGATTCTAAAACAGACAGCGGCTGTCCTTCCGATATACTCGTCAAAATTGTAAAGTCCAGCTTCTCCATATAAGAGATGATATCCACTCGTCCTGTAAAGATCACATTTTCCAGATGAAGCTGATCGACCAGCGCATAACACTCCTGCGCATACTCCTCATCATCGACGCCTCCCATAATGTGGAGACGCACATGCTCTCTTGTCGTGCAAAGCTCATAAAACGCATAGATCATCGTCTTGATATCCTTGATCGGTGCCAGACGCACGATCGCACCGATGTCAACCCATCCGTCTTCCTCTTTCAATGGAATAGGGGAAAGCCTTTCATAGTTGATTCCGTTCTCAACGACACGACATTTCTCCTTGTCACATCCCATCTGGATCTGTGCATGCATGGCATTGGTAAATAATGCTGAGACTAGAAACGCTCTCGTATAAATAATATCCGACAGCATATAGAAGAAAGAAATCCACTGCTTTTTAAATGCCGGCTGTACCCATTTTGCACGAATGATCTCTTCTTCACGCTCTCTTGTGTATATTCCATGCTCTGTCAGCAGCACTTTCTTCTTATAAACATACCCGCCCAGGCATGCAAGAAGTCCGCCATATCCTGTACAGATTGCATGATAGACATCTGCCTTGGGCACTTCACTTCCCATTAGATAAAGGACCGGAAGCAGCATAGAACGCATTGTGTGAAATGCATCCGCAAACGGAGTATATGGATAATCTTTTATACAGCACTCCGTCAATATATTCAGGAATTCCTCACTTCTTAAAAAAGACATAGGATTCAGCTTCTGGTCATGATAGAGCCGAAACAAGATTTCCCAATTCGGGCGTCTACACAGCATCAGCTCTTTCAGGCTGTTCGTCTCTTCCTCTGTAAAGGCATGAAGCATTTTTCCTGAATCCTTCAGCCGCAAGGCGTCATCCAGAAAGACCTCGTGAACTTCTACAACATTTTTCGGAAGCTCGTAGACAAATTTCCCTTTATCCTTCGCATTTGCCCCAATCACCCACAGAACAAACTCATGCTCTTTCATTTCATTGATATACTGGTGCATCCAGGTGGATACACCTCCAAATATGTAGGGATAACACCCCTCCAATATGAGACAGATTCTCACAATTAACTCCTTATCTGTCGCGTGTTACCGCTTTGTATTTCAATCTTCTAATTTCTCAATAGTTACTGTTGGTTCCTTTGCCTGAAGCAGATAGAGATTTCCTGTCAGATGTGTAAGTTTTCCTCCCGAAACTTCACCCGGTGTTCCTTCATTGATCCTCACCATAAAATATGCTTCATCATAGAAGTTTTTAAGCTTCAATTCTATAGACTGCTCTGTCACTGTCTTTGTAAATGTAACCGCTCCATAACGCTGGATCGCACCGGATAGTTCTGAACCGGTGAGTTGTCTCAAGGACGGTGCCGAATCCACCAGCCAGTCCATATAATCAGCGAGGTTGCCCTTCATCTTTTCCCAGCCAAGCGCTGCACCGCGGTCTTCGTCCAGAAGATCATCCGGATGAATAAAATGACTGTTCACAAAATGCATATTTAATTCCGACAGTGCCGCCATCTTCATATAATCATCGATAATTGCACCGGAGATGATACGCGGCTGTTCTACAATCCCATCCTTTGCAACTTCAAATTCCTGCACATACGCAAACTCACCGGTGAAATAATTACTGGCGATCGTCCGGATCTCCGGGAAATCTTTCGCGAGCATCTCTCTTCCTTCTGCTGACAATACATTGGACGGCGGTACATAGACTGACATTGATACACCGGGAAATGTATCCTCTCCAAAATGGATCAATTCTTTTACAGCCTTTTTCATGGCCGCCTCATTTTTCCATGTATCATACGGAAGCACGTCACCATAATCCACATTTGAAAGACTCAACGGCTGATGATTGTATCCATGATACCCGAGTTCTCCACCTTGATGAAGCAGCATATTTCCAAAATACTGAAAACGTCTGGTATCCTTCTGTTTCTTAATCGTTCCATCCGTCGCATCCTCATAATTTTCAATAATCACACCGGTATAGCGAACGTTGTGATCAGATGCAAGCTCCTGCATATCCGGCCACCACACATCCATATAGAAATCACTAATGCTCATTCCATAGTCCCGCTTCACATAAGTAGCATCTCCCTCCGGAACCGGTGCTGGAAAGTCATCCAGATAAAATGCTGATCCATTGATCACCGGATAAACCCCCACATCAGTAAGGAGACTGTAGGAAGCCGCATAGAATCCACGCACCGCTTTCTCATACAGTCCAAAGTTGTCTACTACAAACTTCCCTTTTCCATATTGGTTCTCCCAAATGACAGGCTGACCGTTTTTTCCATTGACACGCGCATAAACCTTCGCATTCTCACTCAGCTGCACTGCCCAGGCAGAGTCATACGGATCCGTGATTGCATAAGCCTGTCCGCCGCCAAGCATAAATTCCGGTTCAAAATAAATACTGTCTACACGTATATTGTCATATCCGGAAGAAACGATTCCAAGCTTCTGCTCAATCACTGATGAATACGCTGTTTTCTGAAGTGTCAGGGCAAAAAGTACATTCCCACCCTCTGACACCCAATCACACAGTTCCATAAGATTCTCTTTCAACGGACTTACATCGCTCAGTAATACAACAACCGTTTCATAAGCATGATAATCTGGAATAGAGGATGCACTCTGCAGGTCTACCACATCTGTTCCAACCTTCATATCTTTAAAAATTTGTTGAAACTGCTCCCATGCAGCCACACTCGCCTCATCTTCACTGTTACGAAGTACCAGACAGGTCTTCGGCAGTGATTTCGCAGCCATCTGTTCCGTAACCACTTCTTCCTGACTGAGATATGCGACTTTTCTGTTTTTTTCAGCATATTGAATTCCACTTCGTTCAGCAAAAAGGACGACCGCGATCATCAGAAATACACCCAGGATCACCAACATACTTTTAAACGGAAATGTTTTCAATGATTTTAATCCAGCCAAAAAGCCAATACCTCCTTACTCTTAGACGACAGATAGATCTGCTCCTCTTTCATCTGTCTTAAACACTGCTGCAACTCCGCTCCCTTTTTTCGTTCTGCCAGATACCGGATCTTCAAAATCCAGAACTCCTCTTTCCGATGCCATTTCTGATCCATCAGCCCTAGAATCTCTTCCGCCTGAACATAATCTCCTGTTTTCATCAGATTTTGGAACAGACGCACACATGTGGAAAGCGTCGTTTTCACCTTCAGCTTTTGTCTTAAAAGACGGATATAACGTTCCCTCTGTTCTCTCTCCATCTGGGCTTCCAGAATCCCCTGATTCAGATACTCTTCCATAAAATCACAGTACTGCTCCAGGATCTCCGGATCGTCCGGTGATGCCTCATACAGCTTCTCCATCTTCTGCAAACGAAAATCATATTCCTTGGAAAGTTCAACCATGGCTGTGATCGCATAATGGACAACCTCTACATCTTCATTCATGCGGGCCTGTTTCAGAAGATCCATATATTCTTCCGGATCATCATTTAACACATCCATGATCAGTTCACGGCGCACTCCCGGTTCGTTAATCAAAAGTGCTTCCTCTAACGGAACGATCTTTTTGTCCGTATCCGAAACTGCCTGAAAAATATTTTTATAAATCTCTTCATTTACACGAAGCTTTTCCACTCCCGGTTCTATCCTATTGTTTCTTCTGGTCAGCATTTGCAAATGCAAAAGCAGCACGCACACTGTTCCCCAGAAAGGAACGAAGATCACAAGTGCCATCAGATATTTTTTCACCTTCAGCAGATGTGTCTTTATCCCCAGCCAGACCAGCACACAGCAGACAATATGTAACAGGATCAGGAATACTCCAAGCACTGTCTGAATCATAATTTTTCTCCTGTATTTGCATTCTCCATGGTATCGATCTCATGACAGACGAAGCCGTTATTTTCCAGTCTTGCATGAATGATCGGCAAGGAACTTCTGTCCGTCTGTGAAAGAATAAGGAAGAGCTCTCCTTTTTCAGAAATCCCCCTGACATCATTTTCACGGACCAAAGCCTGTAGCGCTGTGTCTGCCTCTTCCA
>ERZ772871.815-NODE-815-length-21791-cov-85.3718_pt1 | contig 21791 bp, 16 predicted proteins | sample MGYA00511899_ERZ772871 | MGnify/ENA primary metagenome ERZ772871 (study PRJEB29015, sample SAMEA2737693) | human gut metagenome | biome: human gut; feature: human-associated habitat; material: faeces | place: China | collected 2012 ... | reverse complement strand
CACACATTCATTTTTCGTAAATTAAGCCACAACCAGACATAATATAAGTGAAAATCGGTGCTGCGCATACATCGTGAGATGCACTTGAAGTTCAATTGTGATAGTTCTTAGACTTTTCCTTAACTACCCAGCTATCCACAGACACGGATGTCTGTGGAAGTTCGATATGGGACATGGATGTCCCGTATCGAACGGTAGCGGCAGTAGTCACAACCTATAAGAAAAGTCTTAGAAATATCCAATTGAAACTTCTGGCATCGATGATGTATGTGCAGCACCGATTTTCACTTATATTATGTCGTCAGTTCGCCAACCGAATGTTTGCTAAACAACAATTTAACCATCCAGCCAATCCACGACACGATATCATCAATCACCCCAATGGCTCCTTTGATGGCATACCTGCCTTTCTTGGATATTTTTTCCCAGTACTCTTAATCTTTTTAATATATACAAGAGATCTTTCAATATCCGTTTCTGGAAGTTTGAATTTGTCAACCTTTTCTATAACTCCACCAAGAATACTTACTGCCTTCTTCGACTTTTCAACCTCAGCATCAACATCTCCTGACTTATATGCAACAAAATATCCACCAATCTTCACAAAAGGCAGATTATACTCTGATAAAACCGCAAGGTCAGCCACTGCCCTTGATACACTAACATCAAACTGTTCACGCAGCTTAGGATTTCTCCCACCATCCTCTGCCCTTCCGTGTATGGTAGTAACACCTTTTAAAGACAACTGACTTATAACCTCATCAAGAAACTTTATCCTTTTATTTAATGAGTCAAACAAAACAACCTCAGTATCAGGATATGCAATCTTAAGTGGAAGTCCCGGAAATCCGGCACCTGTCCCCACATCTATAAGCCGCAGCCTTGAGTTATCCCCAGTTATTGGAAGCTTAAGCACAAGGCTGTCAAGATAATGCTTTAACATAACTTCTTCATAATCAGTTATACCTGTAAGATTCATAAAACTATTCCATTCTACAAGCAGCTCATAATACTTATCAAGCTGTTCAAGCTGTATATCATTAAGACTAACCCCTATACTGTCAAGATTCCTTTTAAACACTGTACTTGGCATATTCTCTCCTATTCCTCAATCACATGCTTACTTTTTATTTATCAGTTACACGCACACTCTTGTTATTTACATTTACACGAATTTTCAATTGCAAGCCTGCTTTTTTATTCATCAATAACCTGCTTATTTCTTTTATAGCTTTCAAGATATACAAGAAGCACCGAAATATCAGCTGGCGATACACCAGATATTCTTGATGCCTGTCCTATTGAACGTGGATTGAACTTATCAAGCTTCTGCATAGCCTCTTTTCTTAGCCCATTTATCTCATAATAATCCAGTCCTTCAGGAATAATCTTCTTTTCAAGCTTCTTAAAATGCTCCACCTGTCTTAACTGACGGCTTATATACCCCTCATACTTAAGGTTAATATTTACCTGCTGTCTAACATCCCAAGGAAGCTCTGGTCTGTGCTTATCAATAGGTGCAAGCAGCTCATACGAAAGCTCTGGTCTTTTTATAAGCTCTGCTAATGTCACTCCTGTTAAAAGCTCTGTACTTCCATTTTCTAAAAGAAGCTTCTGAACCTGTTCGTTAGTTCCTATATTAACAGCTTTAACACGCTCTATTTCTTCATCTATAAGCTTTATTTTATTCTGAAGTCTTTCATATCTTTCATCAGAGATAAGACCTATGTCGTGACCATACTTTGTAAGTCTTATATCCGCATTATCCTGTCTTAATATAAGCCTGTATTCAGCTCTTGAAGTCATCATTCTATATGGTTCAAATGATTCCTTTGTAACAAGATCATCTATAAGAACACCTATATAGCTTTCTGAACGGTCTAATATGAGAGGTTCTTTTCCCTTAACATACTGTGCAGCATTAATACCTGCTATTATCCCCTGTGCAGCCGCCTCTTCATATCCTGAGCTTCCATTAAACTGTCCACCAGCAAAAAGTCCCTTTATCTTCTTGAATTCTAGTGATGATTTAAGCTGTATTGCATTGATACAGTCATATTCGATAGCGTATGCATTTCTTACTATCCTTACATGTTCAAGACCTGGAACTGTCTTATACATTGCATACTGTACATCCTCAGGCATAGAACTGCTCATACCACCAAGATACATCTCGTTTGTATACAGTCCCTCTGGCTCTATGAATACCTGGTGTCTGTCTTTATCAGCGAATCTTACCACCTTATCCTCTATTGAAGGGCAATACCTTGGTCCTGTTCCCTGTATATCACCTGAATACAATGGTGAACGGTCTATATTATCTTTTATAATCTTATGTGTCTCTTCGTTGGTATATGTAAGCCAGCAACTCACCTGATCCTTCTGTACTGTAGCCGGATCTGTTTCAAACGAGAAAGGAACAACCGTCTTATCACCAAACTGCTCTGTCATTTTACTAAAATCTACAGAACGTTTATCCACTCTGGCAGGAGTACCCGTCTTGAATCTTCTTACTTCTATTCCGTTATTTATAAGTGATTCTGTAAGATGATTGGCTGCCTGGAGTCCGTTAGGACCTGTATGGTAGCTTACATCTCCATATATACATCTTGCCTTAAGATATACACCTGTGCATAAAATTACTGATTTTGCCTCATATACAGCGCCAGATACCGTCTTTACGCCTCCGATTACACCATCATTTACTATTATCTCTGATACCTCTGCCTGTCTTATATGAAGATGCTCTGTATTTTCAAGAACCTGTCTCATTCTTCTTGAATAATCTGACTTGTCTGCCTGCGCTCTTAAAGAATGTACTGCAGGGCCTTTAGATGCATTAAGCATCTTAGACTGTATAAATGTAGCATCTATATTCTTACCCATCTCGCCACCAAGAGCATCTATCTCTCTTACAAGATGTCCTTTAGAACTTCCTCCTATATTAGGATTGCAAGGCATCATTGCTATACTCTCTACACTCACTGTAAATATAATAGTTTCTAGTCCAAGTCTTGCACTTGCAAGTGCTGCCTCGCAGCCTGCATGTCCGGCACCAACTACTACTACATCATATGTTTCCTTAATATTAGGCATGATTACTTCCTTCCTGTCTTTTCATTTAAATGTAATAAGCTATTTTCCCATACAGAACTTCTCAAATATCCTGTCGGCAAGGTCATCTTCTACTTCCTCACCTATGATAAGTCCAAGTTTTTCATACGCATTCATAAGATCAATCGTAAGAAAATCTTCACTCATATTACTGTCTATTCCTTCTTTAACAAGCTTAAGACTTTCAAGCGCCTCTCTTAAAAGATTCTTATGTCTTAAGTTAGTTATATATATTTCTTCATTTGTTGATATGTCACCATTAAAGAACATATCCTTTATCTCACTTTCAAGCTTATCTATGCCTGTTTCTTCCTTTGCTGATACTGATATTACATTACATGACAAATGCTTTAGTACATCTTCTTTAGTAACAACCTGTTCCATGTCAGATTTATTAAGAAGAACAAGCACTTTTTTATTCATAATAAGATCCATAATTTCGTAGTCATTATTATCAAGTGGTCTTGATGAATCTATGACATATATTATAAGATCTGCATCTTTTGCATACTGTTTTGCTTTATTAACACCTATGTTTTCCACATAGTCATCTGTCTTTCTTATACCTGCTGTATCTATAAGATTAAGCGTAACTCCTGACAGGTTTATCTGCTCCTCAAGAACATCCCTTGTAGTGCCCTCAATGTCAGTAACTATCGCCCTTTCCTCCCTGGCAAGTGCATTGAGAAGACTTGACTTTCCAGCATTGGTTTTACCAAGTATTACTGTCCTTATTCCATCTCTCATAATACGTCCGTTATCAGCTGTTTTCAACAACTTATCAACACTTTCCACACAGTTATCCACATCTGTGCACATTTTATCAACATTATCGTTAATATCATAATGCTCTGGATCATCAAGTGCCGACTCTATAAATGCTACATTATCCAGTATGATTTCTCTTATTTTTTTTATTTTTTCAGATAGTTTTCCACCAAGCTGATTTACTGATGACTTAAGTGCATAATCATTTCTTGCATTTATAATATCTATAACCGCTTCTGCCTGAGAAAGATCTATTCTTCCATTAAGAAATGCCCTCTTTGTGAATTCTCCTGGCTCTGCCGGCTTGGCGCCATTCTTAAGTACTGTATCTAACACTCTTCTTGTCACAAGAATACCACCATGACAGTTTATTTCTATAACATCTTCTCTTGTATACGTGTCAGGAGCCCTCATAACAGATACTAAAACTTCATCTATCACCTCATCACCATCTTTTATAACACCATAATGTATTGTGTGGCTTCTGGCATCCTTTAATTTCTTCTTATTCTTAGCTTCAAAGATTTTATCTGCTATCTCAACAGCATCCACTCCACTCAGCCTTACTATACTTATTCCACCACTTGACATAGTGCTTGTTGATATCGCTGCTATTGTATGCTCCATATATACACTCCTGTTCTATATAATTAACGCCTTTATCATAAACATAATTATCACTGTCATTCTGCCCATTTTGCAGTTGCTGATTAAGCAATATATTACCAGAAAGGGCTGCTGTTGTAATAATACCACAGCAGCCCTTAACAAGCAAAATATCATAACACTTTTTCGATTTTAAAATCTGATACTCATATAATGTTCATCTTACTTATTATCATTATAATTCTTTCTTGAATATCTGTTATTGCCACTCTTTTCTCTGTCAAGATAAACAACAACATGTCTGAAAGGCTCTTCACCCTCACTCTTTGTTGAAACGAACTTGTCATTCTGTAATGCAGAATGGATAATTCTTCTCTCGTAAGGATTCATAGGTTCAAGTGCAACTGAACGTCTGCTTCTCTTAACCTTATAAGCAATATTTTTTGCAAGTGATTCAAGAGTATCTTTTCTTCTCTGTCTGTAATTCTCAGTATCAACCTTGATTCTTACATACTTTTCCTTACCCTTATTTACTACAAGGCTTGTAAGATACTGTATTGAATCAAGAGTCTGTCCTCTCTTACCTATAAGAAGTCCCATATTATCACCAAGGAGCTCTACATTAACACACTCATCCTCTGTGTCAAATGTAATCTTAACTTCTACAGAAATCTCCATGGCTTCAAACATATCATTGAGGAAGTTATTAATTCTTGACTCTATCTCTTCGTTAGATAATACAGCCTTAGGTTCTGCCTTAACAGCTGTTTCTTCTTTGTCAGCTTCCACAGTATTCTCTGTTGCTAAAGCTTTATGTTCTGCTGTGTTATCTTTAACTTCAACAGCCTTTTCTGCTTTAACAGCTTCCTTCTTAGAAGCCCCTTTCTTAACCTCTATCGTCTCGTTAATAACTTTCTTTTCATTCTTTTCAAATTCTTTAAATTCTTCATCTACAGAATCAACACCAGACTTAACTCTTGCCTTAATCTTTGCTGGCTTTGAATTAAATATTCCGAATAAGCCATTGCTTCCTTTATCGATTACTTCATATTCTATCTTGTCGCTGGATGTTTCAAGCTTAAGACAAGCATTTGTTATAGCTTCATCTACTGACTTTCCTGTAACTTCAATATATTCCATGTTTTTACCCTCACTTACATTAAAATCCTGTTAGTTCTTTCTGGCACCATTCTTACTGCTCTTCTCGTTATATTTAGCGACCATACCTGCTTTTTCAGCAAGACTTCCTGGCTTGGCCGTCTTATAATACTGTGCAGATTCTTTTATTTCTTTTACCTTTTTTTCATTCTCTGCTTTTATCTGTTCTAATGACTTAACAGCTTTTTCCCTGTTAACATTCTTAGTTGATACTGTAGCATTCTTAGCTATTGTTTCTGGTGGAAGTCCCTTCTTTGCACGCTTCTTGTTGCGCTTTTCAACATTCTTCTTAACTATCGTTTCAGCACCTAACTTGTCATAGTATCTGTTTATAAATACTGTGATAATAGTCTGGATCACAGAAGTTGCTATCCAGTAAAGACCAAGACCTGCAGGAACAGATATTGCTATAAATGCTGACATTAATGGGAATATATAAGTAGTCATTCTCATAGATGCAGCCATTGGGTTATCATCATCTACCGGTGTATTTCCCTGTGCAACCTTTACACTTATAAACTGTGATAAACCTGAAAGTACAGGTATAAGGAATGCAAGTGTAAGCCCAAATCCTGGTTCCTGTGACATATTAATACCTAAAAATGTATTCATCTGTTCAAGACTTGCATGGCTGTTAGCAATAATATCGCTGAATGCTGGAAATGCATTTCTTAACGCATCCCAGTTTTCTGTACTAAACTTGTTAATTTCTGTGATTGCTGTATTAACATTTGTCCAGTCTATATTTTCACCAAACTGCTTCATGGTATCTGTATAACCGCTCGCAGACATTATACCACCATTATCAGTAAGAAATGCTGTAAAAAGATTCTTTAACTGTGTGATATAAAGTGGTATGAATCTGAACACCTGGTAAAGTGCAAGCAGAATAGGCATCTGTATAAGCATCTGTACACATCCACCCATCTGTGAAACACCGTACTTTTCATATACAGCCTTAGTTTCCTCCTGCATCTTCATCATTGCATTCTGGTCATTTTTCTTGTCTTTATACTTTTCATTAATAGCCTTTATTTCCGGACTCATTACCGAATTAAGCTTGGCTAACTTCTGCTGCTTTATGCTTAAAGGAAGCATGCACAGCTTAACTATAATTGTAAATAGAATAATTGCAATAGCAACATTTCCGATGTGTAAGAAGCTTAATGCTTCAAACAAAAGATCAAAAATATAACCTAACACCTGTGCTATTGGCATGATAATTGCATTAAACAAATCAAACCTCCTGGTTATTAATGTAATCTTTTTCTTTTATACTTTCCAATAGGAACTGGGTCAAAGCCTCCTCTATGGAATGGATTACATCTTAGTATTCTTTTAAATGCCAACCATCCACCTAATACAACTCCATACATATCTATCGCTTCTATTGCATATTGTGAGCAGCTTGGAACATAATTACAATAGCTTCTTCCTTTATAAGGAGATAACGCTACCTTATAAAAACGTATCAGCTTTATAACTATTTTTTTACCTGTGTTGCTATATTTTTTCATATTTTTCCTCATTAACATACATATTAATATGCATTTTCATCAAGAATTCAGCATAAATCATTTCTAATATGCACTTTCAATTTACATAAAATAACAATAACAATAGCAATAACAAACAATTGCAATAACAATCAATTGCATTGAAGCAATCCTTACCAATCTGTAAGCAGCAAAATAATCTTCTGATACTTACGTGATAATTACGCAATATATATCTTATGGAGCTTTAATAAATGAATCATTGAATTACTGGTTTCTTCATAACCCTTATCTCTAAGACCAGCCTTGACAACGACAACAACGTCTATGCCATCGGGTATATGACTTGTATTAAGACGGAATGCCTCCCTTACAAGTCTTGCCAGTCTGTGCCGGACAATACTATTCCCGACCTTCTTGCTCACAGATACACCGAGTCTTTTTGTATCCGTTCCGTTCTTAGCTATATACATTATAAGTTCTCTATTTGCATAAGATTTCCTTTTCGTATATACCCTTTTAAAATCTTCATTACTTTTTAATGTTTCAAAATCCTTGTACTTCATAATAATAATCCACCATATATTTTTTATTTATGGCAGCACATAATATAATACAAACTGCCATGTTAAATAATCTTCAATAATACTAAATGATACTATAAAAAAAACAGATGAATACTGATGTACCCATCTGCTGTAAAACCAATTAAGCTGAAAGTCTCTTTCTTCCTTTTGCTCTTCTTGCTGCTAAAACTTTTCTTCCACCTGGAGTACTCATTCTTGATCTAAAACCATGAACCTTAGATCTCTGTCTTGTCTTAGGCTGAAATGTCATCTTCATAATCTATGCACCTCCTTCACTACCATTATTATATATGGTAAGAATATTCTTTAAGTTTCAATGTGCTAAAGCACTTTTTTTTAAAACATCGTTCTAATTATAGTCACTTCAGGCATTAAAGTCAAGTGAAAATTTATATTACTGCATATTGTTGTTTAATTGAATATTAGTTGACGAACGGACGACATACTATAAGTGAAAATCGGTGCTGCAATACATCATCGATGCCAGAAGTTTCAATTGGATATTTCTAAAACTTTTCTTATAGGTTGTGACTACTGCCGCTACCGTTCGATACGGGACATCCATGTCCCATATCTCACTTCCACAGACATCCGTGTCTGTGGATAGCTGGGTAGTTAAGGAAAAGTCTAAGAACTATCACAATTGAACTTCAAGTGCATCTCACGATGTATGCGCAGCACCGATTTTCACTTATAGTATGTCTGGTTGTGGCTTAATTTACGAAAAATGAATGTGGATTTAATTGAATATTCAGTATTAAATTATGCCGCAACACAGACAAATATAAGCTACAGGCAGTCCTGCATACTATGTGAAATGCACTTGAAGTTCAATCGTGCTGACTCTTAGACTTTTCTTTCGCTCCCAGCTAGCTTCGTACATGGATGTACGAAGCAATGAGGCCGCGCCACGGACGGCGCGTCCGAATGGTAGCGTCACCTATAACTACCTATATGAAAAGTCTTAGAGACAGCCGATTGAAGCTTCTGGCATTGAACATAGTGTGCAGGACTGCCTGTAGCTTATATTTGTCGTCCGTTCGTCACCAACTAATATCCAATTAAACAATCATATTCACACCTATCCACACCTTATACAGAGTTATGCACAACATGTGCATAACTTGTGCATAACTTTTCTATTTTTTGTGATTAAATGTGTGTTTTTTTGCTATTTTCCGCTATTTTCCTATGTTTTTTTTGTTTATATATTATCAACACAATTTTGTATAACACGGAATTTTTTAAAGATTTTTTAAGTTATCCACAATTTTATTGAAAAAAATCCACAAATGCTTTATGATTATAAAGGAATGTTTTTTTATCATTCTAATACAGCCAGAAAGGCAATTATTATGGAAGAATTAATTAACAGCTGGGATAGAATCCTTCAAATATTTAAAGAGGAATACGACATACAGGATATTTCCTTTAATACATTTATTAAACCCCTTAAGATATATTCAGTAGATGATAACGTAATTACCTTATTAGTATCTAAGGGCCGTATGGGTGTATCCCTCATAGAAAAGAAATATCGTGAATTTCTTGAAATAACTGTCTGTGAGGTTATGGATGATAAATACACGATCCGTCTTATATCCGATGAAGACCTTGAACATGAGGAAAAGATTAAAAAAGAAAAGATTAAAAAAGATGAGCCTAAGAAAGATAATAACAATTCTAACAATCTTTCCCTTAATCTTAATCCTAATTATACATTCGACACATTTGTCGTTGGTAACAATAACAGCCTTGCACATGCAGCCTCTGTAGCTGTTGCCGAATCGCCTGGCGAAGTATATAACCCACTTTTTATATATGGTGGTGTTGGACTTGGCAAGACTCATCTTATGCAGGCTATTGCACATTTTATTATCGAAAACAATCCTAATAAAAAGGTATTGTATGTAACAAGTGAAACTTTCACCAATGAGCTTATAGATGCCATCCGTAATAAAGAAAATGCTGAAAAAGGCAATGCTGCTTTCAGAAACCGTTACCGTAACATTGATGTGCTTCTTATTGATGATATACAGTTTATTATAGGTAAGGAATCTACACAGGAAGAGTTCTTCCATACCTTTAACTCTTTATATCAGGATAGAAAGCAGATTGTTATATCTTCTGATAAGCCACCTAAGGAAATGGAAACTCTTTCGGAACGTCTAAGAACAAGATTCGAGATGGGACTTCCTGTTGATATCCAGATTCCTACATACGAAACTAAGATGGCTATTATAAAAAGAAAAGCCGAATTATCATCACTTGATATTCCATATGATGTACAGGATTACGTAGCAACCCATATAAAGTCAAGTATAAGGGAGCTTGAGGGTGCACTTACAAAGTTATCTGCATTTTCAAAGCTATCGCATACACCTATTACTGTAGAATTCGCTGAACAGACATTAAAAGATCTTATATCTCCTGATTCTAAAAAAGAAATCACACCTGAGCTTATTATACAGACGGTGGCAGATCACTTTAATGTTAAATACGATGACATAATATCATCTAAGCGTAATGCAAACATAGTACATCCAAGACAAATTGCCATGTATCTATGCCGTCAGATGACAACAGCCCCTCTTCAGGCCGTAGGTAAAGCTTTAGGTAACAGAGATCATACAACAGTTATCCACGGAGCTGAAAAGATTGCCAAAGAAGTTGTCCAGAACGAATCAGTACGCAATACTATTGATATTATCATCAAAAAGATCAATCCTTCATGATGTTATTAACAATTATTAACTGTGTTATAAACAGTTATCCACAAAGTTATCAACAGATTGTGGATTTTTCCACATGGTATTTGTTATAACCTGTTTATAATATGTGCTTTTTATGTTGATGTTCATTTATAACTTTTTTTTCAATTTTTTTTGGATTTTTTTTATCAACATAATTTTTGTTTTTTTAACAGTATACTCAGTCCGTTTTAACTGGCTTATCCTTTTGCCAAACGCTGATATTTACTAGATTGGCAGGGGTTTTTAACATATTAACAACCCCTACTATAACTACTACTGAATTATATTTATATATATATGTGTCTGGGGAAGGTTTCCTCGCACCGAAAGGAGTTTTGAACAATTATGAAACTTGTATTCTCAAAAAGTGAACTTAATAAAGCCGTTGGTATTGTTATGAAAGCGGTACCTGTACGTACCACTATGAATATTCTTGAATGTATCTTAATAGATGCTACTACTAACGTTATTAAGTTTACAGGTAATGATATGGAACTCGGTATTGAAACTATCGTTGATGGTGAGATACTTGAAAAAGGTAAGGTTGCTATTGAAGCAAAGCTTTTTTCCGAAATAGTAAGAAAACTTCCAGACAGTGAAGTAACTATTACTACAGATTCCAACTATACATCTTTAATTACATGTGAAAACAGTAAAATTAACATTGCTGGTAAATCTGGAGATGATTTTTCTTACTTACCTATAATAGACAAAGATAAAATGATCACTATTTCCCAGTTTAAACTTAAGGAAATAATCAACCAGACTATTTTCTCTACAGCACCTAACGATAACAATAAAATGATGACAGGTGAACTTTTTGAGGTATCCGAAAATACTCTTAAGGTTGTAGGTCTTGATGGACATAGAATTGCTATAAGAAACATTGCACTTGAAGGAAGAGCTGATGATGTTAAGGTAGTAGTACCTGGAAAAACATTACAGGAGATAAGTAAGATATTATCTACTGATGCAGAAAATATGGTTAATGTATACTTTACTAATAATCATATTTTATTCGAGTTCGATAATACTATTGTAGTTTCAAGACTTATTGAAGGTGAATACTTCAAAATAAGCCAGATGTTGTCAAGTGATTATGAAACAAAAGTTGTTATTAATAAAAAAGAATTTATAGATTCTATAGATAGAGCTAATCTTCTTATTACTGAGAGCGAAAAGAAACCAATTATTATTAATATTACAGATGGTTCACTTGAAGTTAATGTTAATTCATCAAAGGGAAAGTCTAACGAAAATATAGATATTAAAAAAGAGGGTAAGGATCTTATGATTGGCTTTAACCCTAAGTTCCTTATGGATGCATTAAAAGTTATTGACGATGAAACAGTAGATATATATCTTGTTAACCCTAAGGCACCTTGTTTTATAAGAGATGCTAACCAGTCATATATATATCTTATACTTCCTGTTAATTTTACAGCTTAAATATAATGTTTATGATTATGTCGTTTGTTAAGTTATAAGGCAATATTAAATTTATTATAAAAAGTTGTATATGAGTTCAGGTATATGTTTAGATTTTAGATAAAATATCAGAAATGAGGATTATCATGGAAGAATTAACTATTAGAAAAGGTGATGACTTCATCAAGTTAGGTCAGGCTGTTAAAGCTGTTGGATTCGTTGAATCAGGAGTAGAAGCTAAGGAAGTTATCCAGAGTGGACTTGTAAAAGTCAATGGAGTTGTGGAAAAACAACGAGGAAAAAAGCTTGTTGGTGGAGAAGTTGTAGAATTCAACGGCAATAAGCTTATTATTAAGCGCTGATAACAGCAAATAAACTATTCAGGGACAAGCTGATATGCTATATATGGCTCTGAACGATAACAAATTATGGCAGGTGAAACAGTGGTTATTGATTCTCTAGATTTAAAGAATTATCGGAATTATGATATTCTTGATATGAATTTCGATAAAAATGTCAATATTATATATGGTGACAATGCACAGGGAAAGACTAATATACTTGAGTCTATATATATGTGTGCCACCTCAAGGTCACATCGTGGCAGTAAAGACAAAGAAATGATAAGATTCGGAGAGTCAGAATCACATATAAAAGCCAACGTGTTAAAAAATGACATAAACTATCGTATCGACATGCATCTTAAGGGAAACAAAGCCAAAGGTATAGCAATAAATGGAATACCAATAAAAAAGGCAGTTGACCTGTTTGGTATAATACAGATAGTACTTTTCTCACCAGAAGATCTTAATATTATAAAAAATGGTCCTTCAGAGAGAAGAAGATTTATGGATATGGAGCTAAGCCAGCTTAATAAGATATATCTAAGCAATCTTGTTAATTATAATAAAGTGCTGGTTCAGCGTAATAAGCTGCTAAAGGAATTGTCATTTAATATGACAGATGAACTTTTATCAACTCTTGATATATGGGATATGCAGCTTGTGCATTATGGAAGAAGCATAATCGATGGAAGAATTAAGTTTGTTGAAGAGCTTAATGATATAATAAGCAGTATTCACTCTAATCTTACAGGAAGTAAAGAAAAGCTTGTAGTTGAGTATGCCCCATATACGACGGCCGAAAGGCTTGAAGATATGGTAAGTGCATCAAGAGATAAGGATATAAGGTATAAAAGTACAGGAATAGGACCACATAAGGATGATCTTGTTTTTTATATCAATGGACAAGATGTAAGAAAGTATGGATCCCAGGGACAGCAGAGGACAACAGCATTGTCACTTAAGCTGTCAGAGATTGAACTTGTAAAGAAGCTTACTAAAGATAATCCTATTCTTCTTTTGGATGATGTGCTGTCAGAGCTTGACAGTAACAGGCAGAATTATCTGCTTAACAGTATAGGTGATATACAGACGATTATCACGTGTACAGGTTTAGATGAATTTATTAATAACAGAATAAATATTAATAAAGTTTTTAAAGTAACTAATGGAACAGTAAGTCACGTACAATGCGGTGATGGTACCGCAGAAATGAGGTAATATGGCAGAGCAGAATTATGGTGGAGATCAGATTCAGATATTAAAGGGTCTTGAAGCTGTTAGAAAAAGACCAGGTATGTATATAGGCAGTACATCTGGAAGAGGATTACATCATCTTGTATATGAAATAGTAGATAATGCGGTTGATGAGGCACTTGCAGGATACTGTAATGTTATTAAGGTATTCATCAATAAGGATAACTCAATAACTGTAACAGATAACGGAAGAGGTGTACCTGTTGATATTAATCACGAAACTGGAAAGCCTGCCATTGAAGTAGTGTATACAATGTTACATGCAGGTGGTAAGTTCGGTGGTGGAGGATATAAGGTATCCGGTGGACTTCACGGTGTAGGTGCATCTGTTGTTAATGCTTTATCAGAGTGGATGGAAGTTGAAGTTAAAAGAGATGGACATATATATGAGCAGCGTTATGAAAGAGGAAATGTATGTTATGAATTAAGGACAGTAGGTGATTGTCCGGCGGATGAAACTGGAACTAAGGTAACATTTCTTCCTGATAAGGAGATATTCCAGGAAACAACTGTGTTTGAGTATGACATATTAAAACACAGATTAAGAGAGATGGCATTCCTTACTAAAGGGATAAAGATTATACTTACTGACTTAAGAGAAGGTCAGGAAAAGGAAGAAACATTCCACTATGAGGGCGGTATAAGAGAATTCGTTGAGTATATAAACAAGAGCAAGGAGCCACTTTACAGCCAGGTAATATACTGCGAAGGTGTCAAGGATAACGTACAGGTTGAAGTAGCTTTCCAGCATAATGATGGTTTTAATGAGGTTGTAGATTCATTTGTTAACAATATAAAGACTCCTGAGGGTGGAACACATCTTGCTGGTTTTAGAAATGCGATGACTAAAACATTTAATGACTACGCAAGAAAGAATAAAATTCTTAAAGAGAGCGAGCAGAGTCTTTCTGGTGATGATATAAGAGAGGGACTTACAGCGATAGTAAGTGTTAAGATAGAGGATCCCCAGTTTGAAGGACAGACTAAGCAGAAACTTGGTAATACTATAGCAAGAAGTGCAGTTGACAGCATAGTATCAGAACAGCTTCAGATATTTCTTGAACAGAATCCATCGGTAGCAAAGGCTATATGTGAGAAATCGTTACTTGCACAAAGAGCAAGGGAGGCTGCAAGAAAGGCAAGAGATCTTACAAGAAGAAAGACAGCACTTGAGAGTACATCGCTTCCAGGCAAGCTTGCTGACTGTACAGACAAGAATCCAGAGAATTGTGAAATCTATATCGTTGAGGGAGATTCAGCCGGTGGTTCAGCTAAAACTGCAAGAAGCCGTGCAACTCAGGCTATTCTTCCACTTCGTGGCAAGATTCTTAATGTAGAAAAGGCAAGACTTGACAGAATACTTGGAAACAAGGAAATACAAGCTATGATTACAGCATTTGGTACAGGTATTCATGATGATTTTGATATTAAAAAGTTAAGATATCACAAGATAATAATCATGACTGATGCCGATGTTGATGGAGCACATATTGCAACACTTCTTCTGACATTCTTCTACAGATTTATGCCAGAGCTTATAAAGCAGGGACACGTATACCTTGCACAGCCACCTCTTTACAAGGTTGAGAAGAACAAGAAGGTTTGGTATGCGTACAGTGATGATGAACTGAATCAGATTATGACAGAAATCGGAAGAGACCAGAACAACAAGGTACAGCGTTATAAGGGCCTTGGTGAGATGGATGCAGAGCAGTTATGGGATACAACTATGGATCCACATAAGAGAGTACTTTTAAGAGTAGATATGAAGGAAGATGATGAGGCAGATCTTGATGTTACATTTTCAACACTTATGGGAGATAAGGTAGAACCAAGACGTGAATTTATTGAGAATAATGCCAGATTTGTAAGAAATCTTGATATCTAAATGAATGTAAAATATTATACAGACTGTATATAGTGATGCAGCAAAGAAAGGAATTAATCAAATGGATGAACATATCTTTGATAAAGTTCAGGAAGTAGATATGCAAAAGACTATGAAGGATTATTACATAGACTATGCCATGAGTGTTATCGCTTCAAGAGCATTGCCAGATGTAAGAGATGGTCTTAAGCCAGTTCAAAGAAGAATACTGTATTCTATGGTTGAACTTAACAATGGTCCTGATAAACCACATAGAAAGTGTGCCCGTATCGTAGGTGATACAATGGGTAAATATCATCCTCATGGAGATTCATCTATCTATGAGGCACTTGTAAAGCTTGCCCAGGACTTCAATACGCGATATCCACTTGTTGATGGACACGGTAACTTTGGTTCTGTTGATGGTGATGGGGCAGCAGCCATGCGATATACTGAGGCAAGACTCAGTAAAATATCTATGGAGATGACAGCAGATCTTAACAAAGATACTGTTGATTTTATACCTAACTTTGATGAGACAGAGAAAGAACCAACTGTTCTTCCATCAAGATATCCTAATCTGCTTGTTAATGGTACATCAGGTATAGCGGTAGGTATGGCAACTAATATTCCACCACACAACTTAAGGGAAGTCATAGGTGCTGTTGTAAAAATTATAGATAACAAGATAAACGAGGACAGGGAAACTACACTTGAGGAAATACTTGAGATAGTTAAAGGTCCTGATTTTCCTACAGGTGGTACAATCATAGGAAAGACGGCTATTGAAGAGGCTTACAGAACTGGAAGGGCTAAGATAAGAGTCAGAGCTGTTACGAATATTGAACCTATGCCTAACGGAAAAAACAGAATAGTTGTAACAGAGCTTCCTTACATGGTTAACAAGGCAAGGCTTATAGAAAATATTGCTGATCTTGTAAGGGATAAGAGAGTAGAAGGAATCACAGACTTACGTGATGAGTCAGACAGGGAAGGTATGCGTATAGCTATCGAGTTAAGAAGAGATGTGAATCCTAATATTATACTTAACCAGCTATATAAGCATACTCAGCTTCAGGATACATTTGGTGTTATAATGCTTGCACTTGTTGACAATCAGCCAAAGGTTCTTAATCTTTACGAAATGCTTAAGTATTATCTTATGCATCAGGAAGATGTTGTTACAAGAAGAACTAAGTATGATCTTAACAAGGCAGAGGAAAGAGCACACATATTAGAGGGATTAATAATAGCCCTTGATAATATAGACAGAGTTATATCAATCATAAGAGGATCTTCAACTGTACAGGCTGCCAAGGAAAGTCTTATGAAAGAATTCAATCTTACAGATGCACAGTCACAGGCTATAGTTGATATGCGTCTTAGAGCCCTTACTGGTTTAGAGAGAAGTAAGATTGAGGCAGAACTTGCTGATTTACAGAAGAAGATTGAGGAATACAGATCTATACTTGCTGATAAGAATAAGCTTCTTACTGTTATAAAGACAGAGATATCTCTTATAGCAGACAAGTATGGTGATGAAAGAAGAACTTCAATAGGATATGATGAATATGATCTTTCAATGGAAGACCTTATACCAGATGAAGCTTGTGTTATAGCACGCACTAATATGGGATATGTAAAGAGAATGACACCTGATAATTTCAAGAGCCAGCACAGAGGTGGCAAGGGAATTAAGGGTATGCAGACACTTGAAGAGGATTATATTAAAGATCTGTTCATGACAACTTCCCACCATGTGCTTACATTCTTTACGAATACAGGAAGAGCATATAAGCTTAAGGCATATGAGATACCAGAAGCAGGAAGAACATCAAGAGGAACAGCAATCATTAATCTTTTACAGCTTGCACCAGGTGAAACAATAACAGCTGTAGTTCCAGTGAAGGTAGAGGATATAAGTGATAATGATTATCTTTTTATGGCTACTAAGAATGGTATAGTCAAGAAGACTCCTTGTAGGGAATTCGCTAACATAAGAAAGAATGGCATACAAGCTATGACACTAAGGGATGATGATGAACTTATAGAGGTTAAGTTAACTGATGATACTACAGAAGTAATGATGGTTACTAAGTTAGGTATGTGTATAAGATTCAAGGCAACAGATGTAAGACCTACAGGAAGATCCGCAATGGGGGTTATAGGCATGAATCTTATGGATACTGATGAGGTTGTAGGAGTACAGCTTAATACACAGGGCGATACTATGCTTATTGTTTCAGAAAATGGTATGGGTAAGAAAACTGACATATCAGAATATGCAGTACAGCATCGTGGAGGAAAAGGTGTTAAGTGCTATAAGATTACGGAAAAAACCGGTAATGTAATAGGTGCAAAGGCTGTAGATGATACAAGAGAGGTTATGCTTATAACAACAGAGGGCATAATTATAAGACTGGCATGCAGGGATATTTCAACACTTGGAAGAATAACTTCAGGTGTTAAGCTTATTAATCTTGATGATAATGTAAAGGTAGCGACGGTTTCCAAGGTAAGAAAGAGCCCATCAGATGATGGTGGTAACGAAACAGAGGAATTTGATGCAGAAAGTGATTCTGAAAATATTGATGGAGTGAATAAAGTAAATGAAAATACATCAGATAGCAATACATCAGATGTAGCAGACGATTCAATAGACAGACTGCTTGATGCAGCTAATAAAGATAATCAGGAAGATTAATATTAAAAACCCCGGTTGCACAGAGTAAGTGTAACCGGGGTTTATGTGTTAAAGTTTATAGCTATGTATAGCATTTTAAGATGGATTATGAACAATAAAGTTCGTATATACGAGAGATATTAACGTATGGAGGTTGATATGAGAGAGGTAAATGTGGATAAAGTCACTGAAAACATAAAGAAAATGTGTATAGAAGCTAATCATTTTCTTACAGATGACATGAAAAAGGTGTTTAAGAATGCCGTTGTGTCAGAAAAATCACCATTAGGAAAGCAGGTACTAAACCAGTTAAATGAAAACCTTGATATAGCAGCCAATGACATGATACCTATATGCCAGGATACAGGTATGGCTGTAGTATTCATAAATGTTGGCCAGGATGTACATTTTACAGGTGGAAATATAACAGATGCAATAAATGAAGGTGTGCGTCAGGGTTATGTTGAAGGTTTTTTAAGAAAGTCAGTAGTTAATGACCCTATTATAAGGGAGAATACTAAGGACAATACTCCAGCTGTAATTCACTATAATATAGTTCCTGGAGATAAAGTGGATATAACGGTTGCACCTAAGGGCTTTGGCAGCGAGAACATGAGCCGTGTATTTATGTTAAAACCAGCTGATGGCATAGAAGGTGTAAAGGATGCAATACTGACAGCTGTAAAAGATGCCGGTCCTAACGCATGTCCACCTATGGTTATAGGTGTTGGTATTGGTGGAACATTTGAAAAGTGTGCACTTCTTGCGAAAAAGGCACTCACAAGAAATGTAGAGGAAGAATCTCATGTTCCATATGTAAGAGAGCTTGAAAAAGAAATGCTTGAAAAAATAAATAAGCTTGGAATAGGACCAGGAGGACTTGGTGGAACGCAGACAGCACTTGCTATCAACATAGAAACATACCCAACACATATAGCAGGTCTTCCAGTAGCAGTTAATATGTGCTGTCATGTCAACCGTCACGCACATAGACAGATATAGTCGATTATAAAAAAATATAATTTAGATTATAAATAGAGTTAGAATTATAAATAGAGTTAGAATTATAAATAAAATTATAATTACAATTAGGAATAGTCGTATCTTAATATGACAGTCATGCAGGATTGATGTGAAAATTTTTTCACATGTGGGATTTGTGTCTGCGCACACTTGACACAAATTTGATATGAGCAAAAATGTGTGCAGAAAAGAGGTTTAGTGTGAAAAATAAGATTTTTCACACAAGAATGGAGGATTATTATGGACAGACACATAGCAGCTCCTATAAGTGACGAAGATGCAAAGAGTCTTCATTCAGGAGATTATGTATACATAACAGGAACTATATACACAGCCAGGGATGCAGCACATAAAAGAATGGCAGAGGCTCTGGCAGCAGGAGAGCCACTTCCAATAGATATGAAAAATAATATTATATATTATATGGGACCATCTCCAGCGAGAGAAGGAAGACCAATAGGTTCAGCAGGTCCAACAACAGCAAGCAGAATGGATAAGTATGCACCAGACCTTCTTGATCTTGGACTAAAAGGAATGATTGGAAAAGGAAAAAGAAGCAAGGCTGTGATAGATGCAATAGTAAGAAATGGTGCGGTATATTTTGCAGCAGTTGGAGGTGCAGGTGCTATTCTTTCAAAATGTATCAAAAAATCTACAGTAATTGCATATGATGATCTTGGAACAGAGGCAATACGTGAACTTGAAGTAGAAGATTTCCCTGTTGTTGTAGTTATTGATAGTGATGGTAACAATCTTTATGAAACAGCTATAAAAGAATACTGTACATTATAAAAAAATGTGGGCTATTAGCTTAAAAGGTATTAGTGTGAAAAATAAGATTTTTCACGCGACGTCATATTATATAATGTTATATAGAAATATTATGTGATATTATATGAAAATGGGCTTGACATATTATAACAAATTTGATAATATATCTCTTGCGTGTAACGCAGAATTTCATATTATGAGTTAAACATTAATGGTTTAGGGCTCGCATTCATGGAATCTGGAGTAGTACTCAAGAGGCTGAAGAGGCGCCCCTGCTAAGGGTGTAGGTCGGGCAACCGGCGCGAGGGTTCAAATCCCTCCTGCTCCGTTGACAGTATATGCTGTAAGTTGGAAACAACTTACAGCTTTTTTCTTTATATCGTTATGTTTTATATTCATATATCTAATATTTATATTTATTCAATATCTGTATATCATATCTATGGCTCTATTAATCCAGGTATCTATTCATCTATCCATCGATTTATCTAAACATATGTCCTTATGTTTGCCTATTCATCTAAGCATATATCTTTATATTCATATATTAATACAACCATATATTATATCTATATATCTTTATATCCATATATTCACCTATTCATATATTCGTAGAGCTTTATATAAAAATCTAGATATTAAATAATCTTCATCTCAATGAACTATATCTGGTCTTTTAGTTTAGATTTTGTAATTTATATTTCGATGTGAGATTTTCTATGTAATTTTATTATTTTTTGGCGTATCATTTTATCGTGTTTTAAATAGATTTATTAATTATTCTATTATAAATAAATTGTAAGCTTGATTTTGTATCATATTTTTGTTATGCAGGGGCAGGTTAACATATATTAAAGTCCAAATAAATATTTTGCACAATTATATAAATACAAAGTATAGGTTTTTACATATAGGAAGTCTGTTTAAGAAGAAGTAAATATAAAGTGAATATAAAAACAAGAAAAATGCGAATGTTTTAAAAAGAAAAAAAGAAGAATTCCAGAAAATTTTTTTATATTTTTTTGAAACATTACTAGAAAAACATATGGGTGATAAAAAAATACGTAAAAACATAATACTATATATAGTGGTTTAAATGTTTGATAACAACTATATATAGTACAATAAAAAATAAAATAAAAAAAACAACATTTTTTCAAAAAAAGTGTTGACATATGTGAGGGGTGGTGATATTATAATCAAGTCGCCGCGATACGGCAGCGACAAAAACTTAAAGAAACACTGATGAATACAGGGTTCTTTAAGAACTGAACTTTGATAACTGAACAGAAAGACAACCTTGAAAATTCTTTTTAGAATTTCGAGATGAGTACAATGATTCATTAGAATTAAGTATACATCTTTTGTGAACATCATTCAAGCAATTGAATGAATCCTTAAACACAGTATAAGGAAACTATTAAAGCTAGTTAGTTCAAAACTAACCGGATTTAAACTTTTATGTGAGAGTTTGATCCTGGCTCAGGATGAACGCTGGCGGCGTGCTTAACACATGCAAGTCGAACGAAGCACTCTATTTGATTTTCTTCGGAAATGAAGATTTTGTGACTGAGTGGCGGACGGGTGAGTAACGCGTGGGTAACCTGCCTCATACAGGGGGATAGCAGCTGGAAACGGCTGGTAATACCGCATAAGCGCACGGTATCGCATGATACAGTGTGAAAAACTCCGGTGGTATGAGATGGACCCGCGTCTGATTAGCTAGTTGGTGAGGTAACGGCCCACCAAGGCGACGATCAGTAGCCGACCTGAGAGGGTGACCGGCCACATTGGGACTGAGACACGGCCCAGACTCCTACGGGAGGCAGCAGTGGGGAATATTGCACAATGGAGGAAACTCTGATGCAGCGACGCCGCGTGAGTGAAGAAGTATTTCGGTATGTAAAGCTCTATCAGCAGGGAAGATAATGACGGTACC